>Ga0066662_10000135_pt1 | contig 29871 bp, 28 predicted proteins | sample GraSoiAngelo_111_FD_133939 | JGI IMG/M metagenome (GOLD analysis project Ga0066662, IMG submission 133939) | Grasslands soil microbial communities from the Angelo Coastal Reserve, California, USA - 14_0903_12_40cm | ecosystem: Environmental > Terrestrial > Soil > Grasslands | place: USA...
CACGAGCTCGACGTCGTGGACGGCGTGGTGTACGACGAGGACGGCCCGCTCGACGTGCTGTACCGCTGGTATCCGCTGGAGCACTTCGCGGCGGATCCCGGCGGCGCGGCGCTGTTCGAGGCGGTCGCGCGCGGTGCGTGCCGGCTGCTGAACCCGCCGTCCGCGCTGCTCCTGCAGTCGAAGGCCGCGCAGGCGCTGATCTGGGGCTTGTACGAACGCGGCGAATTTTTCGATGATGCGCAGCGCGACGCGGTCGCGCGCGTGTTCTTGCCGACGTACCTCGATCATCCGGCCGACGGCGCGGCGTACGTGCGCAAGCCCGTGCTCGGGCGTGAAGGGATCGGCGTCGCGATTCTCGATGCGGCAGGCGAGGAAGTCGCGGCGGGCGAGCGCGCGGTGCAATCGATCGCGGAGCAGCCCGTCGTGTTCCAGCGCTACGTGCGCGCGCCGCGGCGGCGCGTGCGCCTGGCGGACGGCAGCGAGATCGACGGCGAAGAGCTGACGACGTGCTTCGTGGTCGCGGGCCGGCCCAGCGCCATCGGCATGCGGATCGGCGGCGCCGTGACCGACTCGTGGAGCCATTTCGCGCCGCTTGGGCTGCAGCCGCTTGGGGTTGCGTAGCGCGGTGTTCGATCCGTACACGTACGCGAAGCCGTTTCTGCACATGCTCGATCCCGAGGACGCGCACGAGCTCACGATGCAGGCGCTGGAGCTCAACGTCGTGCCGGGCCAGCCGCGTGGGGACGATCCGGCGCTGGCGACCACGCTGTTCGGCCGCACGCTGACGAACCCGATCGGCGTGGCCGCGGGCTTCGACAAGAACGGGCGCGTCTACGAGCGCATGGGCGCGCACGGATTCGGCTTCGTGGAGATCGGCGGCGTGACGCCGCGATCGCAGCGCGGCAACCCGCGCCCGCGCGTGTTCCGGTTGCCCGACGACGGCGCGGTGATCAACCGTATGGGCTTTCCGAACGAAGGCGCGGACGCGCTCGAAGCGCGGCTGCGGCGCAAGGGCCGGCCCGACATCGGCTTCGGGATCAACCTCGCGTCGAACGCGGACAGCGCCGATCCGGCGGCGGACTTCGTCGCGCTCGCGCAGCGCTTCGCGCCGTACGCGGATTACCTGACGCTCGACGTGTCGTGCCCGAACACCGCGAACGGCATGGTGTTTCTCGACCCCGCGCAGCTTGCGGATCTGCTCGCGCGGCTTGCGGCAATTGCTTGGGCGCGCGGCAAACCGCGCCTGGTCGCGAAGCTTTCGCCCGACGTCGACGACGCGCTGCTGCAGCGGCTCGTGTCCACGCTGCTCGACGCGCGCATCGACGGGATCGTCGTGTCGAACACGACGCGCGCGCGACCGCCCGGCTTGCGCGGGCTGTACGCGAACGAAGCCGGCGGGCTTTCGGGCAAGCCGCTGTTCGGGCCGTCGACCGCGCTGCTGGCGCGCGTGCGCGAGCTCACCGGCGGCACCGTGCCGCTGATCGGCGTCGGCGGGATCGCGAGCGGTGCGGACGCGTTCGCGAAACTGCACGCCGGCGCCACCGTGGTGCAGATGTACACCGCCTTGATCTATGCGGGCACCGCGCTTGTGACGAAGATCAAGCGCGAGCTCGCGGAGCTGCTGCGGCGGAACGGCCCCGTGCCGCGGTGAATGCAGCGACTTCCAGCCGAGGATAGTGCATGCGACCAGACGATCCGGCCTCGAACGTTCCGGCGCGCGCGGCTTCGCGCTTGCCGGCGGATGCCGCGGCGGTTGACGACGACACCCGCGGGATGCCGCGCGTGTCCGTCGACGCGCCGATCGCGACGGCGGTGCTCGCGCCGCCGCCGGGGACGCCGGCGGAGCTCGCCGGCATGCTGCTGCCCACCGAAGCGGTCACGTTCGCGAGCTCGCCGCACCCGGTGATCTTCGTGCGCCCGGTGGTTCACGTGCTCGTGATCCTGATCGCGCTGATGACGCTGCTGGCCTGGCAGCAGCACCCGATCGTGCGGGGACACCATGTGAGCGTGCCGCTGCTCACCGGCGTCGCGCGCACCGCTGCGCTCGGCGTCGCGGGCTTGCTGCTGCTGCGCGAAGCGATCTCCGTGATCGGGCGGCTGATGCGGTACTTCGGCTTTCGCGTCGTCACCACGAACCGGCGCGTGTTCGTGGTCGAGGGCTTGTTCGGGCGGCGCGTGACGCCGCTCAGCAACACCGCGCTCGCCGGCACGACGATGTGGCAAGGATTCTTCGGCCGCATGCTGGGCTACGGCAACCTGATGCTGCCGCCCGCCGCGAGCTGGACGGGCGCGATCCGCGAGATGCGCGACCCCGTGAAACTCTACCGCGAGTTCGAAGCCGTCGCGCAAGGCGTCGACGGCGACCACTGGACGCCCGCCGTGAGGCAAACGCTGATCCCATGAACGACGACGCCTTCATCCCGCTCCCCAGCGACGACGACATGCGCGCGCAAGGCTACGGCACGCGCCCGCACCCGTACGATTTCGGTTTCATCCCCGGCATGGCGCGGCTGCGTTCGGCGCACACGCGCATCGCCCCGAAGATGAGCGAGCTCTTTCGCGAGATCATGTTCGCGCCGGGCGATCTCACGCGCGCGGAGCGCGAGATGATCGCGGCAGTGGCGTCGGCGGCGCAAGACTGCAACTATTGAACGCAGTCTCACGCAGAGTTTCTGCGTGTCGAACGAGCGGATCCGGCGCTGGTGACGGCGATCAAGCGCAAGGCCTGGCGCGACGTCGCGTCGCTGACGCCGCGCCAGCGCGCGCTATGCGAGGTTGCCGAGACGCTCAGCGCGACGCCCACCCGCATGACGAACGCGTCGTGGCAGCCGCTACGTGATCTCGGCTTCGGCGATCAGGCGCTGCTGGAGGTGGCGCACGTCGTCGGATTGTTCATGTACTTCACGCGGCTCGCCGACGGATTCGGCCTGCGGCTCGATCCGCAGATCGAGGAAGCGGGCGAGCGCGAGACGCCCATGGTGCATCCGCAGAGGAGCTGACGCGGCGGAACCTCGCGCTTGGCGCGCGTGTTATACTGCTCGGGCGCCTCTGGGCAAGTCACCGTTCTCGGGCATCGTGACAAGGGAATTCGACCGAGAACGGACACTTTATCAGAATCGCCCGTGCTGGTCCTGGACGGACCTCGAGGGGCTGAGTAGTCTCGACGGGGAGATCCGAGGCCGACGTAAGCAGGCGGAGTTGTGAGCCCTCCTAAAACGATCACAAGCGTTTATACGCGAACAACACATACGCTCTGGCTGCCTAGACCTAATTTAGGCTAACAGTCACCGTTCGGAGGAGGTCGCCGTTGCCGTCCTCCAAGCGGTCAACAAGTTCGGCTAGGGTGCGGAGACCGTTCCGAGAAGCGCCCGAAACTCAACCGGAACTGCGGCGCGTCTGATTCCTGTACCGAGAAGCTGACGCGCTCAAGACAAAATCGGTGCTGAGCCTGGAGAAAGCGGCGGTCCGGCTTTTCGGACCCGGGGGGCGGCTCCCCGGCAGCTCCACCACTGTGATGCTCCATCCCATGACTACCGCGATCGCCCTAGGCGCGGTAGCTGCGGGGTGGAGCATTTTGCTCTTGGCGGGAGAGCGCGGTGTTTCTCCGCGAAGGTTTTCGCATGCCGTCGAGGATTGTTTTTTGAGCCGCAGCGTTGCTGCGACGTTTCTCGCACAGTTCCGACGGCACGTCGCGACGAGCTCCGAACAAACGGCGCTCGTCTTCCTCGACGAACGTGGCCTTCCCACCGTGTCGCTGACGTACGGCGAGCTCGACCGGCGCGCGCGCGCCATCGCGGCCTTTCTCGGGGCCCGAACCGCCCCGGGCGACCGCGTCTTGTTGGCATTCGCGGCACCGCTCGAGTTCGCTGCGGCGCTGATTGCGTGCGCCTACGCGCGAACCGTCGGCGTACCGGTTTCGGTGCCGTCGTCCGGCAAGAACGACAAAGGCCGCTTCGCACGCATCGCGGCGATCGTCGCCGACTGTTCGCCGTCACTCGCGTTGTCTTCGAAAACGCTGATCGAGGACGTCTGGCCCTACGCCGCTGCTCAGGGTATCGGGCTCGCGTGTCACGCGACCGACGAAATCGTCACGGCACCACGGGACGGAAGCGATGAAGGTGCGGACTCCGGCGATCTGTTTTTCCTGCAGTACACGTCGGGTTCGACGGGAACGCCGCGCGGCGTGCGCGTCACCCACGCGAGCGTCGTGGCAAATCTGCTCGAGATGCTCGAGGTGATCCGGTACGACACGTCCCGGCCGTTCGTCAGCTGGCTTCCGCACTTCCACGACATGGGTCTCATCACGGGGCTTCTTTTGCCGCTGTACTTCAAGAGCGTGTCCTACCTCATGGCTCCGGCGACGTTCCTGAAGCGGCCCGTGCGCTGGCTCGAGGCGATAACGAAGTATCGCGCGGCATCGACGGTAGCGCCGAATTTCGCTCTCGACCTCTGTGTTCGCAGAATCCCGCCCGCCGCGCGGATGCCGCTCGATCTCACCTGCCTCACCACGCTTTCCGTCGGGTCCGAACCGATCTCCGAAGCGACGTTGCAACGGTTCACGGACGAATTCGCCCCGCATGGTTTCGCGCGTTCCGCTTGGGCACCAGGCTACGGGCTCGCCGAGGCGACGGTATTCGCGACCACGCACCGGTCGGAAGGCGGATACCGGGTACTCACGCTCGCCGGCGGCGCGACAGCGGTTTCCTGCGGGCGAACCGCGCCCGGTACGTCGCTTCGCATCGTCGCTCTCGGCGATCGAAGCGTTGCGGTTCCGGACGACGAAACGGGGGAGATCGTCCTCGCCGGACCGAGCATCACCGAAGGCTATTGGAGCAGTCCGGCCGAGCGCGTGACGCTCTCGGACCGCCACGGCGGCTCGACGTCGTATGTCGCGACGGGCGATGTCGGGGCGATCATCGACGGTGAGCTTGCGGTCGTCGGGCGGATAAAAGACGTGATCATCATCAACGGCGCGAACCACCACGCCGCAGACATCGAAGAAACCGTGCTCGGCGCTACGGAGCTCGTCATGCCCGGCGGGTGCGCGGCGTTCGGCGCGCACGTCAACGGTGCGGAGCGTTTGGTCGTCGCGATCGAGGCAGCCGGAACGGCCGCCGCCTCGCCCGCCGATCTGCTGGGGGACGTGCGCGTGGCGGTTGCGGCGAAGCACGACGTCATGGTGCACGACCTCGTCCTGTTGCGGCGCGGGCGCTTGCCGCGCACCTCGAGCGGCAAGGTCAAACGGTATGCGTGCAGTGAAGCCTTTCGCGGCGGCGCGCTGCGGTAGGAAACGAACACGAGCGATCACGCGATGCAATCGATTTCGTACGAGCAGGCCCGGAAGAACCAAACGGCCCGGCGCCTCGAGCTCGCCTACGTCAGGATGCCGTTTCGGCTCGAATCCACGGACCGTTTTTTCTTTTTCGGCTCGTGCACCGCACGGCAAATGGAACGCGCGTTCCGCCTGCGGGGCCTCGACGTCCTCAGTACGAGCCCGGCATTTCCGCGTGACGAAGTCGCGCTCGGTAACCATCCGCATGACCGGTATTTCGTTCCGGTACTCTCTCAAGAGATCGCGTGGGCGTTCGGCAAGGAACGCTTCCCGGCGGAATCGCTCGTGCCGATGCCGCGCAACCTGTGGGCCGATCTCCAGTTTCCGACGCGAGCCCGAGCGGTGACGCACGCGCGAGCGCTGGCGCGCCGGGCCGAGCTCGAACGGTATTTTTCCCGGCTCGACGAGGCGACCGTGGCCGTGATCGACTTGTGCGGTGCGGACCTCTGGTTCGACCGGACGACGGGCCTCGCGCTCAATGCCATCCCGCCGGATTGGTTTGCTCGGCGGCATCCGGAGCGCTTCGAATACCAGATGTGGGACCGCGATGACTGCTACGAAGCGTTGCGTGCCCTGCGGCGGATGATCATGGACGTGTCGGCGGTGACACGCATCATCGTGACGGTGAACCGGCAGCCGCTGTTCCGCACGTTTCGTCCGACCGACGTCACGCAAGCGGAGGCGGCCGACAAATCGGCCCTCGTCGGCGCTGCCGCGAAGCTCGTCGCCGAGTGCGAGGACGTCGCGTATTTCCCGATCTTCGAAGCGCTGTCGGCGATGCGTCACGACGACGTGTACGATGCGCACGACCATGTCCGGGAAGACCTCCTCGACGGAGCCATGGCGGCGATGCTTCATGCGTGCGGCGTCTATGATGCCGCGACCGCCGAGCCCGATTATGACGAGGCCGCGTACTTGCGTGCGAACCCGGACGTTTCGGAAGCCGTGCGCGCAGGCAGCGTCCGTTCCGGCTATCATCACTGGTACGCGCAAGGGCGGGCGCAGGGCCGAGTCGCGGCGGCCCTCGAGCTCGCGCAGGACGTGCCCATCGAAGCCGGCGCGATGCGCGTTCGCCTTGCGACGAAGATCCCGGGCAGCGTGCCGACCGATCGCAGGTTCGTGCTCGATATCGAGCTCGAGAACCTCGGGCCGGCCGTGTTGGAAACCGCGGGGCAGTACCCTGTCTACCTGTGCTACCGCTGGTACGACGCGGCAGGCACGTGGACGGAGATCGGGCACTCGGTGCACACCGCTCTCCCCGGTGCGCTCATGCCCGGGGAGTCGACGACGCTGAAGGCGATCGTCGCGACCCCCAAAAGCGCCGGACGACACGTGCTGGCGGTGACCCTGCTGCAACAGAACGTCGCGTGGTTCGACGACGTCGACCCGGCAAACGGCTTCCGGGGCACCGTCCTCGTCGACGACTGGGACGTGGTCGAGGCGGTGCAGTGAAACCGGTCGCGTGACCGACACCGAAGCATTTCTCGTCCGGGTGTGCCGGCGAAAGCTCGACCTCGAGGCTGTCGAAGCCGAAAGCGATCTCAGGCGCCTCGGCGCGGACTCGTTGTTTCTCCTGGAGCTTGCGGTCGAGATCGAGGACGAGTACGACATCTACGTCCCGGCTGAGGCGGTCGAAGACGACGCGCGCATCGCTCGCATCGCCGAATGGATCGACGCGGCGCGACGGCGGTGAAAGGGGCCGCTTCAGCCTGATCCCGGCCCGAGCGATACGTTCACGCGCGCCCGTGCGATGCGCGCATCGGCGGCGCCGTAGTACACGTCATAGCGTCCCTCGCCCAGGACGTCGATGCCGGTCGGGAACACGACGTCGTTCACGATGCCGATGCGCTCGTCGGGCGTTTGCGGCGCCAGCAGCGGTTCCGGCGAGCGGAAGATCACGCGGTCCGGCCGCTCGAGATCGTGCACGACGATACCGGCGCGGTAGTACAGCGAGGAGCCGTCGGCGTGTTCCAGTGCGTCGACGCCGTGGAAGAACGACAGCCAGCCCGCGCTCGTCCGCACCGGCGGCGTGCCGGCGCCGTTCTTCAGGATGCCCCACGACTCGCCGACGGGCAGCACGCGCGCGCTCTCGCGCACCGCGCACAGCTCGCGCACGTCGCGCAGCACGTCGGCGACGGGAACGTACGCGATGCACGTCGCCTCGCGCTGCTCGGGCGGCAGCGCCAAGATCAGCGCGACCGGCGCCTGGCCGTTGACGCTCGCGCGCAGCATCGGGCGATGGTAGAACGCGAACGAAAGGACGCCACTCGGAGAGAGCACGGGCTCCGGGAACAACGCCGCGTCTTTGTTCGGCACGTGGTTCAGCGGCTCGTCGGCGAACCGCACGAGCCCGAGGCGCGTCCAGGTGTACGCGTCGTCGGAGACCGCCAGTGCGATGCGCGGGCCGTGCGGCCCGAACGCGGTGTACGCCATGACGTACGCGTCCAAGCGCGGCACGAACGTCACGCGCGGGTCTTCGCAGCCGAAGCCGCCGGGAACGCTGCGCCGTTCGTACTCCTCCTCGGGACGCAGCAGGATCTCCGCGGCGCCGAACGCGGTGCCGCCGTCCGTTTCGACGGCACGAACCAGGCCGATGCGCGACACGTTCCCGGCGGCCACCATGCGAGGGTACAGCAAGAGATTTCCGTCGCGGTCGCGGGTCACGGCCGGGTTCAGCACGCCCTCGATGTCGACCGCGGAGCCCGTCGATGCGAGGACGAGCCCGAGCCGGCGATACGACACGTCGAGCAGCCCGCCGTACGCGGGCTTCCGTTCGATCACGACCGTGTCTCCCGACCGCGCGCGATTCCGCCGATCTCGACCCCGGAACCGGTCGCGCGCGACGGCGAACCCCACGCGATCTCGACGGTCTGCCCGCCGCGGATCGCGAACGCCGCGTGCCCTTCGGTGCGCGCCGCGCGGTCCCGCCAGTCGTGGTAGGCGACGGGCGGCCGCGGCAGACAGACGTACGTCTCCGCGAGCAGGTCGAGATACGCCGCCGCGACCTCGCCGTTCCCTTTGGGAACCGCGCCGGTCACCGTGAGATACGCGTCGGAGATCGCGACCTCGCGCGACTTCGGCAGCACGCAGCCGTCGCCGGCCGGCGGCGCGTACCCCAGCTCGGGCCACCGCCCGCCGACGGTGTCCGACGGCGAACGTTTCGTCGCTTCGAAGTAGTCGGTCAGCGACGAGAAGCTCTGAAAGTAGAACAGCGTGCACGGCGCAGGGTCGTCAGTGCTCGCGAACACCACGCCGCTGCGCAGCCCGCGCTGCGCGGTGTGCACCGTGCCCGCCGGCGCGCCGAGCGCGAACAGGTCGCGCGGCCAGAACGGGATCGGGACGTCGTGGGCCGGGAGCAGCGACGTCGTGCACCGCACCAGCGCGCGCCCATCGGCCGGGAACGTGACCTTCGCGCGCAGCGCGCCCAGCGCGGACGCGAACTCGAAGACGGCGCCGTCGGTCGTGTCCGTTCGGCCCACCGGCGTCGTCAGCTCATCACCGCCGTGCCCGATGCGAAGCGCCGCGACGTCGCGGCCGTCGAGGCTAGCCACCATCCACAGGTTCCGGCGGCCGCGGCGCGCGTCGAACGACACGTTCTCGTGCGCCGCCAAATGCCCGAGCCGCTCCGCGTCGCGCACGTCGCCGTCCACATCCAGTGCGACGGAAGTCGGAAGCGGCGCGCGCGCGGTCGTCACGGTCATCGCACGCGGTTATCCCCGCGCAAGTTCCGCCGCTCGCTAGCTACGGCCAACCGCCTGCGAAATGCACGAATGTAGGAAAAAAGCCCCAAATGGTTCGGAAACGTACCGACCGTCAAGCTGCACCGGCGATACGGTACAACAGAGCCGCGGCACGGCCTGGGAGGGGGCGAAGCCGATGGTACGTAGCACCTACCGCATCACGGAGACGACATGGATTATCTCATCGACTGCAAGTGCGGACACGATCTCACGCGGCACGACGAATCGGGATGCTCTGGAAACGACTCCTCTTGCACGTGCGTGCGCACGAAATTGGGCGCGCTGGACAGCGCGATCGAACAGGCACGCATCAACCCCTGGGGCGACTACATCCGTAAGCAGCCTGCCGCGAGCCCAGCGACCGACGCGGCCTAAAAAGACCATCGCCGCGGCCTAAAAGCGCCCGGCGCAGCGAACCGCGGACGGCCGGGGTTGAGGCCGGCAGTGGACGTTCAATTCGCGGCGACGGCGTTCGCCACGGCGATCACGATCATCGACCCCGTCGGCATGATCCCGCTGACGCTCGTCTCGACGGCGAACGCGCCGCAGCGCCGCCAGCGCGTGATCAACGAAGCGGTGGCGGTCGCGGCCGTCGTGATCCTGGTGATGGGCGTGATCGGCCGGCCCTTGCTGGCGTATCTCGGGATCACGCTGCCCGCGTTCACGATCGCGGGCGGAATCCTGCTGTTCCTGATCGCCATCGACATGCTGTTCGCGCGCCCCACCGGCGCGAAGCAGACGAAGGAAGAGGCGCGCCAAGCACGGGAGGCCGACAACCCGGCCGTGTTTCCGCTCGCGGTCCCGATGATCGCGGGTCCCGGCACGATTGCGACGGTGTTGCTGCTCGGCGGTCTCGCGCACGGCGACGAGATGCGCGTGCTCATCGTGTTTCTCGCGTACGCGACGGCCCTCGTCGTAACGTGGCTGTGCATGAGCGCGGCGCCGCTGCTGCAGCGCGTCATCGGCAAGACCGGCATCCACGTCGTCACGCGCCTGCTCGGCATCATCCTCGCCGCGCTGGCCGTGCAGTTCGTGATCAACGGCCTCGCCGGGACGCCGTTTTTCAAGGCTCCCGCCTGAGTACCTCGACGCGAAGGCGGGACACCAGCCTCAGCTTGAGCTAGGGCGCCTCGCGCTGAACGCCGGCTTGCGCGCCTCGAGCCGCCGGCGGAACTCGACCGGCACCGTGTAGCACTCGCAGGCGGCTTCGCGCAGCCGGGCTTCCGAGGAGATGGACACAACGTCGCCCGTGTAGCGGATCGCGCCCAGCGCTTGCAGCACCGCCATCGGCTCCGTGACGACGCTCGTGCGCGCGCCGAGCATCATCGCCAAGTACTCCGCGCGCAGCGGAAACTCGGCACGCCCGATCGCGTCGTGCGTCAGCAGCGTCCAGCGCGCGCAGCGTTCGACCGGCGTGTGCGCGAAGTTGCAAGCGATCGTCTGCTGCCCGCGGTACCACTGCATCAGCAGCGCCTGCTGCACGGCGGTCGCGAAGGACGGAATTTGCGCCAAGCAGCGCTCGAAGGCATCCACCGGCATCTGCGCGACCCGGCCGCCGATCTGGCAGATGACCGACCGCGACGCGGCGGTGGCACCGAGCAGCAGCTCGCCGCCGACGAAACCTTCACGGCCGATGGAGTCGGTCTCGTAGCAATCGCCGCCCCTCAGCTCGACGAGGACCGAGAACACCGCATCGATCGGAAAATAGACCGCCATGATGTGCTCGCCGCGCCCGATTCCGCCGCTCGCCTCTTCCGCGGTGATCGTCGTAAGGTGGTCGATCACCGCGTCGCGGTCGCCCGGCGGAAGCCCGTCGATCACGTGATTGCCGCGGTGGTAGCTCGCGCGCGCGGTCTCGTCCATCATCGGCGTTTCTCCGTTTTCTCGTCCCGAAAGCTTGCTTCGACCGCATCCCGTTCCGCCGCGTAGCATTCGCACGAGCGTCCGGTCAATGCCGCGTCGTCGAGGATCTCGATGACGCCGCGCCGGTATGCGATGCAGCCCGCGGTTTGCAGGGTTGCGGCGGCTTGCGAAACGCCCGCGCGGCGCGAGCCGAGCATCATCGCCAAGAACTCGTGCGTCACGTTGAACTCGCTGCGCTCGAGCCGGTCGCGCATCATGAGCAGCCAGCGCGCGAAGCGCTCGACGATGGTGTGCTTGAGGTTGCACATCGCGAGCTGTTCCGTCATGAACGCGCGCGCGCGCACGGACCGCATCACGAGGATCCTGAACGCCGGGTTCGTTTCGAGCTCGGCCTGGAACGTGTCGATCGGCATCCGCGCGACGTGCCCGGGAATCTGACAGAAGGACGTGCGGTGCGCGATGCGCGACGAAAGCGCTGCGTCGACCTCCACGAACCCTTCGCGCCCCACGGTGGCGACCTCGCACGTGGAGCCGTTCGATAGCGTCGCGACCACCAACAGCACCGCGTCGATCGGGAAATCCACGGTCTGCATTCGCGTGTCGCAGCTGTTCGTGAACTGCTGGCGCTCGAGCGGCATGACGTGGATCGACGCCTCCAGCCGCGCCCGCGTGACCTCGGAGAGCGCGGCGAGGAGGCGGTTCCGGAACGGGTCGGGGAGCAGGTCCGTCGCCGGTGCCCCACGCGCACTCTCGTGAGCGCTCATAAGCCTCCCCATCATACCGGCAGGCAGGCAACGAGTCGGTACGCGACCGTACCGCCGCGGCGCAGGGTCCGCGCGGCCATGCGGGCGTCCGTAGCGAACGCAAGGATGCAAGCTGCCGACGCCGCGGATGATGCGCAGGCTGGGCATCGAATAGCCGCGGCGTGCTCGACCGCTACTTCGGGATCGCGCGGGCCGGGTCGACGGTCCCGCGCGAGCTGCGCGCCGGGCTCACGACGTTTCTCACGATGTCGTACGTGCTGTTCGTCAACCCGCAGGTGCTGGGCAGCGCGATCCACGTCCCCAACGGTTTCGCGAAGCTGTTGATCGTCACGGCGCTCGCGGCCGCGATCGGCAGCCTCCTGATGGCGCTGGTCGCGCGCTACCCGTTCGCGCAGGCGCCCGGCATGGGGCTCAACGCGTACTTCGCGTACACCGTCGTGCTCGGGCAAAAAATCCCGTGGGAGACGGCGCTGGGCGCGGTGTTCGTGTCGGGCGTCCTGTTCGTGGTGCTCTCGCTGGTCGGCGTGCGGCAAGCCGTGGTGCGCGCGATCCCGAACGCGCTCAAGTTCGCGGTGACGGCGGGAATCGGCACGTTCCTCGCCTTCCTCGGCCTGCGCAACGCGGGTGCGGTCGTCGCGAACCCCGCGACGTTCGTCGCGCTGGGCTCGCTGCTTGCGCCTTCCGTGCTCGTCGCGATGTTCGGGCTCGTCGTCACGGCGGCGCTGCTCGTGCGCCGTGTGCCGGGCGCGATCGTGTACGGCATCGTCGCGGCGACGCTGCTCGGCATCGTCACGCACGCCCCGCTCTATCCGGGGCCGCACGGCGGGCTGGTGCCGTTCGGCGGCTTCCCCGACGGCGTCGTCGCGCTGCCGGTGTGGCCGAGCGGGCTGGTCGGCGCGCTGGACATCCGCGGTGCGCTCGCGCTCGGTGCGGCAGCGGTCGTGTTCACGTTCTTCTTCGTGGATTTCTTCGATGCGACCGGAACGCTGGTGGGGCTTGCGAGCCGCGCCGGCTACCTCGACGCGAACGGCGACATGCCGCGCGCGCGCCGCACCTTCGCGTCGGACGGGCTTGCGGCGATGGCGGGCGCCCTGCTCGGCACGAGCACGACGACCGCGTACATCGAAAGCGCGAGCGGCATCGAGGAAGGCGGGCGCACGGGCCTCACCGCGCTGACGGTCGCGGGGTTGTTCGCGCTCGCGACCCTGCTGTGGCCGCTTGCGGGCGTCATCCCCGCGGCCGCTACGGCGCCCGCGCTGATCGTCGTCGGCGCGCTGATGCTCTCCGGCTTGCGCGGCGTCGACTGGGACGACTACGCCGTGTCCATCCCGGTGTTCTTGACGATCGTCACGATGCCGCTGACGTTTTCGATCGCCAACGGCGTGAGCTTCGGCGTGATCTCGTATGCGGCGATCAAGCTGCTGAGCGGCCGCGGCAAAGAAGTCGCCCCGCTGCTGTACGTCGTGGCCGCGCTGCTGATCGCGCGGTACGTCTGGCTCGGCGGCTAGACCACGTCTCGCCTGCTCTAACGGCGCTCTCACAACGCCGGGGCGGCGCTTCACGTATTCTCGGAACAGCACGACATCGGCGTCCGTCAGGGCGCAGGAGTACCGTCTTGTCCATTTCACGTATCCTCGGCGCCGCCGCGTTTCTCGCGACGCTGGCCGTTCCCGTCACCGCGCTCGCGCAGCAAGCGCCTCCGACCGCCGCGCCGACCTTCGCCCCGGGCGCGCGTCCCCATCACGGCCACCGTCACGGCGGCGGAATGCGCAAGGCGCTGCGCTCGCTCAACCTGAGCGCCGCGCAGCAAACGCAGATCGATCAAGCCTTCGCGCAGGCGCGTCAGAATCGCAGCACCGACCCGGCGACGCGCAAGGCGAATCGCAAGCAGCTCCGCAGCCGCATCGAGGTGATTCTGACGCCGGCGCAGCGGGCGCAGCTCAAGGCGATGATGCAGCGCAACCACCGCCCAGCCGCCTAGAGTCGCGCGGCCGAAAGGCCGCTCGTCAGAGGTTGACGGTCGTGCCGCGCGCGGCGGCGGCCGCGTCGAAGCCGAGCTTCGCGTTCACCACGTTCGCGAACACCTCGGCCGACGCCGGCTCGCCGTGCACGGCGTACAGCCGCGGTTTGTTCTTCAGCGTGCCGAGCCAGCGCAGCAGCTCCGCCTGATCCGCGTGCGCGCTGTACCCGCTTTGGCTCACGACCGCGGCGCGCACGTCGAGCACGTCGCCGAAGATGCGCACCGTCTGCGCGCCGTGCACCATCAGGTTGCCGAGCGTGCCCGGCCCCTGGAACCCGACGAACACGATCGTCGCGGTGGGATCGGGGATGTGGTTGTGCAGGTGGTGCAGGATGCGGCCCCCGCTCGCCATCCCGCTCGCGGAGATGATGATGGCCGGGCCGGTCAGCGCGTTGAGCGCCTTTGATTCATCCGTCGTGACGTGCACGGTCACGTTGGCGCAGCCGAACGGGCGATCGGGCGTGTCGATGAACGGCTTGTGCGCATCGGGGAAGCGCGCGAACAGCGCGTCCACCTTGATCGCCATCGGGCTGTCGACGTGCACCGGTGTGCGCGCGATTTCCGGATGCTTCGCCTGCAGCAAGCCGATCGAGTACAGGATGTCCTGCGTGCGCTCCACCGCGAACGCCGGGATCACGATCGGCCCGCCGCGCGCGATGCCCGCGAGCAGCGTCTTCTCCAAGTCGCCCAGCGCGTCGGGCGGGTGCAGGCGGTCGCCGTACGTCGACTCGCACACCACCACGTCGGCCGTGTCCAGCGCAGCGGGATCGTACAGCAGCGGGCGCCCGTAGCGGCCGAGGTCGCCGGAGAAGATCACGCGCTTGCCGTCGATGCGCGCGTCGATGAACGCCGAGCCCAAGATGTGCGCGGCGTTGTGGTAGCGCAGCGTCGCGCCGAAGATGTCGAAGTCGGTCTCGAGGTCCACCGTCTTGAGCAGCCTCAGCGTGGTCGCGACGTCGTCTTCGTCGTAGAACGGCGGCGGCGCCCCTTTCTCGTGCTGAAACCCGCGCTTGTGGAGGTGCTGCTGCAAATGCGCGGCGTCGCCGAGCACGATGTCGATCAGGCCGGCGGTCGCGGTGGTGCAGTACACGGGCCCGCGATAGCCGTCCTTGACGATCTTCGGCAGGTAACCGACATGGTCGATGTGCCCGTGCGTGATGACGATCGCGTCGGTTTGCGCCGGAGGGACCGGCAGCGGTGCGTCGTTGAGCACCTCCGTCGCGTGCGTGCCCTGGAACAGACCGCAGTCGACGTACACGTGCTTGCCGTTGGCGAGCGTGAGAAGATGCTTGCTGCCGGTAACGGTGCCGGCCGCACCGACGAACGTGAGCTCAGCCACCGGTTTCCTCCGTCACGACTTTGGTGTGCGCGACCTGCGCCGCCATCGCGACGCTGCTGGGGCGCTGCTCGCGCTGATAGCGTTCGAGACACGTTTCGACGAGCGTTTCGGGATCCGTGTCTTCCACCAGCTCGGCGCCCGTCGCTTTCTCCACGAGCTTCGCGATATTCGCGAACTCGTTCGAGATGCCCCCGGAGTCGCGCAGCACGCCGATCAGCTTGCCCTCGTCGTACGCGATGCAGAACTCGCCGAGCGTCCCGCTGCGCCCGCCCACGAACAGCACGAAGTCGGAGCTGTGGATGTTGTGCGTCTCGCGCCCCATCAGCCCCGAGCCGGTAAACACGATCGCCGAGTACGGATCGAGCGGTGACTCGAACACGTCGACGTGCTCCTCGCGCGAGCGCGCCGGCGACACGCCGAGGCTCTCGCCGCCTGCGTCGTGCGCGCCGAGCACCGCGGCATGCGGCAAGCCGGGGCACGCGCCGGTGACGATCACGGCGCCGAGCTCGGCGATGCGCCGCCCCAGCCGCCGCGCCAACGCCAAATGGTCCTCGGTGATGATGCCCCCGGCCGAACCCATCACGCCGATCTGAATACGCACGAGGCGCCAATACGAGGGAACGCCGCGCATACCCCGCCGGGGACATGCGCGGCGGTGCTCGGCGAGCGCGTACGACACGCCGAATAGATCAGGTAGTAGACGTAGATGTGCGGCGATGATGCGGAACCGCGCGAGCGCGTCGCTGGACGGGCTCGCGCGGCGGCACGATCGGTTACGCCGCCAGGGCGGCTTGGAGCGCGATCTGAAACGGCGACGACACGACCGAGCTGACAGCGCCGCTGAGGCTGTCAAGGAAACCCTTGTCCTCGACGGATTGACTCGGAACGAAGCCCTTTTGGGTCGTCGCCATCGATTGCGCGATGATCGGCAGCGCCGCGTGGAGCACGCCCTGCATGATGCTCGCGAAGCCCTTCGAATCCACGGTGACGGCGTCGGGACCTACGAAACCCTTGCTCGTCGAGTTCTTGAGGTAGTTGATTGCGAGCGGCGCAACCGCGCTTGCAAGCTGGGTCGCGATGTCGAGAAAGCCCTTGTCGGCGGCCGGTGATACGGTGGAAGCCATGGTCGTGATGTTCCTTTCGGTGTGTGGAGTGCTAAATGGTTTGGAGGATGGAGCCTGCGCATCCGTGCTAGAGGATCGCCATTGCAAGAACGGCCGCTGATCGAGTTGGAGCGGCGCCTTGAGCATTGGTGTCTGCGTGATCCCCAGTTCGCGGAGGTGCTGTCCAGCCGCGTCTAGCAGCGTCGACGTCGCGCCGGCCGCGAGTTGAGGAAGTGCGATGCGATTGAGGAAGCTGAAGGTGAACGCGGACTGTCCGGCGGTCTGCGACGTCGACGCGGCCGCAGTCTCGTCCGCTAAGCACGCCGAGACCAACAGGAAGCGGCGGCTATCACCAACCGGAGGCGGAACGAGGATTGAAAACGCTTTCGCCGAGGGCTGTCCGGCCTGGAAATTCTGCACGGCCGCGGCCGGCGTTTGCCCTGCGACGTGTCCGAACGCCCGGTATTCCAACGGCTTGCCCGGGCTGAGAACGACGAAGCCTTTGTCCGCGCCGCTCGGCTGATAGCGTTTGACTTTTGCGCGTTCCACGGAGCCGCTCGCCAGGACGAACGCTTTCTCCATGCCGCCTGAGAAACACGCGTCTAGGACGACCGTCAAGGCGCCGGGCGGCACCGACGCGGTCAACTGACCGAGCTCGTCGCTATCGAAGAACTGAGCGTCCTGCGGCACCAGCGCTTCGACCAGTGCATCCCCCTTCTCGAGCGAGTACCCATGTCCCGAGTAATAAAAAACTAAGTCGTCGCCGGACGACGCACCGTTAAGCAGCGTTTGCAGTGCGGACGACATCGCGGCATTGCTTGCTTGCCGGTCGCGCAGGTTGACGACGTCCGTGAAGCCGAATTTGTTCGTGAGCAACCGTTCAAACGCGTCGGCGTCCGCTACGCAGCTCGGGAGCACGTTTGGCGGATCATATGCATTGATCCCAACGATGAGAGCTTTCTTCGCCATGATGGCGTTCCTCCGATGTCGTATCGTTTGTTACGTGAAGTGGAGAACGTCGGAAACCGACGCGCTCAGTATCCGCCGCGTGCATTACATCACCATTAACGTTCGGCGGCCGCGCGCGCGCGTTTCGGCGCGGGACGTGAACGCGTTCATGATCGCTTCGAATGGGATCGCGTCGGCGTGCTCGGCGATCACGCGCTGCGCCACGGGATCGCGGTGGAGGTGCAAACACGTCTGGCAGATCGACGGCGATTCCACCGGTAGCCGGTAGCCGGGCTCGAAGCGCTGCACGAACTCCAGGATGCGCTCCGGGCCCTCGACGTGGATCCAGTATTTGAGCAGCTCGTTCGGCGCGCTATCCAAAACGTCGGAAATGCTGCGGTCGGCGACGGAGCCGAGGTGCAGCTCGGGGATCTGTTCCATCGTGAAGCCGCAGCATGCGATCAGCGTTTGGTCCGGGGTCACGCTGAGCACGTCGAGGATCGTCGGGCAGCCGCTTTTCTTCGCATCGAGAAAGCGCGACAGCGACGGGTCGTGCTCCAGCCGCGCGTCGCCGCGCCCTTCGGCATTCTCGATCCACGGCTGCACGCCGACGTAGACGCGTCCGTCTTGCACGAGGTCCGCGAGCTCGGCGCGCACGTGCGCGCCGTCGAACGTCGAGCCTTCGAACTCTTCGACCCAGACCGTCGTGACGAGCCCCGCCTCGGCCGACGCGCGCGCCGCGTGCAGCACGCGCTCGACCGGGACGAATCGGGCGTGGAACATCCCGGTGGACAGATGCACTTCGGCGAGGCCGTTCGCGCGCAGGCCGGCGATCCGGCGTTTCGCGGCGAGCGGCGTGACCGCCCAGTACCCGTTGGTGACGACCCGCGTCCGCAGACCATGTCCCGTCGCCCGCGCGACGAGCGCGTCGAGGTGTTTGCCGAGCAGAAAGCACTCGCCGCCGGTGAACCCGACCATCTCGAAGGACGGCATGGCCGCCGCCTCGTCGATGAGCGTGTGCATGCGCGCGACCGGGATCGCCTTCGTCACCTTGGGCGAGCAGCCGAAGCAGCAGTTGTCGCACGCCGCCGTGCAGCGGTGCGTGGTGATGAGCGAGAGGATCCGCGGTCGCGCGTACATCGTGGCCGCCGCTACGGTTCCGGCGTGATGTCGATGTTGAGCATCGGCCCGATCGGTTGCGAGAGGGCGGACGCCCAGTCGAACGAGCACGTCATGTTCAGCCCTTTCGTGAGGTCCAGCGGAACCGTGTCTCCGTGCTCCTTGGTGACCGTGAACACGCGACGGTCACCGCCCGGAACGTTGACGGTGATCGTGCCGACGTAGCTCGTCTTGAGACAAAGCGGATCGTCATCCGGCGACTTGTCGGCGACGCGCGGCGCCAGCGGTGCGCCGTAAGGTACCACTTGATAATCGATCGAGGGGATATCCTGGCCGGCGGTTTCGCGATAGGCGCGCAACTGCGCGGTGATGCCGGTCGTGAAGTCGAGCGGCACCGTGGTCTCGAGGCTGGAGCCGCCGTCGTTCGTCTGCTTCACGCGAACGTACTCGAAGTTCGCTTGGACCCGCCCGTCGACGGGGTCTTGCAGAGCGTGGCGGCGGTGCGTGTCCGGGGCGTGATTCGCGTGGTCCATGAGGTGATTCTCCTATTCGGAAGGGGTGCGTTTGTGGGGCGGTAATGGGACGCTGACGGAGGGGAACGGGGTGGAGTCATTGGTCGAGCGACTCGTCGCAGCGTCGCCGCGCGCGGTCGTCGTGACGGCCGCCGCAGGCTATGGCAAATCGACGTTCGTGCGTTCGTACGCGCAGAAGATCGGGCGCTCGGCCGTCTGCGATTGCGAAGGTTTGCGCGACGCGGACGAGCTCGGGCGCCGCGTCCTTGACGCGCTGGCAAAACACGATCCCGAGCTCGCGCTCGACGTCGCACGCAGCAGGTTGGCGCGCGGCACCGACGAGCGCGCGCAGCTCGACCTGCTGACGGAGATCTGGTGCCGCGACGCCGAACCGACGCTGTTCGCGTTTGAAAACGCGGACGGGCTGCGCGGCGTCGCCGGCGCGCACGAGCTGATCGAGCGGCTCGTGACGATCGCGCCGCCGGCGCGTACGCTTGCGTTCTGCTCGCGCCGGCCGCTCCCGGCGGCGTTCGGGCGCGCGATCGGAACTGTGGGCGTGGTCGACGTGGACGCTGCCGACCTCCAGCTCGACGCAGGCGAGATCGTCGCGCTCGCCGGCACGCACGACGTGGGCGTTGTGGCGGCAAACGAGATCGCGCGTCTTTCGGCGGGCTGGCCGATGGTCGTGCGCCTCTTGATCGCGATCGCGGCAAGCGGACGATTCGAGCAGGTCCTGACCCGGCTGGACGACGTCGCGTTCGACGAGCTCATCGATTATCTGGCCGAGGAGGTTCTCGAAACGCTCGCGGACGTCGTCGCCGGCGCGGTTGTCGTCGCCGCCGCGGTTCCCGCAGCGACGTTCGAAGATCTTCGCTTCGCGCTCGGCGACCGGTTCGACGCGGTCGCCGAGCGCCGATTGCTCGCGCTGCCGTTCGTGTCGCGGGACGACGGCGGCGCATACGAGATTCATCCGCTCGTCCGCGCGACGGTTCGGGCGCGTTACGCCGCGCGGGCCGCCGCCGCTCTCGCCACCGTGCTCGACGCGCATGAACGCCTCGGCCATGCGGCACGCGCGGCGCGGATCGCCCTCGCGTGCGGCGACGCGCGGCGTGCGGCCCGCGTGCTGGACCGGCTGCCGACGTACGTGCGCGCGCCGACCGCGCTGCCCGAGTGCGAGCAGGTCGTAGCGCAGCTCGGGCCCACGCAGATCGCGCGCTATCCGAGCCTGTGGATCGCGACGATGCCGTTTCGGCGCTTCTCGGTCGATCTCGAGACGTATCTGCACGAAGCGCGCACCGTCTACTACTGTCTGCCGCCGGATACGGAGGCCGAGCTGCGAACCGATGCGCTGCTGCACCTCGCTGCCGCGCTCTACCAAAACGCGATGTTCGAGGAAACCGAGACCGTCGTGGGCGAGGCGCTCGACTCGTTCGCGCGCGAGCCGGCCGAAGAACGCGCAACGCTGCTGACGTTCGTGGCGTCGCTGCGCGGCCTGCAGGGCCGCTTCGCGGAAGCGCGCGCGCTGCGCTCGGAAGCGGCCGCGATCCGCCGCCCCGACTTTCTCTCGGATCTCGGACTGCACTACATCGACGCGCACGAGGCGGTCGCCCGCGGCCGCTACGAGCGCGCCGTCGCGATCATCGACGAGTCGCTGAACCGGATGAAGGAGGCGAAGCTTCCGCTGTACGTAGCGTTCACGTCGACCAACGGCGCGATCTTCGCCTGGACGAACGGTGACGACACCCGCTTCGCAAGCTACGTCGCGCAAGTCGAGACGGTGATGATCCCGGGGATCGAGCGCGGCTTCGCATCGCTGCTCGCAGCGGCGCGCGGTCGGGCATTCGTTCCGGACCTGCGGTTCGAGTCGCCGGTCGCGCTGGCGATGGCTCATCTGTATCGCATGGGCTTCGCGCCGAGCCGCAGTGAAGCAATTGCTGCCGCGGTAGCGGCGGTGCGTGAGGCCGACCGGTGCTGCGATCCGTATCTGCAAGTTCTGGCGCACAGCGCGTGCTTGTTGCTCGCAGCGGAGCCTGCGGCACGCGAAGCGGCGGCGCTGCTCGCGACGGCGCGCCGCGTGGAAGCGCCCGAACTGCTCGCCGCGGCCGAAACGATCGTCGCGGGCGGCACTGCATACGGCGTGCTCGCGGTATTCGTCGCGAGGCGCGTCCTGGTCGAGCGCGATCCCGTTGCGCGCAAAGCCGTCGTGCACGTGTTCGCCGGCACCGTCGAGGTCGACGCGCGCGAGGTGCGCCTCGCCGGCAAGGAGCTCGAGCTCTTGCTGTTCCTCGCGCTCGCCGGCGGCCGCGCCCCGATCGCTCGCACGCAGATCACCGAGGCGATTTGGCCCGACATCGACGACGAGGAGGACGCCGCGAACAATCTCCGCGTGACGCTGTCGCGGCTGCGCCGCAAGCTCGTCGACGAAGGCCTCGTATTGCGCGACGACGCCGGATATCGCCTCGCACCGGCGCTCGCCGTGGACGTGCGCGAGCTCGAAGCGCTGGTGCGCGTCGTCTCCGCGAATACGGCGCTGTCCGACGAACGCCGCGCTGCGCTGCAGCGGATCTTCGAGCACGCGGCACACGGCTCGCCTGCGCGGTTCGAACGCTTCGCGTGGTTCGCTCCGCACCGATTGCGCTTGCGGGAGCTCGCGATCGCGGCGGGCACGCTGCTCGCGCGCGATGCGCTCGCGCACGGCGCTCCCGAAGAAGCTTTGCGTTACGCGCGCCCGCTCGTCGAGCTGGATCCGCTCGACGAGGACGCACGCCGTCTCGTCCTGGAGGCGTACGCGCTCAGCGGTGAGTGGAGCGCCGCCCGGCGCGAGCTCGACGGCTACGCCGACTTGTTGCGGAATGAGCTCGACGCCGAGCCGTCGCCCCAGTTCGCCGGCCTCGTCGAAGCGGCACGCGAACGTCATGGTGCCCGGCCCTCCGCCCTCGTCGACGGCCGAACGCCGGCCGGCGCGCCGGGAAGTTCCCGGCAGCGTAGGATCGGGGGCGGGCGTTACTTCCGCATTAACGTCAGGCCGCCGAGTGCCGCCGCCGGTCGACCGGGAGCTCGGCGCTTACGTGCGTTCCGCCGATCGAGGCCGTGGCGATGTGCACGCCGCGGGCGAGCGCGCGAACGATCTCGATGCCGCGGCCGCCTTCGCGCATGGGGTCGTTCGACGTCTGTACCGAGCGCACGCCGGGGCCCCAGTCGTCGACGTAGAGCATCGCCGGCCCGTCGCAGGGCCATTCGATCCGAACCGAGATCGCGCCGGGCGCGTGCCGCACCACGTTGGCGACGAGCTCACCGAACACGAGGACTGCGCCGTGGACGTCGGACGCCTCGTCGGCTTCCGCATCGAAAAAGGCATGGACGACCGCCCGCATCCGCAACGCGTCCACCGCGTCGTCCGCGCGGAACTGCCATTCGATCGAGCTGCGTGCGCTCGACATGCTCGCCTCCGTCCCTGCCGGTTAGTTGCCTGTGCCCTAAGGGTCCGGTCTGAAACGATTTCCGTGTAAAGAAGCGTACGGTCCCGTACGAAGGACGACCTTGTCGCCGGGGTAGAACGAATCAGGCCGCTCGCTCCGTCTGGACCTTGACGACGAGCGCCGCGACGTCGTCGTGCAGCCGCTCGTTCGCATACTCGTACGCGTGCCGCGTCAACGCCTCGGCCTGCTGCTCGGCCTCGCACATGCGGTAGCGCTCGACGACGTCCACCAGCGCGTCCGCCCCGAGGAACTCCCGGCTCGCATTGCGCGCCTCCGAAAACCCGTCCGTCACCGCGGCGAGGATGCTGTCGTGGGAAAGGCGCACCACGCCGTGGTCGAACGCGCTGTCGTCGTCGAAGAGCCCGATGATCGGGCCCGTCGCCGGGAGCATCGTCGCCCCTTTCGACGAGACGACGTACGCTGCTTCGTGCCCCGCCGAGACGTAGTTCATCGTCCGCCGGTCCGCGGTGACGATCCCGAAGAACACGGTGGCGAAGAACTCGGCGTCCGCCTCGAAGATGCTGTTCTCGATGCACAGCCGGTTGAGCGCGCGAACGGAGTCCCGCGCGCTGAATCCGCGTGAGGCGTACGCGCGCAGCGCGTGCTTCGCGAGGCCCGCGTACATCGCGGCGTGGATGCCGTGTCCCGTGATGTCGACCACGGCGAGCGACGTGAGCCCGCTGCCGTAGTGGAACACGTCGACGAGGTCGCCGCCGTAGCGGAACTCCTCGTTCGTGGCGTTCAAGTACGCTCGCCCGACCTCGAGACCCGGCAGCCGCCGAACGGCAGGTCCGTAGATGCTCTCCACGATGCGGCGCATCTCCGCCTGGAGCGGGTTGTCGCCGACGCGTATGCGGTGGTCCACGAGCAAGGTGCTCACGGCGTCAACGCGGTGGCGAACGCCTGCCGGCAGGTCCCGTAGCACTCGCATGACGCGCCTTCGAGAACGTCCTTGTCCAGTACCGTCACCACGCCGCGGCCGTACTCGATCGCGCCGAGGCGTGACAGCGCGTCCGCCGCTTCCGAGACGCCGGCGCGGCGAACGCCGAGCATGATCGACAAGAAGTCGTGCGTGAGCGTGAACTGTGCGCTGCCGACGCGATCCGCGGTCATGCACAGCCAGCGCGCACAGCGCTGCAGTACCGAGTGTTTGGCGTTGCACGCCGCGAACTGCTGCGCGCTGAACAGCGTGGCGCGCACGTTGCGGCGCATGAGGCGGGCGAACGATGCGCTGCCGGTCATGCGCTCTTCGAACCGCTCGGCGGTCATCCGCCCGACCCGCCCCTTGACCTGGCAGAACGACGTTCGTGAAGAGATGGACGACTCGAGCGCCGCGTCCGCCTCGACGAAGCTCTCGCAGCCGACGGTTCCGACTTCCACGCTGTCGCCGTTCAGGAGCGTAGCGACGACGGAAAGCACCGCATCGATGGGAAAGTCGACGTGGTGCATCGTTCCGCCGATCGAATGCGTGAACTGGTGCGCCGACAGGGCCACGATCTCGAGGTCGTCTTCGATCCCCGCGAAATCCGGCGGCGGCAACGCATCGAGGACGCGGTTCCCGGACGAGAACGCGGAGCCGGTCGGCGAGACGTTGAGGTCGGTCTGTAACGCGACCACGGGCGAGGGGCGTGCCCTCATGGCGTCTCCTAAAATGCACGGTCGCGATGATCAGAGCGCCGATGCTGGGGTCTAACAGTATAGCACGTTTTCACGACTTTCGTACGTTTCCGTACAAAAGTCCCCGCGAATGCGGCGAGCAACGGAGATTACGAAACTATTCGCCGCCTATTTGGCATCGAAGGCGCCCAGTCGGTACGTTTCCGTACCCAAATACGGCAAAACCGGTGGGACGCCGGCTCGCCTGCGCGAAGGGGGCCGCATGCAGGACGTGCGCTCGTATGTCGGTACGGCCGGAAGCAGCGGCGTGGTCGAGGATGCTCGGCTGCTGTCGGCCTACACGATCACGGCGACGCTCTGGCTTCTGTTGACGACCGCCGCGGGGCTGCTCGTCAGCTTCAAGTACAGCTATCCCGACCTGCTGACGAGCCCGCTGCTGTCGTTCGGGCGGTTGCGCGCGATTCACACGAACGGCACGTTCTACGGCTGGGCGTCGGTCGCGATGGTCGGCTGCGTGATGTGGGTCGCTGCGCGCTCGAGCGGGGTGAACATTCGTGCGCCGCGCACGGCGTGGTTCACGCTGTGGATGTTCAACCTGGCGGCGGTGATCGGCACGATCGGCCTCGACGCCGGCATGAGCAACGGCAGCCAGGAATACCGCGAGTGGATCTGGCCCGCGACGCTGTGCTTCTTGATCGCCGTGATCGCCTCGGGCGTCGTCGTGGTGCGCACGGTCGCGGCGCGCGCCGGGCACGAGATCTACATCTCGAACTGGTACACGATCGGCGCGTTCTGCTTCACCGCGATCCTGGGCGTGACGGCGTTTCTGCCCTGGTATCAGTTCGGGCTCGGGCAGGTCGCTGTGCAGGCGTTCTACATGCACAACGCGGTCGGCATGTGGTTCACGTTTCTCGCGCTGGGGATCACGTACTACGCGCTGCCCAAGCTGCTGAACCGCCCGATCTATTCGTACGGGTTGGGCGTGCTGGGATTCTGGACGAACCTCGTGTTCTACCCCGTCATCGGCGCGCATCACTACGAGTTCTCGCCGCTGCCGTGGTGGTTTCAGACGCTCGCGATCGTGTTCTCGGTCGGGATGCTCGTGCCGGTCTGGGCCGGCAGCGGCAACTTCGCCCTGACCGTGCGCGGGCGCTGGGGGATCGTGCGCCGCTCCTACGCGCTGCCGTTCATCGTGGTCGGCGTCGCGTACTATTTCGTCGGGTCGACGCAGGGCACCGTCGAGGCATTTCGCTCGCTGCAGGCGATCTGGCACTTGACCAACTACACGGTTGGGCACTCGCACGCAACGATGTACGGATTCGTCACCTTCATCGCGTGGGGCGGCATCTACGCGCTGCTGCCGCGCGCGACGGGCAAAGAACCGTCGCGCGTCGCCGCCGGGATGCACTTCTGGTTCGCGACGGTCGGCGTGACGGTCTACGTGATCGTGCTCTCGGTGGCGGGGACGCAGCAAGGCGTCGCCTGGGCGAACGGCGATCCGTTCATCGCGTCGGTCGAGGCCGCGGCGCCGCTGTGGCTGGGCCGCGCGGTCTCGGGGATGATGATGTTCGCGGCGCACGTCGTGTTCGCGTACAACGTGTGGCGGATGACCATCGCGCCCGACCGCGCGGCGGCGCACGGTCCGATCGAGGTGCCGGCGTGAAGCGGCGCGGGATGAACGACGTCGCGGTTCTGACCGCGAGCGCGTTTTTCGTCTACCTCGGTTTCGCGATCGTCATGGGCGTGATCCCCGGGATGGTGCTGTCGGCGACCAAGCCGCTCCACGGGGTCGTGCCGCTGACCGCGCAAGAAGCGCGCGGCCGCGACGTGTACGTGGGCGAAGGGTGTTCGTACTGCCACACGCAGCAGGTGCGGCCCCTCGAACAGGACCGCGTATGGGGCCGTCCGTCGGCGCGCGGCGACTACGCGTACGCGACCCCGCAGCTGCTGGGCACCGAACGCACCGGACCCGACCTCACCAACATCGGTGCGCGCCAGCCCAGCGACGTGTGGCACCTCATCCATCTTTATCAGCCGCGCGCGCTCGTGCACGGCTCGATCATGCCGGCGTATCCGTGGCTGTTCGAGGCGAAGAACCGCACCGAGTCCGGCGACGTGACGGTTGCGGTTCCGGCCGGTTACGGGCCGGCAGGGAAGACGGTGGTCGCGTCGCAGAGCGCGCTCGACCTCGTCGCCTATCTGAAATCGCTCAAACAGGCGGCGCTGCCGACGGCGGCGCCGGGGCGGTGACGATGCACCACGCGGTCGATCCGTCGGATCCGCTCGGCCTTGCGATCGTCGTCCTTGGCGCGATCGGTACGCTATGGGCGTTCGTGCTTGCAATCCGCATGACGCTCTGGCCCGGCGAGACCAAGGCGGATCATCCGAAGAACGTCATCTTGCGCGAGGACCGCTGATGCAGCATCTGTTCACCGCGCAGCACGTCGCGCGGATCGACGTGTTTCTCGACGAAGCGACGGTCCCGTTCCAGACGGTCGTGCCGCCCGGGACGCTGACGCTCGACACGACGGTGCTCGACGACGGACCGCACGTGCTGCGGCTGCTCGCCTACGACGCGAGCGGCAACGCCGGGCGCCGAACGATCCCGTTCGTGGTGCAGAACGGTCCCGGCATCACGGTGACGGGCCTGCGCGCGGGCGAGCGCGTCGGCGGCAGCGTCGACGTCGAGATCAACGCGTTCGGCGCGAACGAACCGTTCGACCCGATTCGTGCGGAGTCGAGCGGGCCGGTTCCGGTGTGGACGTGGGTGCTCTCGGCGATCGTCGTCGGCTGGTCGGTGTGGTACGGGCTAGCGTCGTTCAGCCCCCCGCCGCAGTATGCGTCGACGCCGACGTACGAGCGCGATCCGGTCGCCGCGGCGAACGCGCCGATGAGCGCGAAGGCAGCGGTGAAGCCGAGCGGCGGCGGCGTCGCGGCCGGCTTCGACTACGCTGCGAGCGGCGAACGGTTGTACGGCGCGAACTGCGCGGGCTGCCACGGCACGGGCGGCAGCGGCGTTCCGGGGACCTTCCCGCCGCTCTCGGGCGATCGCGTCGTCACCGCGGCGAACCCCGACGAGCACGTCCACCTGATCCTCGCGGGCCTCAAAGGCCGGCCGATCGGCGGCAAAAAATACGCGGCCGAGATGCCCCCGTTCGCGCAGCTCTCCGACGAAGACATCGCCGCGATCGTCGATCACGAGCGAACGTCATGGGGCAATCACGCGCCGATCATCACGCCCGATGTGGTGAAACGCGCGCGCTGAACCGTCGTCACCTCGCCGGCGCGATCAGCAACTGCGGCGCGATCGACTTGATGCGCGTCTCGAGCCAGATCTTCTGGCGATCGGTCTGCACGGGCAGTGTCTCGCACAACTGCAGCAGGTGATCGGCACGCAGCACCCGCGCGCCTTGCCCGGCGAGCGCCCACAGCACTTGCACCTCGCCGGCCAGCATCGCGAGCTCGAGCATGTCGTTCAGCATGCCCGCGGCGCCCTTGCGCGGTCCGCCGAACAGCGCGCTGAGCAGCAGCTTCGGATCGAGCGGCGGCTTCTTGCCGAATGCGGCGATGGCGTCTTCGAGCCGCTCGACGTGCTGGTACGACCAGCTCGCGAGCAGCGGGGCCGTCTCGAGGATCTCCGGTTCGTCACGGTGCGCCGCCGCCACAGCGGAGAATCCGTCCGCCAGCGATTTTTCGCTGCGCTGCAGCGCCGTCAGGTACGTCGCGAGCTGGATCATCGCGCTCACGCCTTCCGGATCGCGACGGCCGCGAACTTGAGATAGGGCTGTTTGCTGACGGGGTCCCACGCGGTGATGGTCAACTCGTTGGCCGCCGTCGGATCGTGCGCATCGGCCGAGCCGTAATGGAAGGGGATGAACAGCGTCCCCTCCTTGATCTCGCTCACCCGCGCGCGCACCACGACGCGGCCACGGCGCGACCGCACTTCGGCCATGTCGCCGTCGCGAATCCGGAGCCGCGCCGCGTCGCCCGCTGCGATCTCGACGAACGGCTCGGGCGCGGCGTCATTGAGCGCTCTGCTGCGCCCGGTCTTCGTCCGCGTGTGGAAATGGTACACGATGCGGCCGGTCGTGAGCCAGAACGGATATCTGTCGTCCGGCTGTTCGTCGGGCGCGCGGTAGTCGGCGGCTTTGATCAGCGCCTTGCCGGCCGGATCGTACGCTTTGTATTTGTCGGGCAGCACGGCGGCGCCGGTCGCGAGGTCGTGGCCGAAGCTTTCGCATACGTCCGCGCCCGTCATGAACACGCCGTCGGTGTAGAGGCGTTCCGTGCCGGCCGGCGCGTCGGCCGTGCACGGCCATTGGATCCCCGAGCCGCCGGTGAGCGTGTCGTACGACATACCGGTGTAGTCGCACGGCCGGCCCGCGCTGCAGCGTTTCCACGCCTCGAACGCCTCTTGCGGCGTGCTCCAGCCGATCAGCGGCGCGCCGTCTTTGTCGCGGAAGTCCATGCGCCGCGCGTAGTCGAGGAAGATCGCAAAGTCGGAGCGCGCGTCGCCCGGCGGATCGATCGCCTGGTACGAAACATGGACGGTTCGATCCGTGTTCGTATACGTGCCCGCCTTCTCGCCCCAGATCGCGGCAGGCAGCACGATGTCCGCGTACTCGGCGGTCTCCGTCAGCCACGCGTCCTGCACGATCACCAGCAGGTCGCGGTTCTGGAGAATCTTCCGCACGCGCGCCGAATCCGGCAGCGACACGATAGGATTCGTCGCCGAGATCCAGAGCAGCTTGACCGACCCTTGCTCGCAGTAGCGGAAGATTTGCATCGCGTGCGTCGGCTCGGACCAGTGCGGGATGCGGTCGGGCTCGACGTTCCAGATCGCGGCGAGCTCGTCCATGTGGTCCGGATTCGCCCAGTTGAAGAACGCCGGAAACTCGCCGTTGGCGCCCGACTCGCGCGTGTTCTGCGAGGTCGGCTGACCGTTCATCTGCAGCAGGCCGCAGCCCGGCCGCCCAAGCATGCCGCGGATGATGTGCAGGTTGTTCACCTGGCACGCGGCGGCCGTCGCCTGCATCGATTGGTACACGCCTTGCAGCACGGTGGACACGAGCGTCGGCGCGGTCCCGAGGATTTCGGCGGCCGCCTCGATGCGCGCCGCGGGGATGTCCGTAACCGACGACGTGCGCTCGGGCGTCCAGCTCGCCACGGTGCGTTCGAGCACGGAGAAACCTTGCGAATGCCGCTCGACGTAGTCGCGGTCGATCCACCCGTTCTCGACGATGAGGTGCAGCAGCCCGTTCATCAGCGCGACGTTGGTACCGAGCCGCGGCGACAGATGGACGGAGGCCTCGAGCGCGGTCGCCGTCGTGCGCGGATCGACGACGACGATGCGCGGCGGATTCGCGCCGGCGAGCCGGTCCAGCACCCGCATCCACATCACGGTTTGCTGCGCCGCGGGATTGTGCCCGACGATGAAGAGCGCGTCGGTCCTGTCGATGTCACTCAGCGTGCCGGGCTGACCGTCCGCGCCGAAGCTCTCGCGCAGCGCCGCCGATGCGGTCGCCGTGCACAGCCGCGTGTTGCCGTCCATGTGCGGTGTGCCGAGCCCGGCTTTTCCGACAAGCGCCAGCGTGTAGTACTCTTCGAGAAAGAGCTGGCCGCTCGTGTAGAACGCGATCGAGCTGCTCGTGTGGGAACGCAGGAGCTCGTTGGAGCGCCGCACGATCGCATCCATCGCCTCGTCCCAGCTCGCGGGTTGGAGCTTGCCGTGCCGCCGAATCAGCGGCCGCGTCAGGCGATCGGCCGTGCCGTTGGCCTCCCAACCGTGGAGCCCTTTGGGCCCGAGCCGCCCGCGGTTGACGCGGTCCGCGGCGCGACCGCGTACGGCAACCATGCGCCCGTCCTTGACGCCGACATCCATGCCGCAGCCCATGGAGCACAAGACGCACGCCGACTGCACCCAGCGGTCAGGCTCCTCGACGACGCGCTCGTCGACGCGCTCCGGCCAGTCGCCGGAGTACGGCGTGCGGTCGCCCCAAACGTCAGCGATGCTGTCACGCGTGCGCACCTTCGAC
>Ga0066662_10000136_pt1 | contig 29833 bp, 21 predicted proteins | sample GraSoiAngelo_111_FD_133939 | JGI IMG/M metagenome (GOLD analysis project Ga0066662, IMG submission 133939) | Grasslands soil microbial communities from the Angelo Coastal Reserve, California, USA - 14_0903_12_40cm | ecosystem: Environmental > Terrestrial > Soil > Grasslands | place: USA...
AATGAAGTCGCGACTTCTATTCAGTTTTCAAAGAACATGAACCCGACTTGCGGGCCAAGGCATTTTGCCCTGTTTACTCAATGGTTAACTTTCAAAATGGCAAGATGAAGCGGAACACGGAACAAATCGATTCAAGTCCTTAGATTGCTTCGGGTTGCGCTGTTCCGATTGAGATTTCCTGTTCCGGAACAGAAGCGGAACAGCCAGTCTCAGGATGATGATCACAGAATTGCTGCCATGATGGCAGGAAAGCCTTACGGTCATAACCGCGGACCGGGGCACCGGCAGCGGTGCGTTGCCTGTCCGGGAGAATACCAAAGCCCTCAAGAAGCAGAGCGAGAGAGCGGCCATTGAGGGGCTTGCCGCGACTCCATTCGGCCCAAGGGCGATCCTGAAGTTCACATAGATGCTGTACCAGATAGCTGGTGGACAAGCGATCAGGATCATGGCAGTGAAGGAAAGCTTCACGAACATCGTGAAGCGCGAGGATGGATTGATTGATTTTGTCGTTGCGAGCATTGTGGAAAATCCGCCTCAAGGCAAAGCGCGCCTGTTGCGGCCAAGCGCCACCAATAAGATCTGCCAGGAGGAGCAGCGGTTCCACGTGGTCACGCTGATGGATATTCAGATGCGCCAACTCCTCTGCCGGGGATTCACGGCTGACCGCTGAATAGAACAGTTGATTGAAATTCCGCACCACCCAATGTTTCATCAGGTCAATCAGCAGTTCGTAATCATCTTCAACTTCGGCCACTTGAATACGCTTGACGGCTGAGAATGTCGCGGGGCGCAGACAAACAGGAATGCTGCGGTCGGCGAGCGCCGAGGGGAGAGGGCCTCGCCCGGCAAAAGCACGCGGAGAAAAGAGGTTGTAGCCTTTTACCACCCTTCTGCCGTGACTGGCAAAATAGCGTTCCTCATCCACCAGACCACAAACCAAGAAGTTTATGACCTGCTGCCAGCCTGATGACGAGAAGGTGAGATGACGGTCATCGAGCAGGATGGTAGCGGGCTCGACCAAGGTCTTTTGAATGACGTCTGCAGGCGCAGGGGCGGCCGCATACCAAGGCTGCGAACAGAGGACATGGAGAAGTTGCAAACAGATGGTTTTGCCGGTGGTCTTTTCGGCAGAATAGATATTGAGGCCAGGGCTAACGTGGAAGGCGCGATAGCACCAGGTGTGCAGCACCCAAAAGCCAGCACGGTGAGCTGGTCATCCGAGCAGGCCAGAAACCGGCGTATGAAGCCGGTGAGCCTTGCCATGATCTCGGGAGAGTCGGGTAGCGGCCCAATGAAGTCGCCGGGAGGAATAGAGAGAAGCTCGGATGCAGGATTCCAGAGATCCGCCAGATCAGTTTCGCCGGCCTCTTCATCAGTTTCATCAGCTTCATCAGCTTCTTCGCTGGTTTCATCCGGTGAGGACAGGGGAACATAGCCTTCCGGAAAGCGGCCGCGAAAGAGAGATTCAATACTTTGCAGTTGGGCAAGCTCGGTGGGCACGGCGGGCGCATCGAGGCCGGGCAGAGATTCGTTTTCAGGCATATCGAGGCGTTCCTGGCGAAAGCGGTCCATGGTATATGAGTAGTAGTTCTATAGCAGAATGGAACGAAAGGCAAGATTTTTTTGAGGAGAATTTACCCCCTAATTCCCGGGCGTGGCGGGCCACAACCAAAAACCTTTTACCGCAGCGTGGCGGGCCACAACCAAACGGCTTTAACCGCAGAGAACGCAGAGAGCGCAGAGGAAGGCCAGTAAGCCGCGAATGAAGCGAACTGCGCGAATCTCGCGAATCAGAAATGGGATTAGCATTTAGCTGCCCAAGCAGAATTCTTCGCGGCTTGAGACGAATTTGATTGTTAGCAATGCAGAGGACGCAGAGGTAATAAAAGTAGTTGATGTGTATTGAATTTGACGGTGTGTTGCTCGCTATGGGTCGCACGCGCCCCTTGGCTGCGCGGGAGAATTCGTCGCAAGCAGAGAAGAATTCGAACGTTAGTAATACAGCGTGGCGAGCCACAACCAAAAACCTTTTACCGCAGAGGACGCAGAGGAAGCAAGAGTAAGTTTATACAAAGGGGCAAACGGAGGATGCAAAGACAAAAACTCACCACAGAGACACTGAGACACTGAGACACTGAGAAAGCCTAATGGGTTCTGAATTTAGTGCAACAAAAACAAAAAGGAAGTAAACAACTCACCTGGATAGAATAGGGTTCCTCGCCAGCGCTCGGGACAACAAAAAAATAAACCCACTGGTTCCCTGCTAACAGCGGCTGAGCGCTTCACCAGTGGGTCATTCTGTGCTGCGTTGCCCTGATGCCCCAAAGCACGCAGCAATATCTTAGAAGCAGGGTGGCTGAAAAAAGTTTGCCAGTGAAAACAGCACTTAGCACTCAGCATTCAGCATTCAGCCCCTGACCATCATCGCCGACCTCTACTGCAATCGAGCAGACGCGTCAAAACCAAATGCAACCGCAAAGGGCGCGGAGGACGCAAAGGAAACAAAAAGTAAAGAAGCCTATCTGCCCAGGTCATTTTGCAATGTTTCAGTTGCTGGTGTTCTCGGGCTGCTGCGGCGGCTTCAACGAGCGCACAAAGTTCACGAACTCCGGATCCTTCCGCAAGGTGGCGAATTCATTATCTTTGAGTGCGTCCTGTACGTGCGGGTACCCTTCTTCATTGGCCTTGCTCAGGTAAAGGCGACATCTCTCGGCGTCACCGCGCTGGCCAAACATTTTCGCCAGAACGTAGTTGATGGCGGCCCGGTCGCCGGTGGCCGCGAGCTTGATCGAAACTCCCCCGGAGGGCTGCGGATCGAAGATGTGAGGATCGAGTTCCATGGCGCGGGCGTATTCCCTGCTGCCTCTATCCAGGTCTTTCATGGCGAAGTAAGCGATGCCAAGGTTGCTGTGGAAGCTCGCCTTGAGATCATTCAACTTCACCGCCTTGCGGTATTCTCCGGCGGCTGCCCCAAAGCGGCGCATCTGGTAGTAGGTAGCGCCCAAGTTGTTGTGCGCATCGGCATAATTCTTGTCGATACTCAAGGCGTGCTGAAATTCTCTTCTAGCTTCCTTGTAGCGGTTCACCTGGAGCAGCGCAATACCTGCCTTGTTGTGGAGTGGGGCAGTGTCAGACTTCTTCATAGCTGCATAGTAATAATCGAGCGCATCCAGATATTCCTTGCGGGCGCGGAGCGAGTCTCCGTCTTTCTCCAGATCTTCAACGGATGCGGTGGGGGATGGCGGGGTTACATTGCCAGGCTGCTGTGACCCGGAACCGGATTGAGGTTCCTGGGCCAAAGGACGAATGCCTGACAGCAGCATGAAGATAAGAACTGCGCGGCTGAAGCGATTCATTTGGACCCTCCTGGTGGCTATGGGCCAGGGCCAGCGCCGGAAGGGGCTGGCCTCTTGTCTTTGTCCTTGTCCTTATTGTCTCCCTTTATAGATCCAAATATACGCCCAAAAAAACCTTTCTTTTTGGGTTTACCCTGGTCATCTTTTTCGTCCGATGACTCCTGGGCGGACACGACCGGCTTCTGAGCGGGAGCCGCTGGTGGTGTATTAGACACCACCGGAGGCGGATTCGGCTTGGCTTCCATGCCGAAAATCTTCTGGAAGATATTGCGATGGTCGGCGGCGCTTTGCTCGCAGGTCTGCGTGGGCTGCGTGCCCTCGATAAAAGCCATCACGTAATCGTTGGGACATGCAGGCGTGGCGACGGTATTCGTCACTTTATCAATGGAAAGCTGCACTACGCCGCTGGGCGGAGAGAATGGCTTCACGTCAGAGTAGTTGGGAAGAGCGATGGCGCGCTTCATGAACTCTGCCCACACGGGTGCGGCAAGGGCAGAGCCGCTCAGCTTAATGTCACTGTAATCGTCATAGCCTACCCACACAATGCAGAGCAGATTTGAGGTGAACCCGGCAAACCAGGCATCATGGGAGCTGCCGGTTTTGCCTGCGGCCGGAGCGGTAAAGCCACGGGAGCGCACACCGGCTGCCGTCCCGTTGTTGATGACTCCCTGAAGCATCGTGGTTACAACATAGGCCACTCGCGGATCGAGCACCTGGTTTTTTTGCGCCTGAAAGTCTTCAAGCACGTTCCCGGTGGCATCGCGCACGGATTTCACCATGATGGGCGTGATGCGCTGTCCACCGTTGCTGAAGACGGTGTAAGCCGCCGCCATCTCCATGGGGCTAGCATCATAGGCACCCAGGGCCATTGCTGGAGTTGCTTTAACCGAGGAGATTCCGGCAGATTTGGCCAGCGCGGCCACTTTGTCATAGCCCACCATCTCGGCGACTTTTACGGTGGCGTTGTTCAATGACATTTGCAGGGCGTATTGGGCGCTGACCTGCCCCTTGTACTCGTCTTTGTAGTTCTTGGGGGTATAGATTTCGTCGCCGTTGCTGTAGGCGCCGGGTGAATCATCGACCAGTGAGGCGGGGGTAAGCACTGGCTGATCGCCGGTAAGGGCATTGTTCACTGCTGTGGCATAGACAAACGGTTTGAAGATCGAGCCGGTGGGACGCTTGGCCGTGGCATGGTTGAGTTGGCTGTATCCGTAGTTGCGTCCGCCGACCAGGGCGAGCATATCCCCGGTATGAGGATCGAGAGCCACCAGCGCCACCTGGGGCGTAGGCCCGGAGAGAATCCTGGTCTCGGTCTTGGCGTTCTTGCCTTTGCCGATTTTCACCTTACGGGTGCGAAGTTTTGTGACCTGCTTATCCACCTCGCTGATGCCCACCGCAACCGCTTCAGCAGCAGCTTTCTGCAGCGCGGGATCAAGGGTGGTGTAGATGCGGTATCCGGCGCCGTTCAGATCGTCTTCAGCATATTTCGAGAGCAACTGCTCGCGGATGAGATCGACAAAATAGGGAGCATCGCTGGCTTCCACGTTCTGGGGGGCCAGCTTCAGCGGAGTAGCTTTAGCGGCATCTGCCTGGGCGCGGCTCAGAACCTCGTTTTCAACCATGGATTCCAGCACCAGGTTGCGACGTTCCATGGCGCGCTCCGGATGCCGGTACGGCGAAAGATAGCTGGGAGCCTGAATCATTCCGGCGAGCAGGGCCGCTTCAGGAAGAGTGATGTCTTTGAGGTCCTTGCTGAAATAAGCCTGGGCTGCTTCGCCGAAGCCGGTAATGGTAAATGAGCCACGCTGGCCCATATCGACCTGGTTGGCGTAAAGCTCGAAAATCTGCTTTTTGGAGAAGCGCTGCTCCAGCTCAATGGAAATCAGGATCTCGATCATCTTGCGCTTGATCTTCTTCTCACGGGTAAGGAAGAAGCCACGGGCCACCTGCATGGTGATGGTGGAGCCGCCCTGCTGCTTGCCGCCTTCACGCAGATCGATCCAGCCGGCTTTCATGAGCCGCCAGTAGTTGACGCCGTTGTGATGGAAGAAACGGCGGTCTTCGATGGAGGTGACGGCATCCACCATGACCTTGGGAACGTCGTCATACTTTACCAGCCGCTGCTTGGCGCGCTGCTGGCCGTCAAAGAGGCCGGTCACAAGCTGAGGCTCAAGCTGGTAGGCGGAAAGCTCGTCCTTGGAATCCCCAAGAGCGGCAATCTTCTCTACTTTGCCTTCATGGACACGGACAACCGCGCCTTCCGAGTTGTAGTAGGAGTCGGAGCCGGGCTTGACCTCAATGGCTGCGTTCAGCAGCTTGTAGGTGCCAAGCTTGGATTTGCCCTGTTCACCCTCTTCGGTGTAGCCCGCATGACGGAGATAATTGGCAATCTCGCGAACGTCAGCCTTCTGCCCGACCCGGACACCCCGAGGCTGGGCGTAAATCTTCGCGGTATTGGCGTAGATCTGGCCACTCATCCGCTTGTCTACGATCTTCTGGTACTTGATGTAGTAGTACGAGAATACGCCGAACAGGATGGTGCAAATAATGATGAACGACGCCACAGCCGCCCTTACAACAGGGTGGGATAGGCTGTTGCGAAAGCCTTTGAAGCGGGGAATTTTGATTTTTATGGCCACTTGTAGAGCGGAGCTGCCCCTCTCTCAGACGCGTGGCGGGCCAGAGCGTTACCTGCTGGGCTGCTGAGAAGTTTCCGGTTCGTCTTTAATTATATCCGTTTATTGAGTGAATTGGTCGTAAAGTCTAAGTCCATTGGATGCACTAACATATCGACATGCACCCGGTAGTGGACAGTAATTCCTAAACCATCGCCGGTGCGGTCAATCGTAATCTGGTCTTCCTTCAACGGTATAGACTCTTTGGCAGCCTCTTTTATTACAATGTCGCGCAAATCCTCGTCAGTTTTTTGAGTGAAATAAGAATTCCGCCGGGCGACCTCATCCAGATCGTCACGGAAGGCATAATCGTGGAAGTAAGGTGGAAGCAGGTTCCACCCGACATAAAACATAATAATGAGGAGTCCGAACCCTATAAAAGTTTTCGCTTTTCCCATTCACACACCTTGCTATATATCCTTCAGGACTGGGTTAATTGCCTGAAATGGCCTTCAATTTCGGGGATATTAGCATCCTGAGACTGGCGTGTCGAGCGGGTAACCACCTCAACTTTCCCTTCCGTAACCTTCTTGCCAACATTGATTCTGAAAGGAATGCCGACCAGGTCGGCATCCTTGAACTTAACGCCGGGGCGTTCATCCCGGTCATCGAGAAGCACAGACAGCCCGATCCCCTCAAGCTGCCGGGCAATGTGCTCAGCGGTTTGCAGAAGGCTGCCCTCATTCACATTGGTGGGGGTGATGACCACGTCAAAGGGAGCGATGGACCGGGACAGCCAGAAGCCGTCCTGATCATTATTCTGTTCGATGGCCGAGGTCAGGATGCGCTCGATGCCGATGCCGTAACTGCCCATGATGGGCGCGACTTCTTTGCCGTCCTTATCGAGTACCGTGGCTCCCATCGACTTGGAGTATTTATAACCCAGCTTGAAGATATGGCCGATTTCCATCGCCTTACCCACTTCAAGAGGATGACCGCAGTTAGGACAGCCCTCCTCCGCAGAGGCATTGCGCAGGTCAATCCACTCCGTGGGATAGAAATCCCTTCCGGGAGTGACGTTGCGCAGATGGTAATTCTCTTTGTTGGCGCCCGTGATCAGGTTCTTGCGGCCCTTCAACGCAGTGTCCGCAAACAGCAGTGGCAGAGAATCCAGCAGAAGCTTCTGGGTGTGGCTGCCGATATCGCCGCCGCCGGAGCTGGCCGGCAGTTTCACTGGCCCCAGATAGCCCGCCGGAGAACGAAAGACCCGCTCGATCTCATCCGCTTGCATAGGACGGAATTCCTTCCCTCCCAGCACCGTGGTGAGCTTGGCTTCATTCAAAGAATGATCGCCGCGCAGCAGCACGATCACCGGACGCGTCTTCTTCCCGCCCGGGGCTTTGGGATCGGCTTCGACCTGCATGTAGGCCAGAGTCTTGATCTTCTGGGTGGGCGAGACCCCGAGGAACTTTGCAACCTCCTCAATGGTCTTCATGCCCGGCGTGTGCACCTCTTCAGGCTTGCCATCACCAGGCAGGTCTTCAGCGGGAGCGAGCTGCGATGTGGCTTTTTCCAGGTTGGCGGCGTATCCACATTTACTGCAGCTTGCCACCATATCCTCTCCGGCATCGCTCATCACCATGAACTCATGCGACTGCGAGCCACCCATAGCCCCGGAATGGGCCTCGACTACGGCATACTTGAGGCCGCAGCGGTCGAAGATGCGCCGGTACGTCTCATAGTGCTTCTGGTAGGAGACGTCGAGCCCGGCGGCATCGATGTCAAAGGAGTATGAGTCTTTCATGGTGAACTGGCGCACTCGGATCAGGCCGGACTTGGGCCGGGGCTCGTCGCGGAACTTCGACTGAATCTGATACCAGATTTGCGGCAACTGCTTGTAGCTGCGCAGCTCTTTGCGGGCGATCTCAGTCATGATCTCTTCATGGGTCATACCCAGGCAGAGATCGCGTCCGCCACGGTCTTTCAGGCGGAACATGTTGTCGCCCATCACCGACCAGCGTCCGCTGGCCTCCCACACTTCGCGCGGATGCAGCGCAGGCAGATAGAACTCCTGCCCGATGCGATTCATCTCTTCACGCACAATGGCAGTAATGCGCAGGATGGCGCGCTGGCCCAGAAACAGGTAGGAATAAAGTCCTGCGGCAAGCTGGCGGATGTAACCTGCACGTATCAGGTATTTGTGGCTGGCGACCTCGGCGTCGGCAGGCGCTTCACGCAATGTGGGGATAAAAAGTTGTGACCAGCGATGCATTCGTTCTCTCAGCTCCAGTGAATCAAAGGGAATCTTTTATTGTAACAAGCTGACAGAATCATCGAGCGCAGCGCGGAAAGCCTATGAAGACGGTCCTGTTCAACGGCCAGCAAATCCTTTGGTGGATGACCTCTGGTAAGGTAATATCCAAATTACATTTCAAATGTCGCTAAAAAAATATCTGGAAGAGACGACTCCCGGTTCCATCGCAAGTGAAATTGGCTTTTACACTCCACTGGCGACACATCTCTTTGGGGCTTTGCTCGGATATCCTCCCAAACACCGGATTATCAACAAATCCGGGGAACACGGCATTCCAGATATACGGCTGTATTCGAAAGAAGACAATTCGGAGTGGATCATCGTTGAAGCGAAGCGCGATGATGCTGAAATCAGGAATGAGGAACGCAGAGCCAGGCTCTGGAAAGAACAGATCATCGGGCATCGCTATATCTCTCCGGAGACGTTTTATGTAATCCTTTGCGCCCCTCGGACTTTTTACGTTTGTGATTTGGACAGCAATCTGCTGGAAGTAATCCATTTGGATGATAATCGCCTTCTCAATCCAGGAACGGGCGCGGAATTTCCATTATCAGACAAAACTTTTCGTGAATTGGCTGCTCGCGTCAGCTACGCTGCATCTTTAGAGCGTCACCAATTCGAGGCGTTCCGTCGCGGCGAACTTCACAGCGGACACATTCACCTTACAGCGGAAACCCTCTCCCAATTACAAGGTGTGTTCGTTTATTCAATCGAGAAGCTGAAGGAGTACTGCCAAACCCATTTTCGCGAAGTGCGCTCTTCTTACGAACAAGCCAGAGAGCAGATTCAGCAGATTGATACGGCACTTGAAAACCTCGGTTCAGGAGCCATCAAGACCCGGCAAAAACTTGAATACCGCCGTAACACCGTCCGAGCCAGGTACCGCCTCGCAGTACAACTCTTTGAAGATGACTATGATCGTTTCAAGCATGACCAGACCTATGCTGGTACAAACCTGGAGGAAAACTTTGAAGATATCTTCTGCACCAACACCGCTTATGTTGCATTGAGCCGCCTCTTTTTTGTACGCATCTGCGAGGACTCGGGGCTGACCACGCGTAAGATCTCGAATTCAGGGATAGCAGTGTGGCGTGACTTTGTCCAAAATATCAAGGGAAACTATCAAGACCTTCTTGAAGTCGCATTTAAGGACGTGGCCCATGTTTATTCCAGCCTCTTTGAAGCTTCTGTTTTTGACTGGTTCGGCAAGGGGAATGGCCTTCTTCACGACATCCTGGAAAGAATTCTCTTTCGCCTGAATGCTTTTAGTTTTCGCGTAATCAACCGTGATCTTCTGGGTTCTATCTACCAATATTTCCGGCCCAGGATCGAACGTAAACGGCTGGGCGAATACTACACGCCTGTAGAAGTTGTGGATTTCATTCTGGCAAGAACAGGAATAGCTACCGATCCGCTGCTCATGCAGAAGCGCATCCTTGATCCTGCTTGCGGTTCCTTCACATTCGGCGTCAGGGCAGCGATACCGCTGCTACAGGCGGGTTCCAGCCTCTCGCCGCAAAACAGAATTGATCTGGTCCGGACATGTCTTCGCGGTCAGGACATCAATCCTTTTTCGGTGTTTCTGTCACATTTGAGTCTTCTGTTTGCGTTGCTGGACATTTATCTCGAAGCCAAGCGGCTCGATCCCCGATTCGAAATCAAACCCATGGATGTGGTAACCCAGAACTCCCTGACTGCAGCAGTCCCCGCGTACCGGGAAATCGGCGGACTTGAAGAGGAAGAGCTGGACAGCAAGAGGGAGCAATTTGATTACGTGATCGGCAATCCTCCCTTTGTCCGCAATGAGCGTCTTCCTAAAGAAGACCGCGAAGTCCTGAATGAACTCTTTCCCAGTCTCGCTGTAAAAAATACAGATCTCTCGGTTTATTTCCTTTACGCCTCAATCGAACACTTCACCAGAGAAAATGGTGTTGTGGGAATGGTTGCTCCGATTGCCATTACGAATGCACAAATGGCGGCCTATCTCCGCAATTTTGTGCGCCAGAAGGACTACGAACTAACAGAGATTGTATCGCTTGAATGGTGCGCAAAAGAATCCTTCCCGGGTGCAGATATCATCCCCATACTGATCTTTCTCAGGAAGAAGCAGCGGGGCCCGGAACACAAAATCCGATTGGTTTCAGGCGTGAAAAGCATCGCCGAGCTCAGCCAGTGCATTCAAGACACAGATTTTTTCGAAAGCAAGTCAGCACATCTTCCGTTTGATGAATGGTCACAGCTTAGCACCAATGGAGATTGGTGCCTTGATATCGGCGAAGAAGACCTGCCGGTTATTCAAAAACTCAATGCTGCAGGTACGATCGAGCAAGAGGGGATTGCCCGTTGTTCTTATGGAATTAAAGGCGGCAATCAGCAGAATTTTCTGCGTAATGCGATAGATGGGAAGGCACATCCAGGCGAGGTTCCCTTTTTACAAGGTCAACACATAGCGACTTTCAACATTTCCGGAGAAGTAAACGAGCATGTAAAATTAGCAAATATTTCCAGCGCTGAAAGTGCATCTATCTGGAACGATCTCAGTTTCTATGAAGCCAATCAGGGGAAAGCTGATGAATCGGGAATGGGCCGATATAATTACGTCACTCCCGAACGGCTGGGAAATACTGCGCCCAGCGATACACTCTGCTGTCTCTTACCAGAAATCTATGTCACGCTGGTAGCATCAGTAATCGATCCACTGGCAACTACTGCCAATAACGGCGTGGTCGTGATTGTACCGAGAAAATATAGCGCCTATTGTTTGTCTGCGATCCTAAATGCAAGAGTTTCCCGGTATTATGCGTTTCTCACCCAAAGGTCGGGGATTTTGCTGCGGCGGCGCACCCACTGGTATCCCCGCGCTATTAAAGCGCTCCCCATGCCTAAGCTCACTCAAGAAACCGCTCTAAAACTGCACAATCTGGCCCACGATGCTACGAATCTTTCCACGAGTGTTCCGGGCAGTGAGGTGGAGGCGTATGTGGCCGGGAGCGCCACTATTGAACAGTTCAAGAAGGCCGGGTTTCTCGGCCTGCAACTGCACCTAAGCGACGAAATAGATCGGGATGATCTCGAAGACTCACAGATATCAGGCACTGAGCTGCATATCGGATCTGGTATTATTCGTGCTCCTTATCCTGACCTGCTGGTACTCTTGCGCGCCGCTTTGCTGGCAACTGACAAAGACGAATTCAGCAGAGAAGAGTTGGAAAATACTCTGCTTCCAAGTGAAAGAGAACCTCAGTCCCACCTTGCTTCAGCAGTCATCGAATTTTCGGCAAGGCTCAAGAACACGGAGGATAAAGTCCGTGGGATTTTGGAAAACATCGACGAAATTGTGGCTGCTGGATTAAGACTTACTCCTGCAGAACACGATGTTATAAAACGACGCTGCCAGCAGTTCCCTCTCTCGGTTACGGTAGAACGACCCAGGTTTGCCTGGAGTGCTGACCGGAAAAAGCAGGCACGGCGCATCTACAAACCCGGCGAACGGTTTAAGTGAAAGGCAATCCACCCTGTCCGGCAGGGTCTTGGTCCTTGGTCCTCATGGAGAGCGCACAAGCCCAGCGATATCTGTCGCCTTGCGATGCAAAACGATTCACCGGAACCGCAAATTGATTCACTATTCTTGATAGTTGCATTCAGCAGCAACTCAGGTCATACTGCCGTACACAACTCAACGGAGTGTCGTCCCCAGCTTGGCAGAAATTGCCCTCCGTAAAGTTGCAGTCGTTCAAGTTGCAGTCGTTCCCAGTTCCGGACCACAGAATTTAATAAAACATTGGAGAATCTCGATGCGCCACAACCTCCCCCGCGCAGCGTGTGCGATCTTACTGCTGTTCGTGTACCTGCTCTCAACTGTTTCTATTGCCCAGACCCAAGACCCACAACAAACGAATCCACCCGACCCTGATGGTACGGCCCAGACCACTGCAGTCGATCCTGATCGCCTTGCACTGTCAGAGGATACCGACAGTCCCGACCTGCCTGGCTTTCTTCTGGGCTCGATCGACACCGAGCAGTATCTGCGCATGAGGAACTCGCACAACCGGCGGCTGCGCGGACTGATGGATCCGGATTTTGATCCGGCGCGACGCAATGCCGCAATCAACCAGATGGCGCAGCGTGAGCAGCAACTACAACAGGCAGCGGCCACGGGCGCTCCTGATCCCACGACAACGCCTACCGGACCAATCGCACCCAACAGCCCGGTTACACCTCTTCCCGCCAGCATTCTCGCCCCATGGACACCGCTTGGCCCCGCTCCTATTCCGAATGGCCAGACCACAGGCGTGTCGCAGGCAGTGAGTGGCCGCGTGACTGCCATTGTGGTTCATCCCACCAACGAGAACATCGTTTATGTGGGTACGGCGCAAGGCGGAGTCTACCGCTCCCTCAACGGCGGCACCAGTTGGACGCCACTCATGGATACGGCGCTGTCGCTATCCATTGGCTCCATTGCCCTTGATCCCACTAATGCCAGCACGCTGTTTGTAGGAACAGGTGAGGGCAATCTTTCGGCCGACAGCTTTGCTGGCGTAGGCCTCTACATTATTAAGAACGCCGATACGACTCCACAACTGCTGGGCCCGTTCAATAAGGACGGCAGCAACAACGACATCTTTACCGGCAGAGCGATCACCCGCGTGATTGTCAGCCCCACGGACGACAACATTGTCTTTGTGTCCACCACATCAGGCATTGGCGGCATTGGCGCTGACGCGATTCCTTCCGTGATCGCAGCCAACCTACCCAGCCGTGGTTTGTATCGTTCAACCAACGCAATGTCGGCTAATCCCACATTCACCAAACTCACCGTGCAGCCGGCCAACAGCGGCAATCGCGGCATTACTGACCTTGCCATGGATCCCGGAAATTCCAACGTGCTGCTGGCCGGCGTGAACGGCTTCAGTACCGGAGGAAATGACGGCGGCATCTGGCGCACGGCCAACGCGCTCGACCCGGTGCCTACGTGGACCAACCAGCAGGTGGTTGGAACTGCTACGGCGACGATACAGATCCGGTTTGCGATCAACCGTGTCAATAATGTAACCACGGTGCTGGCGGCCACAGGCGAAAGCCCGGTACCCAATGGCTCCAATTGCGGCGCTCCCGGCTGGGTGCGGCGCTCCACAGATGGTGGTGTAACCTTCGGCCTTGGATTGATCCAGACCAGCGGCTTCTGCAACTCGCAGTGCTTCTACGACATGTCGCCGGCCATGGATCCCACAAATTCCAACGTGATTTACCTCGGCGGCTCCGCCAATGCCGATACCAATCCGGCCCGGGCCACCTGCCGCAGCAACGTGCTGACCCGCACACTCGATGGCACCAACTTCACCCGCATCGATACCGGTCTGCACGCCGATACGCATGTGGTGGCCGTGGCGCCTTCCAATGCTAACGTTGTCTATTTCGGCAGCGATGGCGGCGTGTGGCGTTCTTCCAACCAGGGCACTACCTGGTCGAGCATCAATACCACCGGCTTCAATGCTACGCAGTTTGAGAGCATCTCCACGCATCCTGTCGACCGCAACTTCTCCATCGGCGGCACCCAGGATAACGGCACCAACTTCTTTAAGCCCGATGGCACATGGACACGCGCCGACTTCGGCGACGGTGGCTTCGCCGTCGTCGATCAGAGTTCAACCGACACCACCAACGTGACCATGTATCACACCTATTTCAATCAGAGTCCTTCTCTGCTTGCATTCGCTCGTGTGACGCTTACAGCAAATGCCCACGATTCCGGCTGGAATGTATTCGGCTGTGGCGGGACGGGAAATGGCATTAACTGCCTTGACAATGTTCTATTCTATGCCCCGATGGCCCTCGGTCCGGGCACTCCGAATGTTCTTTATTACGGATCAGATCGCTTATATCGTTCGACTAATTCTGGCGCCACCATGACGGTAGCCAGCCAGGGACCTCTGGTGCCTCGTGGTACTCGTCCAGCGCCTAACAATACCTTTGTTTTCGGCGCAGCCATTAGCGCGATTGGCATCTCGCCGCAAAACGACAAGGTCCGCATTGTGGGACTCCAGACCGGCAAAGTATTTGCCACCACCACAGGAGCGCCCATTCTTACCGATGTCACCAGCACTAATTTCCCCGTGAAGTATGTTTCACGCGCGGTGATTGATCCCCATGACGTAAATACGGCGTACGTAGCCTTCTCCGGCTTTGGCATCGCCGGGAAACAAATCTGGAAGACCACCAACCTGAGCGCTGCAACTCCTACGTGGGCCATTGCGGCGGCTGGACTTCCTGATGTTCCCTTCAATGCCTTTGCTGTAGACCCGCTGGATTCGCGCGTGCTCTACGCGGGCAGCGACATCGGGGTATTCATCTCCAGAGACGGTGGAGGAAGCTGGAATCCCATGGGAACCGGCCTGCCCCGTGTAGCCGTCTTTGACATGAGCATCCAGAACTCCAACCGCATTCTGCGAATCGCAACTCACGGACGTGGCGCATGGGAAATCGGAACTGCCAAGCTGCAGGCGGGAATCTCGGTGCAGGCTAATCCCGGCACAGCTACCTACGGCGACAACGTAAGCCTGGTTGCCACGGTGACCGGCAGCAATGTGGCCTCGCCCACAGGCACGGTGACCTTTACTGACGGCGGGAATACCCTGGCGACTGCGTCACTGACCGGCTCAGGGCCGATTACCGCAACCATCAACACGTCTCTGCTCTCCGCGGGATCGCATACCATTGCGGCTGTATTCAACGGAGACAGCTTCTTTGACAGCACCACCTCGGCAGCCATCACGGTGCAGATCAATCCGGCGCCGCTCACAGTAACGGCCAACAATAAATCGCGGCTGTACGGACAGGCCAACCCGGCACTTGACGGTAGTATCGTGGGAATCAAGAATGGCGACAACATTACCGCCACCTTCACCACAGCGGCCACTCAGGCCAGCCCGGTGGGCACTTATCCTATCGTGCCGGTGCTTGCCGATCCTGACAACAAACTTGGGAACTACACGGTAACCTCTATCAACGGCACGCTTACCATCAACCCGGCGCCGCTGACCGTTACCGCCGGCAACAAAACGAAGATACTGCACGCTCCTAACCCGCCGCTCACCGCCAGCTTCAGCGGCTTTGTGCTGGGTGAAGGGCCAAGCGTTCTCAGCGGGACACTCTCCTGCACAACCAAAGCAACCGACGCAAGCCCGGTGGGAAGCTATCCCATTGTTTGCTCCGGTCTGACTTCCACCAACTATGCCATCACCTTTGTGCCGGGAACATTGAGCATCATCTTTGCGCCCGACGGTGTGTGCGTAAAAGACAAAGAGCCTTCACACCAGATACTGCATCCGATCAATGCGGACGGCACGACGGTGTTCAACGGCAATGGACCAATCGACGTGAAGTTCCGGGTGTGTGACGCCAATGGAATCTCGCAGAGCACGCCGGACGTTGCCAAGAGCATCAGGCTGACCGGCATCATTCAGGGTACGTCGACGCAGACGGTCGATCTGCCTGTTGATCCCAAGCCGGGAACTACAGGGTTCTTCTTCGGAGAAGACCAGGAGTGGCTCTATCGCATCGATGGCAAGAGTCTGGCGAATGGATTCACCTATCAGTTCCGGATCGAATTGGGTGACGGAACTCATATTGATTTCCAGTTCGGCAAACGGTAAGCAATAACAGTTAACAGAAAGCGCATGCAGCCAAGCTGCATGCGCTTTTTTGTTGAACGATTTCTGTAAGTGAGCGGAGTGTTAAAGTGTCAATCGTTACGGCCGCAACATCTTCATGAGCGCAATCTCATCCATAACCTTGATGCCAACTTTGTTCAGGTATTCACACGCAGGCTTCTCGAAGAAATCCTCATCTCGGGTGCAAAGAACATCTACCTGACCAATGATCGCCGTTTGCATAACAATGACATCATTCACATCACGAATAGGTGCAATCACTAAAGGATTCAATATCACAATCTCAGAAGTATGGCGCAGGAAAGCGACATAGTCATAAAGCACACTTTCTGACAACTGGTAGAAAGTCTGTAATCTTGGATAACGCAGTACTCTTGTGAGCTCGTAAAGCATCTCATTCGAAATAACGAGCCTGTGCGCACTATTAGTAATCCTGACCAACAATTCGCGGGCAATACCAAGGGAGTGCTCATTGGCCCGAACGAGGATTGAAGTGTCGAGAACGATTCTCACTGATGGGAGCGATAACCGGGACGAACACTTTTCATAGCTTCGTTGATGATCTCTTCAGCTTCTTGAGGGGAACCTGCTTGACGATGGGCATCCACTTCATCGAAATACCTCTTCAACTGCTCCAGCAATTCCTGCTTGCGTTCCACCGACAAAGGTGGGGATTCTATAGCCCTGATACTGATGGCCTCATCCTCCAGCATCCGGCGTCCCAAGAGGCTTTCTATGGCAGCCCTTTGGTCTGGGGAAAGGTCTTTGGCTCTGTGAATCATGTCGGTACATCAAACATTGTACTCCCAGTCTGGTAGACTCCCCGAGAGGATACGCCAACCATAGTACTTCGCAGAGAGCCACCCTGTCAGCCAGCAGCCCTGTCGTGTTAAAATCATTTTGGTCTTTTACGGTGAGCGGCTTCACAGCCGGTTTGGCGCCTTTGTTGCCTTGCATTGCAAATCACTGAAAACAGGCTATTTTGCGGAAGTGGTGGAACTGGCAGACACACCATCTTGAGGGGGTGGCGCCGAGAGGCGTGGGGGTTCAAATCCCCCCTTCCGCACCATAAGTTTTGAAAGGATTTCCAGTAACAACATGCTCATTGGTCTCATTACCCTGGTTCACGTGGTTGTGTGCGTGATCCTCATTGTGGTCGTGCTGCTGCAGCACGGCAAAAGCGCTGATATTGCCGCCACTTTCGGCGGCGCAGGCAGCCAGACGGCGTTTGGTCCGCGTGGAACAGCCACGTTGCTCTCCAGGATCACAACCTGGTGCGCCATCGTGTTCATGCTGACTTCCATATCGTTGACGGTGTTCGCTACGCGCAACCGTTCAACATCGATCATGCAGAATGAGAGGAGCGCACCAGCCGCCCCTGCACCCAGTCCGCAACCGAAATAGCATCAGGCACCTTAGCTTTGTGATCAGAGCTTAGAAGCCTCCTCCACAGGGGAGGCTTTTTCGCGCACAGCCGAGGGCGGCCAATGTCACTTACTTTGCATATTTGAGCATGAATTTAAAAGAATTTCGCATGGGCGGGCAGCAGCGGGGCAGATTCCTCCGCCCTACTCACGCGCTGAAGAAAACGCGCGTGAGCTTAACGGGCGTTCGGAATGACATCTCTCATTGGGATGCAGCATGGTCTTTCCTAAAGTAAGTGGCATTAGCAGAGGGCGGCTGTGCCACACGAGTTTTGCTGTACCATGAAGACAGCCCATTCTCGCGAGACGAGCCAGGAGCTAACAGCTAGAAGCTGGTTTCCATGTTCCATAAAGTCTTCCCTGTCGGTCCGCTGCAATGTAACTGCTCCGTCGTCGGTGACGAGCAGACGCATGAAGCCATGGTCATCGATCCCGGTGACAACATCGACCAGATTCTGGCCATCCTGCAGCAACAAAAACTGACGCTGAAGCAGATCGTGATCACGCACGCGCATATCGACCACATAGGCGGAGCCATGAAGCTGAAAGCAGCCACAGGCGCTCCCATCCTAATGAACCAGAATGACTATGCCCTGCTGAAGATGCTCGACATTCAGGCAGCGTGGATCGGCATGCGGCCACCCGGAACCGTGCAGGTGGACGAATCTGTGAAAGACGGAAGTGTTCTGCACATCGGCAACATCACCTCCAACGTGATTCACACTCCCGGACACACCGAGGGCAGCATCTGCGTGTTCTTCCCGCAGGAGAAAAAACTCATCGCCGGTGACACTCTCTTCGCCGGAAGCATTGGCCGCACCGATCTTCCCGGCGGCTCATTCGACCAAATCATGAGTTCGCTGCACACCCGCTTGATGGCATTGCCTGATGAGACCCAGGTGGTGCCAGGACACGGTCCGCTGACTACCATTGGTAACGAGCGTGAAAGCAATCCTTTCCTGCAGAAATAATCACATTAAGCCATCTGAAATCAGCTACATACCGGAAAAACCAACTGTTATAGCTGGTTTGCAACGTTACTGCCGCTGCCGGAAATATTAAAAATCACTCACTGGCCTGACGCTGATTGTGATACATATTCCGAACTCCCCATTTTGTATTTCAGGGATTAGCTGAGGAGCACACCGTTTTGAGGGCTCAGACAGGTGTTTCTCCGCATACCGCCAAGTCATTGGGAAAGCTGCCTGGACATGTAAATAACAAGCAAGCTTTCAGATAGTGGCGAGCTTTGACCGCATGGATGCAAGAACCAAACGAATCTTCATGGCCTGCATCTTGTGCGTCTCTGTGTTGCTGATGTCGCAACAGGTGAAGCACGAGGGTGTAGCGGACATTGCTGTGGTAGTAAACCGTGATGTCCCGGTCAGCGGTCTCGCCATTTATCAGGTAAGGCGAATCTTCCGTGGCGAAGAGAAATATTGGAAAAGCAATCTGCCGATTGTAGTGGTCGTGCCGGCCACGGGCACACGCGAACGCGAGGTCATGCTTCACAACATCTACAAGATGAACGAATCCCAGTACAAACAATTCTGGATGGAGCAGATCTTTCGCGCTCAGGCATTCAGCGCACCTAAAATCGCGGACTCCACCGTAACTGCTAACGAGTTGGTCTCCAGCGTCCCCGGATGCATTACTCTGATGAACGCCAACGAGGTGCGACCGGGGAGCAAGATACTCAAAATAGACAATAAACGCCCTGGTGAACGGGGTTATCCTTTGAGATAAATCCGAATGACCATACGACGCCGCTACTATCTCTCTCTGCTCACGGTGCTGGCCTTGTTTGGCGCAAACCTGTTTGCCTATTTCTGGAGCGCCCGCGTCCGCAGCTTTTCTGCAAGCGAATGGGACAAAGCGACAACCTGCGAGCTGAAAATCTCCGCCATTCGTGAGGAACTGGACAACCTCAACAAGCACGTGGTGCTGGCCAGCCAGATACAGCAGGAGGACCGGTCTGCCATCGCAGGCGTTGAGACCGACAATTTTGAAAAGACCATTGCCACCACCGAACTCGACATTGAAGCCCTGAAAGACGCGGCCTCTCCTGACCAGATTTCAGCGATTCACAGCTTCATCGAGAGTTATCGTGACCTTACGAACGCCTGGATGGCTTTCTATAACAATGCAGGCAAAGACGAGGCAGCGGCCATCCGCAACCAGATCCAGGCGGACCTGCTGGTGCAGAAAGTATTCGGAGAGCAATTGCCCCGGCTGGAAGCTCTGGAGGCCGCGCGTGTTCATCGTGCCCAGGCGCAGTTCCAACGCGCTGAACTGCTGGCCAACCGGGTCATCATTGCCACGTTCCTGCTTTCTGTTCTGATCGCTTTCGCTCTCTCGCTCTCGGTCTCACGTCATCTGTATATCGGCTTCTCCACCTTGAAGCGGGGTGCGCGCTATATCGGCGATATGGAACTTGAGCACCGCATCAAGTATCCGGCGAAAGATGAGTTCTCGGAACTGGCTGAATCGTTCAACGAGATGGCAGGCAAGCTCTCTTCCGCGCGCCAGGAACTGCTGCAAACCAACCAGCAACTGGGCGAATCAGAGACCCGCTATCGCAACCTGGTGAATCGCGCTGTGTATGGCATCTTCCGTTGCACAGAGGATGGCCGCTTCCTCGATGCCAACCCCGCCCTGATGAAGATGCTGGGCTATCCGAATAAAGAAGCGCTGCTGCAGGTACAGAGCATCTCGGATATCTACTGCGACCCGGCCGATTACGCAATTTTGCTCAACAAGCTGAAAAAAGCCGGATCAGTAGAAGGATTCGAAGCCGCGTGGAAAACACCAGCGGGAGACACAATCGTTATCCGCCTGAGTGGCAACGTGGTGATGAGCGGCGGCGCAATCAGCGAATGCGAAATGATTGCCGAAAATGTTACCGACCGCCGCGCGCTCGAAGACCAGCTCCGGCAATCGCAAAAGATGGAGGCGGTGGGCCGCCTTGCCGGAGGAATTGCGCACGACTTCAACAACCTGCTTACCATCATCAAAGGCCATAGCGAACTGCTGCACTCGGAGTTGAAAGCCGAGCAAGCTAAGAAGGAAGTGGAAGGGGTGATCCGCGCTGCCGACCGCGCCGCTTCGCTTACGCGGCAGTTGCTGGCATTCAGCCGCCGCCAGTTGCTCTCGCCAAAGATTTTCGATCTCAACACGATCGTGATGAATATGGAGAAGCTACTGGCCCGGCTGCTTGGTGAAGATATCCAGTTGACCACCTCGCTGGAGCCGAAGCTGGGCTACATCAAAGCTGATCCCAACCAGCTTGAGCAGGTCATCATGAACCTGGCCGTGAATGCCCGCGATGCCATGCCCATCGGCGGCAAGCTCCGCATCGCTACTTCCAAAGTAAGCCTCACGCATGAGGTACACCAGGGTGAAATCACTCTCAAGCCCGGCTCTTACATCATGCTCACCGTGCAGGATACAGGCCAGGGCATGGATTCGGTCACCTGCTCCCGCATCTTTGAACCGTTCTTTACTACCAAGGAGCAGGGCAAAGGCACCGGCCTGGGACTTTCAACCGTGTACGGCATTGTGAAGCAGAGTGATGGTGAAATCTGGGTGGAAAGCGAGCCGGGTAAGGGCGCATCATTCTTCATCTGCTTCCCCAGGGCAAAAACACAGACCGCCACTCAGGATGCGCAAGTACTGGAGATGTCACCCGGCAAAGAAACCGTGCTCATCGTCGAAGATGAAGACGACGTTCGCGATGTCGCCTGCATGATGCTGCAACGCCGCGGCTACCACGTGCTGGTGGCGTCAAACTCACGCGAAGCAGAGAGAATCTGCCGCAACCACGCTGAGATGATCCATCTGCTGCTGACCGATGTTGTGCTCAAGGAAACCGGAGGGCCGGAACTGGCCAAGCTGCTGACCACGATCAGGCCGGAAATGCGCGTCGTGTATATGTCCGGATATACCGATGATGTGGTGCTGCAGAAGGGCATCCGCAACTCACAGGTGGCCTTTCTGCCGAAGCCGTTCACTACTGAGGAACTGACCAGCAAAGTGCGGGAAGTGCTGGACCGTATTGTCGCGACCATCTAGCACATCAACCACAGCGTGGCGAAGCCACAACCAAAAGCTTTCACCGCAGAGGACGCAGAGGTAACAAAAGTAGTCCTCTGTGCTACTGTTCGTCAAATTCTTCTCAACTCACGAAAGATTTATCCCTCGCAGCCGAGGGCGGCTGCGCTCCATAATGATTTTCGTTTTTCGGTTGCGGCTCTGCTGCGCTGTGGTAATTAATCCGCTAAATAGCTGATTTCCATCTTGCGAATCCGCATGCACGCAAACACCAGGATTGCGGTGCTCAAAACCAGCAAGCCGGGCACTGCGAGCCAGGGTGACACTGGTTCGGCAATCACCGTAAACAGCGCCAACAGGCCTTCAGGTTGCAGGGGCACCGGACACAGTTGCCGCAGGTAGAACATGATGCTCAGCTTCTGCAGCATGGAAGGAAAAACCGGGTGGAAGGTCTCCCACACCAGCACAGCGGCTCCGGGTAGAATAGGGTTTTTGATAACAAGACTGAGCGCCACGAAGAGCGATCCGTAGCCAACGCAGGCCAGAACGGTGACTCCCATATAACTCATCAACTGGCCTAATCCCGGCCCGCTGAATACATAGGCTTTGCCGGCAGGGCCGAAGTGTCCATACATCAGGGCAAATGAGAGGAAAATCGAGAGGCCGAAGAAAAAGACTGCGGTCATCATTCCGGCCAGGTATTTTCCCACCACCAGCAACTCTCGTCTGACCGGAGCAAGAAAGTAATAGTGCAGGCTCTTCTCCACAATCTCGCCGCGAAACAGCCAGGTAAACAAGCCCATGCAGCCAAAGAAAATCCCCAGTCGCAGATAGAAAAGCTGGAAGATGCCGGCCAGAATGCGGGTGTCTTCTTCGATGTTGCAACGGCGGCCCATGGGACTATCAATAGCGTGAGCACCAATCAGCAGCACCGGCGCCAATGCCACCAGGTAGATCCAGATGCTGCGCCGCCGCAGGAAGTTCTTCTTCAATTCGATCTGCATGACGGCAATGAGCTGCGTAGTCCAGAAATGCCACGGGGCTTCACGCAGGAATGTGCGCAGTGATTCAAGCTGCTTCATACTTTGCCTCCCCCGCCAATCAGGTATTGGTAGAGCGAGTTGACGTCATCATCTGCCGGAGCGACAGCTTCAAGCGCGATGTCTTCCTCCAGCACCACGCGGTTCAGCAACAGGTAGAACTCGCCTGCGTCAAGTGTGCGCACCAGCACGCCCTGGCCATCATGGTTGAGCTTGGCTTCCACTACATGGTCCTGCGAGAACAACCGCGAGGCCAGAAGATTGGGCTGTGAGCAGCGCACCAGAATCTGCATGGGATGCTCCTTCACCTCGTTGCGCACGCCGTGAATCTCGCCTTCAGCGATCACGTAGCCATAACTCATCAGCACGACCTGGTCAGAAATCTTGTCTACCTCGTGCAGCACGTGGCTGGAAATGATCACATGCAGCCCTTCTTTACCCAGTGCTTCAAATAGAGCGATGGATTCTGCGCGCGCCATCGGATCAAGCCCGTTCAGCGGTTCATCCAGCACCAGAACGGTAGGATGATGAGCAATCGACTGCGCCAGCCGTATTCTTTGGCGCATGCCTTTGCTGTAGCCCGCGACTTTGCGGTGTGCCACCTCCCAGAGGTTCACGCGATCAATGGCTTCCTTAGCCAGCCGATGCGCATCATTGGTGGCAATGCCGCGCAGCTTCAGTGACTGGTAAACGAACTCGTATCCGGTCACACCTTTGGGAAAGGAATCGAACTGGGTGCAATACCCCACGCGCCGGAAAAGTTCTTCAGGATCATCAACGCTCAAGCCCAGGACTCTGATGCTTCCCTGTGTCGGTCGCGCCAGGCCTGTCATGAGGTTCATCAGTGTGGTTTTGCCCGACCCATTCGGCCCAACCAGGCTGGTCACACCGGAAGGCACCGAGAGGTTCACGCGATTCACGCCCAGCACTTCTCCATAAAATTTGGAGACATTTTCAAAAACGATTCTGTTATTGGTGGTCATCCGCGCTCCACCTCGCGGGCTTTGAGTTTCTGATTCAAGAGCCAGGCTGATATAAGGCAAACGGTAAGAACTGTTGCCCAGGCTGACCACATAGGAAGGCGATTGATGTAATTGATATGGCCAAAGCGCGGATCAACACGATAAATCTGTTCCCAGATCAGATTCAGGACATAAGGAAGATTGAAAACACGTCCCCATTTTGTGCGCAGGATCGCGTTAAAAGCTTCAGCAAAACCGGGCATCAGGAAAAATACGCCGAGGATGAGTCCGGTCGCGGCGATTCTCCACTTTACCCACACGGAGAGCGCCAGCATCAGCAGTGAGATCACCGCAATCCACAGCCAGCCGGAAAGAACAATTGAACCGATCAGGTACAAATGATCCCAGGCCCAGCCATGGCTTTCCAGTTGCGCCTGCAAGGCAAACAGCAGCAGGCCGGGAATCCAGGTGACAGCCGAGAGCAGCACGGCTATTACGGAAATCTTGCCCACCAAATACTCCAGCCGCGAGAGCGGCCGACACAAATAAAGCTGCAAGGCATGGTTAGCGAAATCCCTGCTTACCATTCCTGGGGTGGCTGCTGTGGCCAGCATAAAACCCATCCACGCCTGGGCCCACAACAGTTGTGAAAACCATTGATTGTTGATTTGCAGTGCAGAACCCATTCTTACTCCCAGCATCTGCTGTACCAGTGGGCTGTGGATCACATACATCCAGGCAATGGCGAAGAACACCGGCACGAAACACAACATCGTAAAAATGGTGAAGATACGCGACTTGAACAGCGTGGAAAAAGAATAACGCGCTACTACGCCGAATCGCGACCATGCTGGAGTCAATGGGCCGTCATACGTTTTATATGTCCGTTTATATACGGCCATTCGCGCTTCCTTTCACCATTTCCTGCCTGCCTTCCATGGCTTTCAGGAAAATGTCTTCCAGGGAATCCCTGCGGTAATTCATACGCCGGATCTGCACCGTATGTTCGGCCGCCAACTCGTAGATTCTTCTGAGCTGTATGTTCTCCGGCAAGACGATCTTCAGGCGTCCATTGCCAAAGCTGGCGCACTCGCAGCCCAACTGGTGAATGGCATGCACAAAGCCGTTTTCGTTGTTCACTTCCAGCTCCAGGAACTTGAGGTTGGCTTTGCGCTCTTCTTCCAGATTGCACAGGGCAGCGATGCGTCCTTTGTTCAGAATGAGCACCTCGTCGCAGCATTCCTCAATGTCATGCAGAAGATGCGAAGAGATCACCACGTGGACTTTGCCGGTATCACGAATGTCACGGACAAGCTGGAGCATGCGCTGCCGCGCCTCAGGGTCAAGGCCATTGGTTGGTTCGTCGAGCAGGATCAGCTTAGGGCCATGGGCCAGCGCCTGGGCCAGTTTGACAAGCTGCTTCATACCCAGAGAGTACGTGCCGACTTTGCGGTATCGTGCTTCACCTAAGCCGACATAGAAGAACGCCTCATGAGCGCGCTCCATGGCTTCCCTTGCCGGCAGCCCGGAAAGCTCGGCCATGTAGCGGACGAAACGCACACCGGTCATATCGGCAATGAAGGCATCGCTCTCGGGCATGTAGCCGATCAGGGCGCGCAATTGCTTGATTTTGCCCTTGATGTCTTCGCCGAAGATATGGGCCGTGCCTGAGGAAGGCGGATAGAAGCCCAGCAGGGTGTTGATCAGCGTTGACTTGCCGGAGCCGTTTGGTCCCAGCAGGCCAATGCAGTGCCCGGAGAGCGAACCATTCAGGCCATCAAGAATGGTTCGCCCTCCGAGCTTTACTTCGAGGTTTTGCAGCTCAACAACAGGAACCACGTCCACCCCTTCCCTGATTTGCTGAAAAGTCAGTCATGATCAATGTCAGTCAATACTGGTTTGTCTTTGGTCTTTGCTGTCCCAGCTTCAACAGCGTAGACAGCGCCAGTGAATTCAGATCGAGCCCAAAGTATTTGCTGGTGCTGGCCACACGAATTGAGCTTTCTTCACCGTAAGCGCACACCAGGCTGGGTTTGGTTTCCGCCGCAATGGCCTTCAGGCTCTCCAACTGGCTCCGTGTAAGCTGCTGGGCCACCGGACCGATTACCGGAGCCAGGTTCTGGTAAAGCAAAGCGGAGACGTTGGTGAACTGATCCTGCGGCAGCAACTTGTGGAAGTCGCCGGATTTCGCCAGAGAATTTCCGCTCTGGTGCGTATGAATCGCATCCATCACCATGGCCCGCGATGGCCCAAGAATCATGTAGCCATCGGTGAACGCATAGGTTATCCCGCCCAACTTGCCGGCTTCAGGAAAATTCAGCGTGTGATAGGTGATGCCATCCACCACCTGGTCTTCCAGGGTTACGCTCCTGCCGTCATTTGTATGGCTGTTCGCATCCTGAATGATCTGCTGGATGCTCTGTTGCAGCCGCGCCGAGTCATACACCTCCGCAATGATCTTCCATGAAGGCGTCGGAAGCAGCGGGCCATCCAGCGCGAAGGTTATTTCTCCACCCAGGGTATTGGCCAAATCCTCACGCAGCCTGATCCGCAGCTCGGTTTCGACCTTGGCAATATGAGCATTGGCGTCTTCTCCGGAGGCGGTGATGAAGTTGATGACGTCTTCATACTTTTCCGCGCCGCTCTTCGAAACCAGCGCTCCCACCAACCCGGCATTGGGGGAGACGAAATCCAATCCGCCGATCGATGCCGGAGCAGACAGCCACGACGCAAAGCCATGCCTTGGGCCGGTGAAGGTCAACTCAGCATTGTTGAGCGTTTGCGCGGGCAGATCTTTGCGCTCCACAACCAGATATTGCAGATCGGCAAAACCGGTTTGTTGAAAAGCCGCCTGGCGCCGCCCCGTACCGTAAGAACGCCTGTGCTCCATCTCCTGAAGGTTCGCGCCGAACAGCAGTTCGGTGCCGCCGTTATAAGCCTGGGTCAAGCGCTGCCCAAACGGTGTAGCAGCAAAACCACCGCCACCCTGCTGCAGTTGAGCGTCAAAGCTCCGCAGGAAATTAATATCCGGTGACGCGATCACCATATCGGAACGCACAACGATGAACAGCCCATGTTCATTCGCCGGGACAGTAGTTTGGGTCAATTCCTGTTCATCCAGCACCTGCAATCCATGGTTGGCATGGTTGGCCGTTAATTGTTGGATGAACTCTTTCAACCCCGGTTTCTGTACCTGGGCAACGAGCAGTGGGCGATAGTTTTCGCCTTCTCCACCGATGGAGAAGACAATCTCATTCCCGAGATATTGCCCGAGCTGGTGGATTCTCTCGATGGCCTGCTGAAAATCATTGCCATTCTTTCCAGCGTGCGTCTGCTGCCACCATTCGTTCAGCACTGCGCTCTGCTGCAGTTCCTGCTGGAAAAGCTGGTTGGCCTGCTGAATGGCATCGCCGAGATTGGGAATGCCCGCATACAGAATCGTAGACTGGGGCAGCAGCGGCAGCAGCTTGCTCTCATAGCGCAGACCGGGAAGCTGTACTTCATGCTCCAGCCTGTTCTGCAGATGAGCAAATGCCGCCAGCAATGCCAGATGCTTATCAAGGTTCTGGCTCCAGGCGATTTCCTGTTTGACCGGAACCGTGCCCACAGCTTCAGCGGTAGCAAGCTGATCACCCGGATGCAGCACGTTGGTCGCGCCAGCATAGGCCACCCGCACCTCGCCTTCGATCACCGAGACGCGTGAGCCCTTCATGCCGCTCTTTACCGCGAATACCGTTCCGGTAACGGAGACCGTGCAATCGGGCGCGGCAACATAGAGATGTCCGCTGGTGCGCTTGGCCGCCTGCACAATGATGTCACCGCGATTCAGGTGAATCGTGGTATCTCTGAATCTTTGCGAGACCGAGAACTCAGCGCGCTCGTTCATCTCCACCAGCGAGCCATCGCTCAGGCGCAGCATGGCGTGAGCGCCACCGGCGGTACGCACCTTTTCGCCTTCGGCTAACTGTGCTCCGGGCTGCAGTGGCTTTTCACTGCTGGCGCTGACCAGGAAGAGATTTCCATTGACCGATTCAACCTGGGCCCGGCTGCCGGAGGGCACCGCCAGGCGATCTTCGATCATGTATCCAATGAAAGTGAAGAGCACGACGGCAGCAGCCATTGCGGCCCAGCGGAAATGTCCCTGCCGGACTTTCGGCAACTCCTGCTTCCAGGGCAGCAGCAGGACGCTGCTCTTGTTTTTCTCCGCTTCGCGATGGCAGGCGGCGCATTCATGCAGATGGTCTTCCACCAGGAGAGCACGGGCAGAAGACAGTTTGCCTGCCTGGTATTCAGGCAGCAGCGTCCTCACATCTTCACATCCATGAATGGCTTCAACAGCAGCGGCAGGGCCATTCTGCATCTGTTCGTTCAGATGTTGCCATACACGCTCGCTGGCAGCCTTCATGATTTCCGGTCCAGGCTGCTGGGCGCGCGCCGCGGCCAGGGCCTGATCCAACTTCGTATTGGGATTGTCTTCGTAACGCATTACCGGCTCCCTCTTATCATTGCCAAATAATCTTTTTTCAGTTGAGCACGCGTCCGATGCAACACCACAGCGACCACCGCCGACGAGGTCTTCATCATGCGCGCAATATCACGGTTGGGATACTCCTCGATGAAGCGCAACACAAACATCTCGGCCCATCGGGGATTCAGCCGGGCCAGTGCGAGCCGCAACCATTCCTGGAGTTCGTGGGATTCCACATCACTGGTTGCAGTCATCGTTCCGGCTGGTTCCGGCTGGTCATCAAGCGCTACGTTCTGGCTGTCTCGCCTGGTTCGCAACAGGTCTAAAGCGGCATTTACGGCAGCACGATGTAAATAGGCCCGCAGGTGCCGGATTTCCGGCATCTGTTCCTGCCGAAGCAGCCGCAGAAAAACGGTCTGCAGCACGTCTTCTGCGTCGCTGGCATTGCCGGTGACCCGGTAGGCGGCCCGGAATATCAGCTCTTTGTGTTCGGCAAAGAGCTGGTCCAGCCGTGGCCCCATCGGGCCTTCCTGCGCCTGGCTTCTGGCCAGCGGCTCGATTTTGGCTTGCGCTATTTGCATCATGGCCTGCATGGGTGCGGGTGCTCCTCCTGTTTCAATGACGGAAGGAACTCGCAATTCTTAACGGGAACGCTGAAATATTCCGAATCTTGCTTCCCGTGAATGAGATTATTTACGTCCTGAAGGGGCAGGAAGTTCCGGAAAACAGCCGTTAGCACTTGGCCTTTGGCTTTCGGCTTTTGGCTTTTGGCTCTTGGCTCTTGGCTCTTCGCTTTTGGCGTTGAGCCTACGTCATTTACATCAAAATGCTTTGATGGCAGCATCTGGCACATGAAATTCCTCTGCGCCCTCTGCATTCTCAGCGGTCAAATTCAATATTTTGGCTACTTTGGTCTCCCTGGGTCTATGAGGTTGCGGATGACTGAAGCCAAGGGCCAAAGGCTAAGTGCCAATGGCCCTTTCAGTGACCCGATCACCCGATCGTTACAGCGGTTGCCACTTCTGGCACTCCGCCACAGTAACCGGGGCTGTAAGTGGACCACCCTCCCGGACGCGAACCACGCTATCCGACGTCGCACAATAACTCTTTGCTCCTCTATTTTGATCAACCGGTGTGGCAACAACTACAAAGTTGAGGCGTTTCACTGCCGTGCCCGGCGCACTGACTTTGTAGCGGTAAGCGTCATGCACACACCACGTTTCGGAACAGCCCAGGGTGGCATCCAGCAGGCAGGCATGACTTGGGGTTGGATTAGAAGCGCAATCGGCATCAGACCCCGGGCCTAATGTAGACAGATTCGGGGCATACCCCCGGCTCTTATACACAGTGGAATAAGTCACCTGTGAGGTAAGGACGGTGCGTACTGTAGATGCAGCCGCTGCTTCATTCGCAGTGGCCCTGGCTTTGAGCAGGTTGGGAATGGCAATGGCCGCGCCGATAGCTGCGCTGGTCACGTCTATTCCGTGGCTGTTGCTGCCAAAAAGAATCGCCTTGTCATCGCCTCTGGCCCATACGACTGTGGGTACCGGTGGCGCATTGCTGATCTGTGCCTGTAACTGCGCCTGCGAAGTTCCCGTCATCTGCTGCAGCATGGCGGCAAGAAACGGCGACTTGGTCTGGTAAAGGACGGCGGAAAAGCCGTTCAGGTCTGTAGGCAGCATGGCCTTCATGTCACCCACTTTGGCCAGCGATCTGCCACTTTCATGCAGCCGCACGGCTTCCACGACTTTTTGTTTTCCCGGGGCAATCACTGTGTAGCCACCCACATTCGCGTAGCTGATTTCGATGGATTTCTGCGCGCCGGGAATGCGTACCGTGTAATAGGTATGTCCATTTTCGCTTTCGGAAGCTATGGTTGGTGCTTTTCCATCGCCGGCAGTCATTCCCATCAAAGCAACCAGCCTCTCGAATGT
>Ga0066662_10000137_pt1 | contig 29813 bp, 32 predicted proteins | sample GraSoiAngelo_111_FD_133939 | JGI IMG/M metagenome (GOLD analysis project Ga0066662, IMG submission 133939) | Grasslands soil microbial communities from the Angelo Coastal Reserve, California, USA - 14_0903_12_40cm | ecosystem: Environmental > Terrestrial > Soil > Grasslands | place: USA...
AGGCAGTGGGCTTTGAATCCGCCAAGCGATGGTTCGAATCCATCCGCCCCAGCAGCCTCTGCTCGCTTCGCTTGCAGAGGCACGGCATGACCCGCGTTCGACGCGGGTCAGCTTCATGCGGCGCGTTCGACGCGGGTCAGCCTTTCGGCGTCGTTTGTCGCCATGGGCGCGGTCTTGGTACGGGGCTTCGCAGGAAGGGGGGCGTTGTCGGGCAAGTCGGTTTTTATGACGACCGCCTGCTTTTCGTTGCGGCGCCTCGTGATGGTGGCCGTTCTCTGCGCGAGCGCCTTTGCTGCGGCGCCGGTTGCCGGCGCGGGTGCTGCGCCCGCCGCTCCGGCCGCTACGGCGGCCCCAGACACGGGCGCCTATTCACAGGCGCAGACGTTTTTTCATGACCGCAAATTCAAAGAAGCAATTGCGTTGCTCGACCCGTATATCACCGCGCATCCGCGCGATGCGCGTGCGCTCGTGCTGCGGGGGGACTGCAAGGCCGATCTCGGCGACAACGACGGCGCGCTCAAGGACTACAACTCGGCCATCAAGATCGAGCCCGAGTACGAATACGCGTACGTGACGCGCTGCGAGACGCGCCTCGCGCTCGAGGACACCGCCGGTGCGCTGCGCGACTGCGACACCGCGGTGCGCTTGAACGCGACCGACGCGCTGGCGTTCGAGGACCGCGGCGACGTGCAGTTCCAGCGCGAGTCCTATGACCTCGCGCTGTCCGATTACGACAAGGCGATCGAATTGGGGCGCTCCGGCGCGTACGTGTTCGCCGCGCGCTGCGACACGGAGCGGCTGGTCGGCAAAACGGACCTCGCGAAGGCCGATTGCGAGAAGGCGCTCGCGCTCGATCCGAAGAGCCGGCGCGGGCTGTGGGCGCGCGCGCGGCTTGCGCTGGTACAATCGCGCTATACCGACGGCATCGCCGACTTCAACGCGTACATCGCGCAACAGCCGGCGAAGTCCGATGTCGGATATTACTTTCGCGGGCTCGCCTACAACCGCATCCAGAGCTACGCGCTGGCGCTCGAGGACCTCGAGACGTACGTGAAACGGCACCCGGCCGACCCCGACGGCTACAAGGAACGCGCCATCGCCAAGAACGGGCGGGCCGACAAAGACGGCGCGCTCGCCGACCTGGCCACCGCGCTGCGCGGTTACCGCAAGGACGGCAACACCGCGGCCGCGGAGCGCGTCAGCGCGATGATCGATGCCGTTCGCGCCGGGAAACCGCCCCTGCCGTGACCGCGGCCGGCGACGGCCTCGCGGCGGTGCTCGCGGCGTTCGCGCGCGGCGATCTCGGTGCGGCCGCCGCCGCGTTCGGCGAGCACGCCACGTATCGCGAGGCGGGCAAGCCGGCACTCTCGGGACGGGCCGCCGTTGCGGCCCATTTCGCGCGCTTCGCCGCGTCCGGCACGCCATGGAATTTCCTCGTTGACGACGTCATCGCGGACGGCGACCGCGCGTGCGTCGTCTACCGCTTCATGCTCGCCGAAGGCGACGGCAACGGGCGGCTCGAACGCGCCGGTTGTGCGCTCGTTCGGTTGGACGGGCGCGGACAGATCGCGGAATGGCGGGAGTACGAGGGATGAGCGTCAACGGAACCCCACAGCACCACGAGGATCTTTCGATCCACGTTCACGTCGCGGACGAGATGCAGGTGTTCGAGCTCGTTGGTTCGCTCGACATCGCGACGTCGCCCACCGTGCGCGCCGCGCTCACCAGCGCGTCCGAGCGCGGCAACCACCGCCTGGTCGTCGACCTCACGCAAGTCGATTTCCTCGACTCGACCGGTTTGGGCGCGCTCATCGGCGGCCAACGCCGTGCGAAGGAGTTCGACGGCGAGGTGAGGCTCGTCGCGAAGGAAGGCCAGATCCTGCGCCTGCTGCGCATCACCGGCTTGCTCAAAGTGTTCGCGGTGTACGCGACGCTCGAAGACGCGCTCGGCGACGGAGCCCGCGTCGGCGACCTCTAAGCGCTAGCGGCGCCGCCCGCTGCGGCGCCCGCCGTCAGCGACGCATCGACCAGCTCGATGACGTGCTTGACCGCGATGCGCTCGGCGCCCGCGCGCTCCAAGCCGTTGCGCATCTGCAGCGCGCAGCCGGGATTCGCCGTCGCGACGATCTCCGGCGCGACTTCCAAAATGCGGTCGGTCTTGCGGCGCTGCAGCCGCTGCGACATCTCCGGCTGCGTGACGTTGTAGATCCCGGCCGAGCCGCAGCACAGCGACGACTCGTCCATCTCGCGCAGCTCCAGGCCGGGAATCTTCGCGAGCAGCCGGCGCGGCGCCGCCGTGATGCGCTGCGCGTGCGCGAGATGGCACGCGTCCTGATACGTGACGATCGCGCGCACGACGCCGAAGTCGCGATCCGGCAAACCGAGCTCGTCGACGTACTCCAGCACGTCGCGCACCTTCGCGGAGAACGCGATCGCGCGGCTCTCCCATTCCGCATCGCCGTGGAAGAGGTGCCCGTACTCCTTGAGCGCCGAACCGCAGCCTGCCGCGTTGATCACGTACACGTCGGCGCCGCTGCGCTCGAACGCCGCGATGTTGCGCTTGGCGAGCTCGCGCCCGCGCGGCATGTCGCCGGCGTGGATCGTGATCGCGCCGCAGCAGCCTTGATCGCGCGGCACGACCACCTCGACGCCGGCAGCGTTGAGCACGCGCACCGTCGCCTCGTGCCACGGCGCGAAGGCGACGTGCATGATGCAGCCCGCGTGCAGAAACGCGGTGGCGCGCGGCGGATCGCCCAGACGCTGGCGGAAGGACGGCGCGAAGCGCTGGCCGCGCGGCGTGAAGAAGCGGTCCGACACGCGCGGCGCCATCGCTTCCATGTCTTGCAGGCCGAGCCGGCGCAGGATGCCGGTGCGGCGCACGAGGTCGCGCAGGCCGCTGCGCTGGTAGAATTTCAGGACGCGCGCGGCCGCGCGCATCAGCCACATCTTCGAGAAGAGCAGGCCGATGAGCACCGCGCGGCCGAGCCGGGCGTACCACGAGCGCACGGGGCCTTGCGCGCGCACGATCTGCGTGCGCGCGGGCTCGAGGATCTTGCCGTAGTCCACGCCCGACGGGCACACCGCCTCGCACGCGCGGCAGTCCAGACATTCGGACATCTGGTGGACGAAGCCCGGGCTCAGCAGATCGAGCCGTTCCTCGGCAACCGCTTTGATGAGCGCGATGCGGCCGCGCGGGCCCGACGTCTCGACGAGCGTTTCGACATACGTCGGACACGTCGGCAGGCACAACCCGCACCGCACGCAGCGGTCGAAGACGTCGGACGGCGGCACGTCCGGCGCGACGAAGCTCCTCAAGGGTTCGATCACGATGACACCGCGTTCGCGAACGCGAAGCGAGCCACATGCAGGCACCGGTCGACCCCACTCGCGCGCGCAGCTCGGTCGTCGTCGACGGCCGCGACCGCGCGGCGGCCCGCTCGTTCTACCACGCCGTCGGCTTCAACGACGAGGACCTCGCCAAGCCGCTCGTCCTGATCGCGAACACGTGGACCGACGCGATGCCGTGCAACTTCGGGCTGCGCGCGCTCGCCGACCACGTCAAAGCGGGCGTGCGCGCGGCGGGCGGCACGCCGATGGAGTTCAACACGATCGCGATCTCCGACGGCATCACGATGGGCACCGAAGGGATGAAGGCGTCGCTCGTGTCGCGCGAGGTGATCGCTGACTCCATCGAGCTCGTCGCGCGGGGCTACGGTTTCGACGCGATCGTCGCGCTGGTGGCGTGCGACAAGACCATCCCCGCTGCCGGCATGGCGCTGCTGCGGCTCGACATCCCCGGCCTCGCGCTGTACGGCGGCTCGATCGCGCCGGGGCGCTACAAGGACCGCGACCTCACGATCGGCGACGTGTTCGAAGCCATCGGCGAGCACGCCGCGGGCAAGATCGACGACGCGGAGCTGCGCGCGATCGAGTACGCCGCGTGCCCCGGTGCAGGCGCGTGCGGCGGGCAGTTCACCGCCAACACGATGGCGATGGCGCTGGAGTTTCTGGGTCTCTCGATGGTCGGCAGCGCGAGCCCCGGCGCCACCGATCCGCGCAAGGAGAAGGAGGGCTATCGCGCCGGCGTCACGGTGATGGAGATGCTGCGCAGCGGTTTGACGCCGCGCAAGATCGCCACGCGCGCCGCGTTCGAGAACGCGATCGCCGGCGCGACCGGCACGGGCGGCTCGACGAACAGCGTGCTGCACCTCATGGCGATGGCGCGCGAAGCCAACGTCCCGCTCACGCTCGAAGATTTCGAGCGGATCTCCGAGCGCACGCCGATCGTCGCCGACTTGCGGCCCGGCGGCAAATACGTCGCGCTCGACGTCGACAAAGCCGGCGGCATCCAGCTCATCGCGAAGCGCATGGTCGAAGGCGGCCTCGTCGACGGGAACACGCTCACGCCGAGCGGGCACACGCTGCGCGAAGATTCCGCGAGCGCCGTGGAAACGCCCGGCCAACAGGTCGTCACGACCGTCGAGCACCCGTTCAAGAAGAAGGGCGGGCTGCGCATCCTGCGTGGCAACCTCGCGCCCGACGGCGCCGTGGTGAAAGTCGCGGGACACGAGCCGGCGCTGCTGACGGGGCGCGCGCGCGTGTTCGAGCGCGAGGAAGACGCGATGCACGCGATCGACGCGCGCGAGATCGTGGCGCGTGACATCGTCGTGATCCGCTACGAAGGCCCCAAGGGCGGTCCCGGGATGCGCGAGATGCTCGGCGTCACCGCGGCGATCGTCGGCCAAGGCCTGGGCGATTCGGTCTCGCTCGTCACCGACGGGCGGTTCAGCGGCGCGACGCGCGGGCTGATGGTCGGACACGTCGCGCCGGAAGCGTTCGTGGGCGGCCCGCTCGCGCTCGTGCGCGACGGCGACAGCATCACCATCGACGTGGAGCGCGGCCGCCTCGACGTGGCGCTGTCGGACGACGCGATCGCCGAACGCGCGCGCGCGTGGCGCGCGCCCGCGCCGCGCTACGCGACCGGCGTGTTCGCAAAGTATGCCGCGCTGGTGTCGTCGGCCGCCGAAGGCGCGGTGACGCGCGCCCCGTCGGAGACGCAGCGGAGCGCACCGGCATGACGACGTCGACCGGCGCGGTGACGAAGTCACTCAGCGGAGTGATCGCGCTGCGCTGCAGCGCGTGCGACGCGGCGGCGGAAGAAACCGGCGCGCTGGCGTGCGCGGGCTGCGGCGACCTGCTCGCGTTCGCGCTCGACCCCGATCGCATCGAAGCGTACAGCGTCGAGACCAACGCGCGCGCGCGCCGCGCCTCGCTCGACCCGCGCGACCGCAGCGGCGTGTGGCGCTTTCGCGAGCTTTTGCCGCCGGTGGCGGACGACGCGGTCACCACGCTGCGCGAAGGCGACGTGCCGCTGATCGACGCGCCGCGCGGCGCCGCATACGCCGGCGTCGACGCGCTGGCGTACCTGCACCTCGGCGTCAACCCGACGGCGTCGTTCAAGGACGCCGGCATGACCGTGGCGATCTCGCACGCGCGCGAGTTCGGCGCGCGCGTCGCCGTGTGCGCGAGCACCGGCAACACCGCCGCGTCGATGGCGGCGTACGCCGCGCGCGCCGGGATGACGGCGGTCGTGATCGCGCCCGTCGACGGCATCAGCGCCGCGAAGGTCGCGCAGACGCTGGACTACGGCGCGCACGTGGTCGCGGTCGACGGCGATTTCGACGACGCGCTGCGCGCGGTGCGCGCGCTGGACCCGGCGACGGTCGCGGTGGTGAACAGCGTGAACCCGTACCGCATCGAAGGGCAGAAGACCGCGGCGCTCGTGCTGCTGGAGCAGCGGCGCTGGCTCGCACCGGACTGGGTGGTGCTGCCGGGCGGCAACCTCGGCAACGCGAGCGCGCTGGGCAAAGGCTTCCGCGAAGCGCGCGCGGTCGGCATCGCCGCGCGCGTGCCGCGATTGGCGGTGGTGCAAGCCGCGGGCGCGGCGCCCTTCGCGCGCGCGTGGCGCGACGACGCGGAGCTCGTCCCGGTGCGCGCGGAGACCGACGCTACCGCCATCCGGATCGGCGCGCCCGCGTCGTGGAAGAAAGCGCGCGCCGAGGTGCGCGCATCGGGCGGCACGGTACTCGCCGCCGACGACGCGGAGATCGCGGAGGCGCGCGCGGTGATCGGGCGCGACGGCGTCGGCTGCGAGCCCGCCTCCGCCGCGTCGCTGGCGGGACTGCGCCGCCTCGTCGCCGAGGGAACGGTCGCGCGCGACGCGGACGTCGTGTGCGTGCTGACCGGTCACGTCCTCAAAGACACGGCGTACGCCGCGCGCTATCACGCATCGGCGGCGCCGCACGCGAACGCGATCGTTCGCGGCACCGGCGTCGCGGCGTACCTCGACCGGCTGCTCGCGCACGCGTGAGCGCGCGAACCCGGCCGCGATGATCGAGTTCGCGGTCTCCGTGCCCGCATCGAGCGCGAACCTCGGCGCGGGCTTCGACGCCGTCGCGCTCGCGCTCGAGCTGCGCATGACGGCGCACGTCCACGCGGATCCGTCGGCTGCGGCGGGCGCCTCGAGCGCGTGGACGTACTCCGGCGCCGAAGCACCCACGCACCGCGGGTTGCGCGCATGCATCGAGCGCGCGGTGGCGCGCATCGCGCCGGCGGCGCCGCCGCTCACCGTCGCGCTCGACAACGCGATCCCGCTGGGTGCCGGCCTCGGCAGCAGCGCCGCCGCGTGCGCGCTCGGCGTCGCGATCGGTGCGCGGCTCGTCGAGCGGCCGCCGGAGGACGACGCGCTGGCGCGCGCGGTCGCCGAATTGGAAGGGCATCCCGACAACGCGCTGGCGGCGTGGTACGGCGGCGCGGTGGTCGCGGCGTTCGGCGACGACGGGCTCACCGTCGCGCGCTTCCCGCCGCCGGCCGCCGCGGCGGTCGTCGTCGTGCCGGAGATCGCGCTGGCGACGGCGGACGCCCGCAGCTTGATGCCCGACACGTACGCGCGCGCCGACGCGGTGCACAACGTGCAGCGCGCCGCCCTGCTCGGCGCTGCGCTCGCAGCGGGCCGCCTCGACCTGCTGCGCGCGGCCGTTCGCGACAGGCTGCACCAGCCGTACCGGGCGGGCGCCATCTCCGGCCTCCTCGAGATCCTGGAGCTCGACGATCCGGCGCTCGTCGCGGTGGCGCTGTCGGGCGCGGGACCGTCGGTGCTCGCGCTGGTGCACCAGGACGCGCAACGCATCGGCGAGCTGGTCGCGGGCGTCTTCGCGCGCCACGGCGTGCGTAGCCGAATCCTCACCCCGCCGCTTGCTTCCGCGGGGCTGACGGTGACTGTGCCGAGTCCGTGACCGTCCGTGGGACGTAGCGACCAGGCTGGAGGGGGACCATCGGAACAGGAGAACGTGGCTCGGCAATGATCAACGTCAGCGTCGGGTCGCCCGCGGGGATGTGCACCGTCGCGAGCCCCGCGTTCTACCGCTACGTCTTGCGCTTGGCCGAAGCGCCGCTTCATGCGAGCGCGTCGGACCGCGCGCAGCTCGACGTGCTGGCGAACGTCCCGCACGCCTATGCGGATGAAGAAGAGTGTGCCGGCGACGGTTGGCGCATCGTCCCCGCCGTGTCGTACGAAGACTGGCCGGTCCTCGAAGCCACGCCGCAGCGCTTGCGCGCAGCGTTTCAAACCGCGCGCCGCCTGCTGTGGACCAACGCGGGCCCCGTGGGCATCAGCGCGGGCGACATGATCGCCGTCGACACGCAGATTGACTCGGTCCTGGGCGTCCTACACCAAGCCGAAGCGGGCGGCTTCAGCGTCAACGTCTCCTACGTGAGCTGACCGCAAGCCGCGCACGCAGGAAATCACGCCGCAACATCGCGGCAACGCAGCCGTAGCTCGCGTGCGTCAGCATCGTTCTCGTGCCGACGCGCGAGGACGTACTGGCGATTCGCTCGCTCGAAGAAGCCTTCGATTTGTGGACGCCGAGGGTGACGAAACGAGAAGTGGCGCTGATCCGCGTCGCGAGTGTCTGGAGCTTGGTCGAGCTCACCGAGCACGCCGCGATCGAGGCGGACGACGAGATGATTCCGCACTCTGCCGTGTGGGGCGTCATCGAACGCGCGCGGGCCAAAACCAAAGACCTCGGTCAGACGGGCGACCGCGCCGTGGGCGTCAATTTCGAAGGAACGATCCCCGATCATCGGCGCATCCGGACCAAAGTCTCATGGGACGACGGCTACTTCATCGCAACGGTACACACGATCAATATGGTAAGATAAGCACGATGCAGACAGTGCGTGAGCTCATCACATTCCAAAAAAACATCGGCCCCGGGGTTTCCGTCCGGATCGACGGGGTACCGGCATCGATTCACGGCGAGAAAAAAATCCGGGCCTTCGACCGACCCACCGCGTACCGGCTCGAACACTTTCTCCTCGCGGCACGCGAACGTATGGCGAACGGCGAGACGGATATTCGTTTCGACTTTTCGGACGCCGGTTCGATCGACTCGCGCCGTTCTGCGAACGGCGCTACGTAACGTTGCGCCGCGACTACTTCATTGTCGTGGATTGAACAAGCTGCCAAGCACGCCGCCCACGTTGCTCGTGCCGCCTTGGCGCTGCGCGCCTTCGCCGGCCGGATCGTGATACGTCATCGACTGCAGCCCTAACCGGCCAGGGCCGGTGAAGCGGTTCATCATCAGCGACGCGCCGCCGACGAACGCGCCGAGCGCGCCCATCAAACCGCCGCCGCCGCCCGACTGCAGCACCGACACGGTCTCCATCCGGACGCTCGCGTCTTTCCACAGCCACGCGCCGGGCTCGACGTCGATCTGCTCGCCGGGCGCGAGCGCTTTCTCGAACACGTTGCCGTAGCCGTGCAGCAGCAGCAACCCTTCGTCGTTGCTCGCGGTGAAGCGGTCGATGAACAGCCCGCTGCGAGAGAAGAAGACGTTCGCGAGCCCCTGCTGCCAGTAGAAGTCGTACGCGACCGTGTTCGTCGCCATCAGAAACTGGTGCTCGCGCACGTCGACGATCTGACCGGGCCGTAATCTCAGCGCGACGATCTGGCCCGGTGCCTCGCGCGACATCGCGATGTTGCCCGGTCCTTGGCCCGTCGAGATGAAGATCTGCAAGCCCGCGAAAAAGCGCTTTCCCGCGTTCTGCAAGCCCATGAAGCCGAGGCGCACCTGCGGCTGCTTCCACAGCAGGATGTGGTGCTCGAAGTAGATCGACATGCGCGGTCCGAGCTCGATGTCGACGACCGGAACGAGCTCGCCTTCGATGCGCACCGTCATGTCGCCGACGGCGATCGGCTCTTTCGGATTCGCGCTTTCCGGCACGGGCTCGCTGTACGCGCCGACGGCGACGGCTTGCGGTGCTGGCGCGCCGCAGGCGGCGCAGAAGCGGGCGCCCGCGGGGATGGGGCTCTGGCAGCTCGGGCAGTTCATGCGCACGGGCGTTCGCCGCGGGTACGTGGCGATCATGGAACGCGAATCGATCGAAGATCAAGGCCGGCACGATCAGGACCGCAGCCGGGTGGAGAACCTCGGCGTCGACGACGAGGAGTTCTCGTCGGTCGAAGACGTCGGCGACGCGCCGGCGGAGAACCCCGCGATCGACGACGTCTGAGGCCGCACCCGGTGCAATGGATCGCCGAGCGCAGGATCGTGTTCGGCGCGCTCGGCGACGCGCTCGCGACCCTGCAACTCGCCGGACCCGTCGCACTGCTCGGCACCGCGCGCTCGCTGGGCGTGGTCGAGGACGCGGCGTTCGGCGCGGCGGCGGTGCACCGCTACGCGGGCGCGCGCCCACACAACCCGCGCGCCGTGGTCGACGAGGCAGGCGCGTTCGTCGACGCGCACGGCTGCCGCACCGTCGTCGCGATCGGCAGCTCCAGCGCGGTCGACTTGGGCAAGGCGGTCGCCGACGGGCGCGACGTCGAGCTCGCGCTCGTGCCGACGGCGCTGGGCGGCGCGGAGATGTCGCGCGGCTACGGCGTGCTCGAAGGCGACCGCAAAGCCGGCGGCCGGCTCGCGAGGCCGGCGCCGGTCGTGATCTACGATGCGGCGTTGCTCGCGTCGCTGCCGCCGCGCGAGCTGGGCTCGATCGGAATCAACGCGTGGGCGCACGCGATCGAAGCGCGCTACGCGCGAACGCCTCATGCGCTCGGCGGCGCGGCAGCGCTGGAGGCCGGCCGCGCGTTGCCGCCGCTGCTGCGGCGCGCCGCGCTGCAACGCGACGGCGCGCTGCACCGCGCGCTGTTCCAGGCGGCGCACCTCGCCGGCTTCGCGCTCGACACGCGCTCGATGGGGCTGCACCACGCCGTGTGCCACGTGATCGGCGGCCTCACGAGGATCCCGCACGGGATCGTCAACGCCGTCGTGCTACCGCACGCCGTCCGCGCGAACGCGCGCCTCGCGCCGGACGCCGTCGCGGCGGTCGCCGACGCGTTCGGGATCGCCGACCTCGCGGCGGAAGCCGAAGCGATCGCGGCGGCCTACGCGCTGCCGCGGACGTTCGCGTCGTTCGACGCGGCGGACGACCTCGCACGGCGCGCGCTCCCGCGCGTGCTGGAGCAGCCCCTGCTCGCCAACAACCCCGCGCCGCCTGACGAAGCCACGGTGCGCGAACTGCTGCGCAACGCCTGCGGCCGCGTCAGCCGCAGCTGAGCGGCCTACGGCCGCATCAGCTCAGGACGAGGTCGACCTGTTCGTCCGAGAACACGCGGAAGCGCGTGTCGTACGACCGGAAACGGTCCTCGGCCAGGACGCGGCTGTGGATGCGCACGTCACGGGCGGTGCGGCCGTCCTCGAGCTCTTGCATCGGGCCTGCCTGCAGCCGAATGAGCGGCGCGACGCCCGGCGCCGGTTTGGCGAGCCGTTTGAGGCGCACGAGGTGGTCGACGATGCGTTCCTGGACGGCGCTGGTGAGGGAGCGGCACTCGTCGTCGACCAGCACGGGCAGCGGGACCGCCCGCGGCTCGGGCATGTTCTCGACGTAGCGAACGACGGCGTCCCAGTCGTCGGCGGCGATCGCCGTGAACGAGCAGAAATAGCGGTGCACGACGCGCTTGGGCGCCTGCATGCGTTCGGCCTTGACGATCTTGACCCGGCTCGGAATCGACCGGCGGCGGATCGTGAACGTCAGCGGGATCTCGCGCCCGTGGACCTCGACGGTCGACACGAACGCGATGCCTTCGCGCGCGACCGTGGTGCCGAGCACCGCGATGCGCTTGCCTTCGCACAGCGCGACGGCGTCGAACGTGCCGTCACGGCCGTTGGTCGAGTTCTCGAACCAGACGGGCTCCGTTTTGCCGAGGAGCTGGTCGAAGAGGTGCATCGTACAAAAGGTTTCGGCATGCGGAGACCCGCGCCTGAGCAGTCGGCCTGTTAAGGTACCGTGCTGTGCCGGGCATCACCGGGCTTGGCGGGCGCCTCGGAAGGGGTTGCCGCCTTCTGCCGAGTAACGGAAATAACGATTATCGTCACACGGAGGCGGAATGAAGAAGCGCGGCCCGGTCTACGAAAAACCCGAGTTTCTCTCCGCCGATCCCGAGATCGCGGGCTTCGCCGAGCGCTACCTGGCGATTCGCGGCACGACGGCGCGCACCCGTGAGGCGTATCAGCGCGACCTCGAGCACTTCGGCGCGTTCTTGAAATCGCGCGCGGCCGGCTCCGATCCGGATGAAAAACTGCCGCCGCCGTACGACGGGCTCGCCGGCGCGGTCTACGCCGACATCCTGGCGTACCAGACGCACCTCGCGCGGTCGCGCCGCTACGCGCCGCGCTCGGTGCGCCGCAAGATCGCGACGCTGCGGACGTTCTACAAGCACTTGCGCCACAGCGGCCGGCGCGACGACAATCCCGCCGCCGACGCCATCCTCCCCAAGATCGGCCGGCCGCTGCCCAAGGCGATGCGCGGCGACGAGGTCGCCAAGGTGTTCGCCGCGGTACCGCCGCCCGGGCTGAGCCGGCTCCAGCTCGCGCGCGACCAGGCGATCTTGCAGTGCCTGTGGTCGTGCGGCGTGCGCCGGGCCGAGCTCGTGGGGCTGGACCTCAACGACGTGGACCTCGACGGCCGCGCGCTGCGCGTCATCAAAGGCAAGGGCAACAAAGACCGGCACGTCCCGATGACGCCCGAAGCCGCCGAAGCGATGGGTGCGTACCTCGCGCTGCGACCGCGCGTGAGCGTGCCGGCGTTTTTCGTCGGCCGCGGCGACCGGCGGCTGAGCGCCGCCGCGGTCTACAAGATCGTGCGCACGTACATGGAGCGCGCAGGCATCACGGAATACGCGTCGCCGCACACCTGGCGCCACACCGTCGCGACGCTCATGCGCGAGCGCGGCGCGGATCTGCTGTTTCTCAAAGAGTTTCTAGGCCACGAGTCGACCGCGACGACGGAGGTCTACACGAAGCTCGCGCGCGGACGTCTCCGCGCGGAGTTCGACAAGTTTCATCCGCGCGAAGACGTGTGATGCGCTCGCCGCTAGAGCCGCGCGCCGCGTCCCGTGACCAGGTTGTAGATGACGAGAATGATCGCGATCACGATCAAGATGTGGATGATGCCTCCGCCGAAATGCAGCAGAAAGCCCAGCAGCCACAGCACGAACAAGATCACGATGATGCCCCAGACGAGTCCAGCCAAGGTGTGTCCCTCCCTTTCGAGCCTCGCTTGCCCGTCCTGGTAGCTTCTTAATCACCTAGCGAGCGAGCATGGCGCCGCCGCGGGCCTTCTTCTTCGACCGCGCTGGCAGCGACCGTGCGGTCGTCGTGCCGGTTTCGTGCGCGCCGCGCCGGGCAAACATCACTCCATGCCCGACGTACTCACGCTCCTCAAAGAAGACCACGCCAAGGTCAAGAAGCTTTTCAAAGAAGTCAACGAGCTCAGCGACGGCGCGCACGCGACGCGGCGGAAGCTGTTCGAGCAGATCGACGAAGAGCTCACGCTGCACGCGAAGCTCGAAGAGACCATCTTCTATCCCGCGTTCAAAGCGAAGACGAAGGCCGCGAGCGACGAGCGTGACGAGATCCTCGAAGCGTTCGAAGAGCACGCATCGGTCAAGGACTTGCTCAAAAAGCTCGAAGCGACCGATCCGTCGGACGAGACGTACAAGGCGAAAGTGCAAGTGCTGAGCGAGCTCGTGGATCATCACGTCGAAGAAGAAGAAAACGAGATGTTCAAGCAGGCCAAGAAGCTGTTCAGCAGCGAGGAGCTCGACGAGATCGGCGCGCAGGTCGAAGCCGCCAAAGAGCGCGCGGGCGCGCTCGCTTAAGACGAACGCCGGTCAGCGCGCGCGAGTCGCCTCGCGCGCCTTGACCAGCGCCGTCAGCGTCTCGTTGTACGGTGTGGGCACCGCGGCGCGGCGTCCCGCCGACACGACCGCGCCGTTGATGAAATCCACTTCCGTCGCGGCGCCGGAGCGCAGGTCGAACAGCATCGAGTTGTCCAGCTCGGCGGTCTGCTCGACGATCCCGCGCACGTAGGTCCACGGATCGGTGAACGGCAGCGGGATGCGCATCGCGTTCGCGACCGTCGCCGCTTCCTGCGCGAGCGAGCGCGCGACTTCGCCGGCGTGCTCGTCGGTGAGCAGCACGCCGTTGGGCCGGTCGAGCAGCGCCGCGACCGGGTTGATCGCCGCGTTCGCGATGAGCTTGCCCCACAGGTGCGGGCGGATGTCGTACGCGGCGCTCGCGCGGAAACCCGCGTCGACGAGCAGCCGCACGACGCGGTTGATCGCGTCCGGTGATGCGCCCGCGCTCCCCAGCACCGTCGTGCCGTCGCCGATCCGCCGCGCTTCGCCGGGCGCAACCGTCAGCGCGGACTCGGTCGTCGCGCCGATGACGAGCGAGATCGTGCTGCCCAGCGACGCCTTGATGGCCTCCTCGTTGCCCAGGCCGTTCTGCAGCGAGACGATCACGGTCGCCGGGCTGAGCTCGGCCGCGAAGGCGCGCAGCGCGCGCAGCGTGTCGGTGGCGCGCACGAACACGAACAGCGCCTGCACGCCGAACAGCTCGCGCGGTTCGTTCGTCGCGCGCGCCACGCGGGCGTCGCCGTCGACGCGCAGCCCGTCGCGCGCAATCGCATCGACGACCTCACGCCGCTGCTCCAGCAAGATGACCTCGTTCGACGCGGCAAGCCGCTGCCCGAACAACGTCCCGAGCGCGCCCGCGCCGACGATCCCGATTTTCATTTGAACGGCGCTCCGCCCCAGGCTGCGCGCCCCCCACGCTTTGCGTGGGGCCCCCTGGTCCGACCTCGCAACGGCAATCCGGGCCGCGCACGATTTTGCTGTGCTCGGTCCATCACCATGCTGCTGTCCCTCATGCTGCTGTCCGTGTTCGTCTTTTCGACATGAGCCCGATCAAGATCACTCCCGTGCAGAAGCCGCCGATGTGGGCGAAATACGCGGTCCCGCCGGTCGACTCCGCCGCGCGGTCGCCGATCGTCGCGAATCCGTTGAGGAACTGGGTCCCCGCCCACACGCCGATGACCAGGATCGCGGGCAGCCGGACGAACAGCGGGAAGATGACGATCGGCACGATCGTCCGGATCGACGCGAACGGGTAGGTCACGAGGTAGCCGCCCAGCACGCCGGCGATCGCGCCGGACGCGCCGAGCGCCGGCACGTGGCTGCCGGGGCCGATGACGATCTGCGCGATGCCGCCCGCGATCCCGCACAGCAGGTAGTACGCGAGGAACCGGACGTGCCCGCACACGTCCTCTACCGCCGGCCCGAACACGAACAAGAACAACATGTTGAACCCGATGTGCAGCCAGCCGCCGTGCAAGAACATCGACGTCAGCAGCGTGAGCGGCGCAAACGTGGGGGACGGCGGCGCCAGCACGACCGCGTGCGTCACGTCGTAGGGGATGAGCGCGAACGCGTTGACGAACGCATCGGGATCCGGCGCGTTCAGCTCCTGGAAGAACGCCCAGAGGTTCGCCACGATGAGCGCGTACACGACGAACGGAACGCCACGGGCCCGCCGCTCGTCGTCCCCGATCGGGATCACATCAGAACTGGTACTGCAGCCCGAACGTCGTGCGGCGGCCGTCGCGCAGCAGGTCCCGCTCGCCGCCGAAGATCGTGAGGCCGTTACCCAGGGTAAAGTTCGCGTAGGCGTCGGTCGTCGGCCGGCGCAGGTCGTAGATGCGCGCTTCGAGGCCCAGGCCGCGGCTGAGCGCCGGCGAGTACACGGCGCGTGCGCCGAGCCGCGAGTACAGCACGCCGCCGCCGACCGACAAACCGGGTCGCAGCTGCGTCATCGCGGCGAAGTTCCACGACGACTTCGCGCCGATGTCGTTCGCGCCGGCGAACAGGTTCGTCGCTCCTTTCGGCAGCGCGATGAGGTTGATGTCGGTCTGCGGCCCGCGGTCCCGTGTCAGCAGCGGCGAGCTGTTGACGCCGGAGCGCTGGCGGTCGAGCTCCGAGACGCGGATTTGCAGCGCGACCAGGTCGCGCACGAGGGTGCCGACCTTGTTCTTGATGTTGCCCTGCGCCGATCCGGGCGGCGGCGTGTTGCCCACCGGCGGTGCGCCGGGCCGCTGCGGGTACGTGCCGTCGGGGCGCAGGGTCCCGGCGGGCGCCGGCGTCGCGCCGCGGTCGACGCCGTACACGCTCGACCGGCCGCCGAACTGCGCCAGCAGCGAGTTGGCTTTCTGCGCGGCGGCATCGACGTTGGCGACGGTGTCGCGCAGCTGCGCCTGCGTCTGCGGGTTGCTCGTCACGTTGCGCAGATCGTTCGCGATCGACGAAAAGGTGGTCGCGGTCTGGGCGATGCCTTGGGTGGTCTGCAGGATGTTCGAGCGCAGCTGCGGGTCGGACGCGAGGCTCGCCACCTGATCGGCGGTGCGGTTGAGGTCGCGCGCCGACGCGTCGAGCGCCGTCACGATCGCGTCGAAGTGTCCCGTGTTGCGGCGCACCGAGGTGTCGAGCTGCGCGGTCATGTCGTTGACGTTGGCGCTGCTGCGCTCGATCGCGAGCTGCAGCGTCGTGCTGAGCGAGTCGATGCGGCGCGAGAGCTGCGCGAACGACTGCTTCGTCGTGACGGTGATGTCGTTGGCGTTGTTGAGCGCGGACTGGAATGTGTTGAGCAGCTTGGGCTCGCGCGTCGCCAGCTCGGCCAGCATCGCGTCCACCTTCTTCATCTCCCCTTGGCCTTGGTCGAGCAGCTCCTGGATCGTCGCCGGGTTGGTGCCTTGCGGCTGCTGCTCGATCGGAAGCACCTCGCGCGGCAGCACCGCGACCGCCGCGGGCGCGTTGGTGGGCGCCGCGTATCCGGACGGATGCGGGGCGGGGACGGCCGGCACGATCTCGAGCGAAGAGTCGCCGGTGCGCGGCGCCTGGATCAAGAAGCGCGCGTTGCGCGGAACGTCGACGTTGTTGTCGATCGCGAGGATCACTTCGACCGTGAAGTCTTCGGGGATGAGGCGGGTCTGATCCACCACGCCCACGATGACGCCGCTCTCGTACACGAGCGCGCCCTTGTGCAAGCCGGCAGCGGACTTGAAGTGCACGCCGATCTTGTAGCGCCCGGTCGGTCCGATGTTGGCGAGCACCAAGAAGAAACCGAAGAGCCCCAAGAGGGCGACGATGGTGAACACGCCGACGACAGCTTGTCTGTTCATGATGTTAAATCGGTATCGGCCCGACTTCGCTCCCTTGCAAGAATTGCTGCACGATCGGATTCGGCGACTTGCGAATCTCGTCCACCGTTCCGTATGCCACGATCGCCCCTTCGAACAGCATGGCGATGTAGTCCGCCATCAGGTAGATGCTTTCCAGGTCGTGCGATACCACCACGGCCGTGCCGTTGAGCCGCTCCTGCAGCTTGACGATCGTCTCGGTCAGCACGTGCGTGATGATCGGGTCGAGCCCCGTCGTCGGCTCGTCGTAGAGCACCGCCTGCGGGTTGGTGACGACCGCGCGCGCGAAGCCGGCGCGCTTGACCATGCCGCCGGACAGCTCCGCCGGATAGCGGTCCTCGACGTTGGCGAGGCCCACCGTCTCGAGCGTCTCGCCGACGATCTTGCCGATCTCGTCGTTCTTCATCTTGGTGTGCTCGCGCAGCGGCAGCGCGATGTTCTCGCCGATCGAGAGCGAGTCGAACAGCGCGGAGAACTGGAACGCGAAGCCGATCGTGCGGCGCAGATCGATCAGATCGCGCTCGCGCATCTCGGTGATGTCCTGCCCTTTGACGAACACGCGCCCGCTGTCGGGCTTCTTCAGGCCGTTGATCAGCCGCAGGATCGTCGACTTGCCGGCGCCCGACAGGCCGATGATGCACGTGATCGCGCCCTCGACGATGTCGAGCGTGAGGTTCTGCATCACGATCTTGTTGCCGTAGCGGACGCACACGTCGTCCAGCCGTGCCCACAGCGCCATCAGGACGTCCCGAACAGCACGTACGAGAGCGTGAAGTTGAAGATGAAGATCAGGATGATCGACGTGACGACGGCGCCGGTCGTCGCCTTGCCGACGCCGGCGGCCCCGCCGCGCGTCTGCAGGCCCTGGAAGGCTCCGATGATCGCGATGATCGCGGCGAACACGACGGATTTGAACAAGCCCTTGAGCACGTCGTCGAACACGAGCGCCTGGCGGGCGGAGTTGATGAACGACTCCTGCGAGATGTGCGCGTAGATGCCCGCGACCCACATCCCGCCGACGATCGAGACGATGTCGGCGAGGATCGTCAGGAGCGGCAGCATGAGCAGCAGCGCGACGAGGCGCGGCACGACGAGCATCCGCGTCGGTGAGAGGCCGAGCGCCTGGAGCGCCTCCACCTGCTCGGTCACGACCATCGAGCCCAGCTCCGCCGCGATGGCGGCCCCGGTGCGGCCCGCGACGACCACCGCCGACAGCATCGGACCGAGCTCGCGCGCGCTCGAGAAGGCGACCGCGCCGCCCACCAGATTGCCGACGCCGTACTGCACCGCCTGGACGGCGCTCTCCAGCGAGAACACCATCCCGGTGAACAGCGAGGTGAGCACCACGATGGAGACCGACTGCACGCCCAGCAGGTAGGCCTGGTCCAGCGTCTCGCGCAGCCGGATCCGCAGGCCGACGATGAAGCGGAGCGCATCACCGAGGAGCTCCGCGGCGCCGCCCGCGTAGGCGAAGGCGTTGATCGTGCCCCGCCCGACGTCATCGAGCACCTTCATTCCGCGCGCAGTTCCGCGAGCGCGTTCAGGACGCCTCGCACCGCCTCCACGCGCTTCCCCACCACGCCGCGCTCGGCCGTGAGGTTGAACTGCTGCAAGAAGAGCCGTTCGAGCTCGCGGTCGACGTGCCGGAGCTGCCCCTGCGCCTCGCGCTCGTACGGCTCGAAATAGCGCCGTACGGCATCCAAGTAAGCGCGTGCCGCCGGCCCGTCGACCTCGCCCGCCGCCATGGCTCGCTGCATCCGGTCCTGAGCGCCGCGCATCGCGCGGTCGGTGAGGTGGAAGGCCCCGACCGTCTCGACCAGGGCCGCGAGCCGCTCGTCAGCCACGTCCCAGAGCCTCGGCCTGGGCGGCGAAAAGCGTTCGGATCCCCGCCTCGCTGAGGCCGAGCATGCCGTCGAGCTGCGCGCGCGTGAACGGCTCGCGCTCGGCGGTCCCCTGAACCTCGACGAAGCCGCCGGCGTCCGTCATGGCGACGTTCATGTCGACTTCCGCGCGGCTGTCTTCTTCGTACGGAAGGTCCAGAACGGGTTCGCCGCCGACGATCCCGACCGACACGGCCGCGATCTGCCCGGCGAGCGGCCACTTCTGCTTCTTCTCCGGATCGAAATGCTTGCGCAGCGCGAGCGCCAGCGCGACCCACGCGCCGGTGATCGACGCCGTCCGCGTGCCGCCGTCGGCGCCGATCACGTCGCAGTCGACGATCACGGTGCGCTCGCCGAGCTTCTGCATGTCCACGACCGCGCGCAGCGCGCGCCCGATCAGCCGCTGGATCTCGTGCGTGCGCCCGCCCAGGCGGCCCTTCGCGGCTTCGCGCTGGTTGCGCTCGGGCGTCGCGCGCGGCAGCATCGCGTACTCCGCCGTGATCCAGCCGGTGCCGCGCCCGCGCATCCACGGCGGCACCCGGTCCTCGATGGTAGCCGCGCAGATGACGCGCGTGTTTCCAAGCGAGATCAGCACGCTGCCGTCGGCAAACGTGAGATAACCCGGTTCGATGGAAAGGGGACGAATCTCGTCAGGAGCACGACCGTCGGCACGCACGACCGACGACGATTCGGCCGAACCGGTCACGTTCCGCTTTTTAAGCGGCGGGCACCTCGAGCAGCTCGATTGCGATCGCCGATGACGAGATGGCCGTCGAAGCCGGGACTCCCTCGCCGTTTTCGCGAGCTACTTCGATCCAAAGACGGATGCCCTCGCGCAAACTTTTTTTCGCTTCATCGAGCGTGTCGCCCGCTCCGAACGCTCCGGGAACGTCCGGCGTATAGCCCCAAATCGAGCCGTCTTCAGCGCGCTCATAGATCGCTTGATACGTCATGGTTTCCAGCCTGCTGTTTTCACGATGACGGCGAACACGCCGCGGGCGGTCGTCGCTTGTCCGTTCTGATGCCAGGGCAACGTAATCATCCGAATGTCCCGCGCCTTTTTCGTTCGCACGGGACAAGCGTGGCGCCTACCGCAGACCACGCCGTTTCGGCCATGTTACCGTTCATGGCCGACATCGATTCAGGGCGTCCTGACTACTCGACCGTGACCGTCTTTGCCAAGTTTCGCGGCTGGTCCACGTCTTTGCCGTCGATGTCTGCGATGTGGTATGCCAGCAATTGCAGCGGGATCACGTTGACGATCGGCGACAGCAGCTCGTCCACGCGCGGCACCCACAGCACGTGATCCGCCATCGCCGCCGCCTCGTCGTCACCGTGGTTCGCGACGAGGATGATCGGCGCTTCGCGCGCTCTGGACTCCGCGATGTTCGAGAGAATCTTCTCGCGCACGCGGCCTTCGGTGACGATGCCGACCACCGGCGTCTTGCTGTCCAGCAGCGCGATCGGGCCGTGCTTCATCTCGCCCGCGGCGTAGCCCTCGGCGTGGATGTAGCTGATCTCCTTGAGCTTGAGCGCGCCTTCGAGCGCGGTCGGAAAGTTCACGTAGCGGCCCAGGAACAGCGCCGAGCGCGCCTTGCGGACTTTCTTCGCGACCTTCTTCACGTCGTCGGACGTGTTCAGCACGACGTCGATGGCGGCCGGCAAGAGCTTCGTGCCCTCGGCGATCTCGCGCAGCCGTTCGATGGGGGCTGATTTGCGGACGCGCGCGAGGTAGAGCGCGAGCAGCACCGCGGCGATCGCCTGCGAGACGTAGGTTTTCGTCGCGGCGACGGAGATCTCGGGGCCGCCCCGCGTGTACAGCGTCGCGTCCGCCATGCGCGTGACGGCCGAGCCGACGACGTTGGAGATGGCGATGATCGGCGCGCCTTCGTCCTTGGCGATCTTCACCGCCTCGATCGTGTCGGCGGTCTCGCCCGACTGCGACATCGCGATCGTGAGCGTGCGCGCGTCCATGTAGCGGTCGCCGTAGCGGAACTCGCTCGCGAGCTCCATCTCGACGGGCAATTTGCACAGCGCGCGCATCAGGTACATGCCGACCATGCCGGCGTGGTACGCGGTGCCGCAGCCGGTGATCGAGATCTTCGTCATCGCGCGCAGCACGATCTCGTCGATCTTCAGCTCGTCACCGAGGTGCACGTCGTGCTCTTCGTCGACGCGGCCCGCCAGCGTCTCTTTGACCACGTTGGGCTGCTCGAAGATCTCCTTGAGCATGAAGTGCTTGAAGCCGGATTTTTCCGCCGATGTCGCGTCCCACGCGATCTGCTGCACCTCGCGCTCGACCGGTTTCCCGTCGAACGCGGTGAGCGCGTAGCCGTCCTGTCCGACGTCGACGACTTCGCCCTCTTGCAGGATGACGATGCGCTTGGTGTACTGCAGCATCGCGGGGATGTCCGACGCGACGAACATCTCGTCGTCGCCGAGCCCGACGATCAGCGGCGTCGCGCCGTTGCGCGCGAAGATCAGGCGGCCCGGCGTGTCCGCGGAGATGATGCCGAGCGCGAACGCGCCGCGCACGAGCGCCAGCGTTTCGCGCACCGCCTGCACGAGGTCGCCCTTGTAGCGCGTCTCGATGAGGTGCGCGAGCACCTCGGTGTCGGTCTCGGACTTGAAGACATGACCTTGCGCGAGCAGCTGCGCCCGCAGGGTCGCGTAGTTCTCGATGATGCCGTTGTGCACCACCGCGAAGCGCCCCGTGCAGTCCATGTGTGGGTGCGCGTTCGCGTCGGAGGGGCGGCCGTGGGTGGCCCACCGCGTGTGGCCCAGCCCCGTCGTGCCGTGGAGCGCCTCGCCGTTGGCGAGCCGCGCGGCCAGGTTCGACAGCTTGCCTTCGGCCTTGGAGCCGACCAGCTGGCCGTCCGCGTCGATCACGGCGATACCCGCGGAGTCGTAGCCGCGATATTCCAGCCGCCGCAGCGAATCCATGATGATGGGGACGCTGTCGCGCTTCCCGATGTACCCGACGATGCCGCACATGGTGATGACGACCTCCGTGGTCGCCGTCGGGTTTCCCTACCGGGCGAAGCCCGCTACTTGATGCCTTCCTTGGTGCGCTTGTACGGGATCTTGCCGCCGCGCACTTCGTTGAAGGCGGTCGAGACGGGCTTGTTGGGGTTGACGCGCTCGGTGAGCGGCGGCGCCCCGTTGTTGAGTTGCTTGGCGCGCTTGGTCACGACGTTGACCAGGGAAAATTTCGAGTCGACGTGCCGGAGCAGGCCGTCGAGGTCGCCGAAAACTGAGTCACTCATATTTTAGGAGTCTTCCAATTCTTTGAGCCGGGTGTCGGGGACGCGATGGATGCGGTACCGTTCGGCCCGCACGATCGCCGCGAGGTCGTCGACCGCTTGCTGCGGCTGCGCTTCCTCGTTGATCACGAGATAATCGAACCGCCGAGCGAAGGTGAACTCGTCGTGCGCGATTTCGAGCCGCGAGGCGATCTGTTCGTTCGTCTCGGTGCGCCGCGTCTCGAGGCGCGAGCGAAGATACGAGAACTTGTCGGGGACGATGAAGATGAGGACGGCGTCGGGGAACTGTTCCTTGATGGCCAGCGCGCCGTTTACTTCGGGCTTCGAGACGACGTCGTAGCCGTCGCGCAGCTTCTCCTCGATGAACGACCGCGGCATGCCGTAGAGGTTGTCGTTGTACTCGCGCCATTCCAGGAACGCGCGCTGCTCGATGCGGCGCCGGAACTCGTCGTGCGTCAAAAAGAAGTAGTCGACGCGGTCGCGCTCGCCCGCCCGAGGCGCGCGCGTGGTTGCGGAGATCGAGTACAGGAGACGGTCGTGTCTGGCCATCAGACCGTCCACTAGGGTGTCCTTCCCCGCGCCCGACGGGCCCGACACGACGAACAAAAGACCCGGGCCGGTCAGACGTTTCCCCTTTCGTAAGCGCAGCCATTGCTCGGAAGGCTGACCCGCGTCGTACGCGGGTCATGCCGACTGCTTCAGCGAGCGCAGCAATGCTGAAGCCCAAACACGGAGAAATACGGACACGGCGGGAAAGCACCTGCCCGCCATGACCACGGACTGGATCCTGATGCGCCGCGCGGCGGCGGAGCTCGAAGGCGCATTACGGGGCGGCCGGGTGACCGATGTCGGCCTCGTGGACGACGGCCGCGTCGCCGTGCAGTTCGGAGGGCTCAAGAAACGAGGCCCGGCGACCCTAGCCGTAGACGCCTTCGGCTCGCCGCCCCTCGTCACGCTGGACGATGCCGAGCTCGCGCTGGCGGTCGACCCCGGCTGGCTGCGCGCCGCCGGGGCGACGCTGCGGGGCATGCGGCTGACGTCGGTGCGCGCTCGCCACGGCGACCGGGTCCTGGTGCTCTCCTTTGGGACGGCGTCCCGGTTCGGCGTCGAGAGCGAGTCCCGGCTGGTCCTCGAGCTGGTGCCGCGGTACGGCAACGTGGTGCTGCTCCATGACCGCACCGTCGTCGCGGCGGCCAAGCAGTTCTCGCCCGCGGAGAACGAGGCGCGCTCGGTCCAGGTCGGATTACCGTACGAGCCGCCGCCGCTTCAGCAGGCATCCCTGGACCGTGCGGGCTTCGTCAGCGCGCTCGAAGCCGCCGGCGATGCGAAGGCGCGGGCGCGTGCGCTCGGCGGGTACCGCCCCGAGATCCCGCGGCTGATCGCCGCGTCGCTGATCGCGCAGGCCGACGCGATCCCGTGGCCGTCCGCCGCGCAGCTCGCGGCGTGGCTCGACGAACGCGCCGGCGCGCTCCTGTCGGCGGCCGAAGGCGAGCCGGACGGCCTCGGCGACGTCCACGTCTACCGCGACGCCGACGGCGCCGTCGTCGCCGCGCACGTCTTCGCGCTCGCGCAGTACGCCGCGCTCGCCCACGAAACGGTCCCGTCGCTGCTCGACGTATTTGCCGCGACGCGCACCGCGACGCTGCGCGCGAAACGCGGTGACGCGACCGAACGCCGCCGCGCGGCGCTGCTCGCGCGCGTCGTCAAGCGCGCCCGCGCGACCGGCGAGGAGCTGGCTGCCGTCGGCGCGCGCATCGCCGATGCGGATGCACGCGACCGCCTGCGCGAAAGCGGCGACGCGCTGTTCACGCACGTGCACGAGATCCCCGCCGGCGCGACGAGCTTCGTTCCACCGACGAACCCCGCGCTGACGATCGCGCTCGACCCCGAGCTCGACGTCAACGCGAACGCGCAGAGCTATTATGCGCGCTACCGCAAAGCCGCCGACGCGCTGCCGCATCTGGAAAAGCGCCGTGCCGCGCTGACCGCACGGCGCGATGCGCTCGACGCGCTCGCGTTCGAGGCCGAGCGCGCCGATGCACCGACGCTGCCGGAGCTCGAGGCCGATCTCGACGAGCTGGAAGGCCGCCGGCCGCAGCGCGCGGCGCACTCGAACGCGAAGCGCCGCGTACCGCTGCGGCTGGAGCGGCCGTCGGGCGCGCGCATCTACGTGGGCCGGTCGCCGCGCGAGAACGTCGAGGTGACGTTCAAGCTCGCGCGGCCGGACGATTTGTGGTTCCACGCGCGCGGCATTCCCGGCTCGCACGTCGTGTTGCAACCCGCACCCGGCAGCGAGCCGCACGACGACGACATCACGGCGGCCGCCGATCTCGCGGCGGCGCACAGCAAGGCGCGCAACGCGCCGCGCGTCGAGGTCGACTACACCGAACGCAAGTACGTCCGCAAGCAGCGCGACGCCGGCCCGGGGATGGTGTGGTACACGAACGCGCGCACGCGCGTCGGCACCCCGGACCTCGACCGCAATCTCCGCTAGGCGGCGCGCCTCACGGAACGCTTGCGCGGTACGCCCGCACTTCGTCGGCGACTTTCGCGTACGCGGCGTCGATCGCGTCGACGCGTTCGCGCGCGCCGTCGAGGTTGCCGGTGCGCGCGCGCGCGTCGAGCTCCATCGCGAGCGCGTACACCGCGGTCGCGCCGATCGTTCCCGCGCTGCCCTTGATGCCGTGCGCGGCGCGCGCCACCACGTTCGCGTCGCCCGCGGCGAGCCCGGCTTCCAATGCGGCGCGGTGCTTGCGCCCGGTTTCCAGCGCCATCTCGAGCAAGTCCGCGATTCCGGCGGTGTCGTTCTCGAACGCTTCTTCGAGCCGCCACAAGTCGAGCACGGCCTTATCCGGCAACGCCGACCCCGTTCGCGAAGCGCTCGACGACCGCGCGCAGCGCGGCGAGCTGCACGGGCTTGGCGAGGTAATCGTCCATCCCCGCGGCGAGGCACGCTTGGCGGTCGCCTTCGAGCGTGTTCGCGGTCATCGCGATGATCGGCACGTGGCCGCCGCGCTGCGCTTCGTCGCGGCGGATCTCGCGCGTCGCCTCGAAGCCGTCGACCTCCGGCATTTGGCAATCCATGAGCACCAGATCGTACCGGCCTTGCGCGACCGCGTCGATCGCTTCGCGCCCGTCGGTCACCGCGTCCGCGCGGAACCCGAGTTTCTTGAGCTGCTGCAGCGCGAGGCGGCGGTTGACGGGATTGTCCTCGGCGACGAGCACCAGCACGCGGTCGGCGCTGCGGCCCGCCAGCGCACCGTTCGGCGCGGCGGCGGGCGCCGCGGACGGATCGCCGAGCGCGGCGAGCAGCGTGTCGTGCAGCGCGTTTTGGCGAATCGGCTTGCGGACGACCGCGACGAAGCCTTGCGCACGCGCGTCGTGCGCGTTCGCCGGCTCCTCGCCGCCCGCGAGCAGCACGATCGGCACGTTCTCGCAGCCGTGGAGCGCGTGCAGCCGCGCGGCGAAGCCCTGCGCGTCGCCGCTCGCCCGCCGGTCCGCGATCACGACGTTGAACGGGGCGTTCCGCTCGACCGCGGCGCTCGCGAGCTCGAGCGCCTGCGCCCCGTCGCCGGTGCTCGAGGCGGCGGCGCCCCACGCGAGCAGATACTGTTCGACGACCTGGCGCGCGTTCGCTTCGGCGTCGACGACGAGCACGCGCGCGCCGCGCAGCACGTCGACGCGCTCGCGCTCGTTGCCGTCGACCACCAGCACATACGGTACGGTGAACCAGAACGTCGAGCCGCGCCCGGGGCTGCTATCGAAGCCGATCTTCCCGCCCATCAGCTCCACGAGCCGGCGCGAGATCGACAGGCCCAGCCCCGTGCCGCCGAAGCGGCGGCGCGTCGACTGATCCGCTTGCCGGAACGGCTCGAACAGCTGCTCCGCCGCGTCTTGCGCGATCCCCGGGCCGGTGTCGGTCACCGAGAAGCGCAGCTCCACGGCGTCGCCTTCTGCCCCGTCGACCACCGCGCGCACCGTCACGCTGCCCTCGGCGGTGAACTTCACAGCGTTGCCGATCAGGTTCAAGAGCACTTGGCGCAGCCGGTCCGCGTCGCCGGACACGCGCGACGGGACGTCGGGTGCCACGTACGTCGTGAGCGACAAGCCCTTCTTGCGCGCCGCCGCGGCCAGGATGTCGGTCGCGTTCTCGACCGCGACGACGGGTGAGAACGGCGCGCTGTCGAGCTGCATGCGCCCGGCTTCCATCTTCGAGAAGTCCAGGATGTCGTTGACGATCGCGAGCAGCGACTCGGCGGAATCGCGCACCGTCGTGGCGTACTCGCGCGCTTCGTCCGACAGCTGCGTCTGCAGCAAGAGCTCCGACATCCCGACCACGGCGTTGATCGGCGTGCGGATCTCGTGGCTCATCGTCGCGAGGAACTGCGATTTCACGTCGGCGGCTTCGATCGCGCGGTCGTGCGCGGCACGGATCGCCTCCTCGGCGACTTTGCGCTGCGTGATGTCGCGCAGGATGATGATCGTCTCGCCCGAGGAGTGCGTGGCGTCCCGGCCGCGCGCGAACTCGACGGGGAACAAACCACCGCGCGCGTTGCGGCCCGTCGTCTCGACCACCGACGCCTGCGGCGCGTCGGCGATGCCGGCGTAGTCGGGCAGGATGCGCGAGACCGGCGTGCCGGTGAGATCGTCGGCGACGAAGCCGAACATGGACGCCGCCGCGGGGTTGACCGACGCGACCGCGCCGCGCGCGTCGACCGCGATCAGCGCGTCGGTGACGCCGTTGACGATCCCGCGCAGGCGGCGCTCGTTGTGCGCGAGCACGTGCGACAGGCGGTTGGTCTCGGCGAGCAGCGCGACGACCAGGAAGGTGGTGGCGACGAGGACGTCCACGCGCGACAGGTACCAGCCGACGCTGTAGCGCGAGCCGCCCAGCGCGTTGAGCAGCGATTCGATGAGCAGCGCCGCGGCGGGCACCATGAGCCACACGTCCACGACCGTGCGTGTCGTGCGCCGCTGCAGGATCACGAGCGCGGCGCCGGCGAGCACCACGACGGCGCCGAGCGCGAGATAGGTGCCCACGAGGTACTGGCCGTCGCGCGACAGCGGCGGCAGCATGGCGCCCAGCGCGAACACCACCTGGATCGCCGCGTACGCCGCGACGACGGTCACCGCGATCGCCACCGTGGTGCGGCGCGAACCGACGCGGCGCGTGCCGTCGCGCCCGCTGAGCAGCGCGTACGCCGCGAACGCACCGGGCAGCGCGGTGTGCCAGATCACCCACAGATACGTCGAGGTGTTCGCGAGCGCTCCGAACAGCGGCACGAAGCCGCTGCCGGGAAACGTGAGGATGTACGGCACGAAGACGATCGCGCTGAACAGCGAGCCGCACGCGAGCACGAGCAGCGACACGCGGCGCGAGAGCGCATACTGCCCGAACAAAATCGTCGCGGTGATCGCGAGGCCCATGAGCACCGCGCCGCCGTAGAGCGTCACGAAGCCGGGGAACGTCCCGAGGACGACCCGGGCGAAAAACGCCGCAACGACCGCGATCGCACCGAGCGACACGATCGCGACGAGGGCCGCGCGACGCTGCTGCGGTGATGCCGGCAGCGTCGCGAGATCGAGAGCCGGAGAATTCACGCTGCGAACGGCTTCTCGCCCGAGCGCGGAGCGCCCGTCGCGCGCGGGCCGCCGCAGGCTAAGATTCCGTTACTTTACGTGCGCTCGACGAACATCGCGTCGCCGAATGAAAAGAAACGGTATTGCCGTTCGATCGCCGCTTGGTACGCACGGCGCACGCGACCGTATCCGGCAAAGGCGCTGACCAGAACCAGCAGCGTCGAGCGCGGCAGGTGGAAGTTGGTGAGCAGCGCGTCCACGATCCGAAACGGAAACCCGGGCGTGACGAACAGATCGGTCTCGCCTTCGCCTGCGTGCAAGCGCCCGCCGTGCAGCGCGGCGCCTTCGAGCGCGCGCAGCACCGTCGTCCCGGCGGCGACGACGCGCCGGCCGTCGCGCTTCGCGGCGTCGATCGCGGCCGCGGTTTCAGCCGGGATCGCGTAGCGCTCGGCGTGCATCACGTGCTCGTCGACCGACGCGCCCGACATCGGCCGAAACGTTCCGAGGCCGACGTCGAGCACGAGCGGTGTGACGACGACGCCGCGCGCGCGAATCGCAGCGAGCACGCCGTGCGTGAAATGCAGCGACGCCGTAGGCGCCGCGACGCTGCCGGGCACCCGGGCGAACACGGTCTGGTAGCGATCGTCGCGCGCATCCGCCGAAAAACCGGCCTGAGCCTGTCGCTGGGCCACGTACGGCGGCAGCGGAACTTCGCCGCGCGCTTCGAGCAGCGCGCCGACGTCGACGCCGTCGTCGAAGCGCACCACGCGCGGGCCGTCCGCGAGCACCTCGGCGATCGTCGCGCCGGCGTCACCGATCCGCAGCCGCGCACCTGCGCGCAGCTTGCGCCCGGGGCGCACCAGCGCGAACCATTCGCGCGCGGTTGGATCGAACGCCGCGTGGGCGCGCGGCCGCAGCAGCAAGAGCTCGGCGTCGCCGCCGCCGTCGCGCGTCGCGTGCAGCCGCGCGCGCACGACGCGTGTCTCGTTGATCGCCAGCACGTCGCCCGCGCGCAGCAGCGACGGAAACTCCGCGAACGTGCGGTGCTCGAGCGCGTCGCCCGCGCCCACCACCAGCAGCCGCGCCTCTTCGCGCCGCGGTGCCGGCTCGCGCGCGATCAGCGCGTCGGAGATGTCGTAGTCGTACGCGGCGGTCGCGCGCAGATCGTCCGGATTCAGCTTTGCTGAAGCCACCTCAGCTCAGCGGAACCCGCCGGCGCTCGATCTCGACGAACTCGTGCACCGCACGCCGCTCCTCCTCGGATACGTCGACGAAGTGCACGCCGCACTCGAACGTGTCGCGCTCTTGCGGCCGAATCCAGCGCACCTCGCCGCGCAGCACGAAGAACGGCGAGCGCTTGAACGTGAACGTGTAGCGCGTCCCCTTCGGGAGATACTGGTCGGACAGCACGCGCATCCCGGTCGCGCTGATGTCCGCGATCGTCGCGCGGAACAGCATGAACGACAGCTTGTCCTCGACGACCACGTCGATCAGCTTGCGCAGCCGCACCGCCGCGTTGAAATCGCGCGCGTCGTCAGCCACTCGTCACCGCGGTCCCCGGGAAATAGAACGCGAGGATCTCCGCCGCCGACGCACCGGACGCGGCGAAAAACTTCGAACCCCATTGGCAGAGTCCCACACCGTGGCCACGCCCCGACCCTTCGATGAGCAAACGCGGCGGCGCCTGCGACGCATCGATCCGCACCGACCGCAGCCACAGGCTGCGCACCACGTCGTAGCCGAGCATGCGCCGGAAATCGGCGACCGGCAGGGTGGCCGTCGTCGTGCCCATCAGCGCAACGGTGCGCGGGCGGCCGGTCGGGTCGGGCTCGCCGAGGGCGGTGCCGACGAGCGTGCCTCCCGTGCGCGCGCCGAACGCCGCGACCGCGCGGTCCAGCGGGACGGCGCCGTCCCAGCGGTATCCCGGCGCTTGCAGGCAGTACGGGTCGACGACGCCGCGCAAGTACGGCAGCGGCGCGCCGTTCCACACCGCGGTGACGTCGGCGGTGTGCCCGCCGCAGCACGACGAATAGAACACGGACGCGGGCCCGTTGCCGAAACGCAGCGTCTTGCCGCGCGACGCGCGGATCGCCGCCGTTGCCGCGGGGTGCTCGGCCTCGACGCCGCCCCAGCGCTGATCGGACTCGTTCGCTTGCACGTCGTACGCCCGCGTGAGCGAGCGGCGCGCGAGCACGAACGTGCGCGCGACGATCGCTTGCGCCTCGAGCGCTGCCGTCGGCCACGACGGCGGCGACTCCAGCGGCACGACCCCTTGCAGATATTCGTCGACGTCGATCGTCGTGACGAGCAGAAACTTGCCGTTGCCGCTGCCGACGGTGGACGGTGCGCCGCGCCAGCGCTTGCCGCCGAACGCGAACGTGCCGTCTGCGGCGACGTTCGGCGTCTCGCCGCGCGTGTCGGTCGCCACGAGCACGCGAATCTGCGGCGACAGCGGATCCCAGACGTCGAGCCCGCCCGTACCGATCACCGTCGCCGCGCC
>Ga0066662_10000139_pt1 | contig 29573 bp, 30 predicted proteins | sample GraSoiAngelo_111_FD_133939 | JGI IMG/M metagenome (GOLD analysis project Ga0066662, IMG submission 133939) | Grasslands soil microbial communities from the Angelo Coastal Reserve, California, USA - 14_0903_12_40cm | ecosystem: Environmental > Terrestrial > Soil > Grasslands | place: USA...
GACGCTCCCAACTCCGGGCCGGCAAAGCCGGCCCTCGCGGTAACTGCCGGCGCTGCGCCGCGATCCAGCGGCAGGGATGCCGCGCCTGCCATCCGGACGATCGACGCGGGTAACTCCCTCTCTCCCGGGCCAGGCGACCGTAGCGCTCGACCAGGCCCCAGGTCCGAGCACCGGATGCTCCCCTTCCCCTTATCGCCAGCCGGTTGAGCGCCGAAGGGCGCGGCGCCGGGGCATCGCCAGCGCCGCGAACGGAACGCCGGAACGCTCGATCACACTTCCGACGCCCAGGCGCGCGATCCGCGGCCCCAACTCGCGCGATCCGCGGCCTAACCCCGTTCCGCGCGATCCGCGAGGATCTGGGTCACCAAAGGGGGCTGCGATGGGCTGGGGTTCTCACTCGCTTGGCTTTTACTCGAACGCGGCAACCTGGAGTTGGCTGGGGCCTTCCGTGTCGGCGGTGGTGGGCACCTGGTAGGCGACAAGTGCACGCCCTTGCGCGTCGATGGCGACGGACGGAGTCATCGCCCGGGGAGGCGAAATCGACCGGGTGGGGCCGAAACCCATGCTGGGCTGGTAGACGGCCGCGCTTATGGCAGCGCGGCTGCCAATCCAGGCGACGATCGCATCGCCACTGGCGTTCATCGCCAGGACCGGGTTTGCCCCGTACTCCCCCAAGGGCGAAACCTGCCGCGAACGACCCCACGGCTGACCACCTCTGCGTTGTGCGCAAACGACGTCGAGGCGTCCTACCCGGCGCCCGGCCGGGCTGGGATCGGCCGTTGACCCGCAGGCGAGGGCGTCGCCTGTGGCATCGATGCCTAACACTGCGCCGTTGACCGCATCGGAGATCGGGCCGACACGCTGCGGTCGTTCCCAATGTCCGCTTGGGTCGGCGGATCGGGACCACAGAAAGAGCTTGCGACGGCGCCCCTGCACCCACGCCACGGTGGGCGCACCGTGGGCGTCCACCCCCACCTTGGGTGTGCCGCCTGCCCGGGAGATCGTGACCGGGGTGGTCCAGCGCCCGCCGGCCTGGCGCAGCGAAACCTGGATCCCCGCCAGCCTGACCCCACGCCGGTCTCCCCGGGTCCACGCCACCGCCGCGTCGCCACGAGGGTTGACCGCGAGGTCGGGCTGTTGGGCGTTCTGCCGCGCACCCGTCAGCGGCCTGGCGGCCCGCCAACCACCGCCTACCCGCCCGTCGATCCCGAACAGCCGTCCGCGTTCAAAGCCCTCTGGGCCCCGCGCTCGGTCGACGACCGCCAGGACTCCCCGGTTAGCGTCGATCCCCAGAAGCGGGCCGCCCAAACCCTTGGACTCGTATCGACCCAAAGAACTGGCCGTGCCCCAGTCTCCGCTGGCCGGTCGCGTCGAAGCTCGGGTCAGGCCAGTGAGCTCATCGTTTGAGCCGACCGCGGCATCCCCGTTGCCCGCAACCGCCAGCCTTAGCTCCCCGCCGTGGATGCCAGCTAGCGGTCTCGGCGCAGACCAGCTGCCACCCGCAGGGCGTGCAGAGAAGCGGACTTCCGCGCTCCGGGGACCAAGGACCTGGGCCCATACCAGCACTGCCTGCCCATCGTCACTGACACCCACCAGCGGCTGGCTCGGCTCGTTGGCCACCGCCACCGGGGCATTCCAACGGTGACCCTCCCCGCCCGCCACGGTGGCGGCCACCGCGCTCGAGACGGCGAGCAGCAACGCCATCCCTACCGCTCGCCATTTACGACTGCCTGCCACCTCCTCCCACCGTAGAGGTCAAACCCCAGTTATGCACCGATGGGGCTGCACCACCGAACAAGCAGTCCGGTTTCAGAGCATCCAGCCAGAACAGCCTTCGCGCCGACCGCGCTGCGCAATCAACGGCGACCACCCGGCGTCCGGATCCGCGGCCCGGCCCCCGCCTCTACTGGCTTACCTCCGCAGGTAGCGTCGGCGGTCGACGGAGATCGCGATCGCCCCGAAAAGGAGCCAGCCGGCGATCAGCCAGGCGACAACGTCGAGCATAGGGCAGACGAAGGTTACGCCGCCGCCTTCCGGGCGGTCCACGTCCCCGCCCTGATCAGCGGCGCCGCGGCGTCGCCGAGCCACGCTCTCGACCGGATGCCGTCCGCGTGGCGAGGCGACCAGCCCGGCGCGGCCTATGCGCGATCCGCTGCCCAAACCGAGGCCCGCTGTGATGCTCCGGCTATTGCCGCTGCCGCTCGCTTCTGGGCGAATGGGCGAGCGAGCAGACGACTCGGGCGTGCTCTCGCCGTTCGTCGGCTCTCCGTGATCGGAGAGCAGGCGGCACTCCTCTGTGGGACCGCCCGCGATTCGCGCGATCGGCAGTCACGCTTCGCCTCCTTCGCGCGTTCTTCACATGACGCCGGCTGCGTCCGCCGCAGCTCGCTGCGTCCGACGTCAGGGGAGAATACGGTGCGCGTATCACGGAGGGTGGGGGGACGGATGTCCATGTTTCCTGCCTGGCGGCCTGTTCAGGAACCCATGGCAGCCGTGCATCGGCAGGTTCGGTTGCGGACGCGACAAGCCACCATGATGGTGCGGGCGCTCGTGTCGTGTGCGGTTGCGTCGTTGTTGTGCGCGAGCGTGGCGCAGGCTGCCGGCTCTGCGGCGTACTTTCAGGCGCTTGCGGCGTCGGGCAACACCGAGCTTCAGACTGGCCGCTCGTACGCGGTGGCGGCGCCGTTGCCCAACGGGCAGGTGCTGATCGCCGGCGGCTTCAGCGGCTCCGCCCTGGCGAGCGCGGAGCTGTTCACCCCGGCCACCGATACATTCGCGGCGCTTGCGGCGTCGGGCAGCACCGAGCTTCAGACCGCCCGCTACGGCGCGGTGGCGGCGGCGCTGCCCAACGGGCAGGTGCTGATCGCCGGCGGCTACAACAACGGCATCCTGGCGAGCGCGGAGCTATTCAACCCCGCCAACGACACGTTTACCGCGCTGCCGACTTCGGGCAACACCGAGCTTCAGGCCGCCCGCGAGCTCGCGGTGGCGGCGCCGCTGCCAAACGGTGAGGTGCTGATCGCCGGCGGCGCCAGCAGCAGTGGCGTCGTGGCGAGCGCGGAGCTGTTCAATCCGACCAATGACACGTTTACGGCGCTGCCGGCTTCGGGCAACACCGAGCTTCAGACCGCCCGCTACGGCGCGGTGGCGGCGCCCCTGCCCAACGGGCAGGTGTTGATCGCCGGCGGCACCAGCGACGGCTTCTCCTATCTGCAGAGCGCGGAGCTGTTCGATCCGGCCACCGACACGTTCACGGCGATGCCGGCGTCGGGCAGCACTGAGCTTCAGACCGCCCGCCACGTCGCGGTGGCGGCGCCGCTGCCCAACGGGCAGGTGCTGATCGCCGGTGGCTACGGCGGCTCCGGCTACAGCGGCTCCGTCCTGGCGAGCGCGGAGCTGTTTAGCCCGGCCACCGATACGTTCGCGGCCCTACCGGCGTCGGGCAGCACCGAGCTTCAGACCGCCCGCGGCGGCGCGGTGGCGACGCCGCTGCCCAACGGGCAGGTACTGGTCGCCGGCGGCACCGATGGCAGCAACTACCTATCGAGCGCGGAGCTGTTCGTACCCGCGCCGCAGGCGCTGGTCACGGGCCGGGACTTCGGCGACCAGACAATCGGCCACCCATCGGCCCTGCAGACGATCGTGGTTAAGAACGACGGCGCCCAGGCGCTGACGATCTCCGCCACAACGCTCGGCGGCGCCAACCCTTCCGACTTCGCAATCACCGCCGACGCCTGCTCAGGAACAACACTCGCGTTCCGGCAAACATGCACGATCACCGTGGGCTTCACGCCGACTGCCGCCGGCGCGCGCGCGGCGACGATCGCACTCTCAGACAACGAGCCCACCCCCGCGAGCATCGCGCTCACGGGCACGGGCGTGGCAGCAAACAGCGGCCCGACCGGGTCCCAGGGCCCCACCGCTGTGACCGGCATAACCGGTCCCCAGGGTCCGCAGGGGCCCGCAGGCCTGCCCGGGGCACCGAGACGCGACGCGCGCTTCAGCGTCACCTGCAAGCTCGTGGGTACGGCCTCGGCTGCGGCCAAGCGCAGGCGCAACAAAAAGAAGAGGGAGCTTTCGTGCGTCGTCACTGTCACCCGCACCTCGCGCGCCAGCGCAGTCACAGCGCGCCTGCGGCGCGGGCGGCGAACGTACGCCGTCGGCCTTGCGCGCGTGCACGGCGGGCGCGCAAGGCTGCGCCTGCGCCCACGTCGTGGTCTTGGGCGCGGGAGCTACACGCTCAGCCTCGCCATCTCCGGCCCGGGCGGTACAACCCGCTTGCAGAGAACCCTGACCTTGACCTGACGCCGCTCGCGCCCCGGCGGCCGGGCGCGCCGACCCCGGGCAAGACAAAGCTCTCGTCCCCCGAAGCCTAGGACCTCAGCGCAGCGGTGGAGTTCCACGGCCCCGCCCGCTCCGCGCGATCCGCAGCCACCCCCACCGACACACGACGCCTGGTTAGTCGACCGCGAAGATCACCTTCCACTGGCCGCGAAAACGTACGACGGGGAACTCGGTGGCGCGCCGCGAGCGTCCGACCTTCACGCGCACCTTGGCGATCTGAGAGATCCCGTCCTTGCGGGCCAAGCGGGGTCCGTAGCTCACCCCGATGACCGTCAACGGGGGCGGGTTCCTCAGACCCGGCGGAAAGCCCTTACGTTGAGAGCTGCGACACTCCGCAAACTCGCGATCCCAGTCGGCAGGAGTGCCCTGCCCGAAGCTAACGCCCGCCTGCCGAGCAAGATCCGGCGGAAGATCGGTGCTCAGAAACAAGCTTCGGCAGAACAAAGCCGCGTCACGAGTTCGAAGGGCCTTGGCGTAATCGGCGATCACGCCATTAGGAGTCGACGCGCTGCTCGAGCCCCCGCAGCCAACAACCATCAATCCCATCACTGACGCCAGCGCCAATGATCGAAGGGTCACCGTGCGGTGATCACGCATGCCGGCGTACGTCTCGCGTAGCGCATCGCCGCATCGGCGCGGTTCTGCCGATATCAGCCGGGGCACCCTGGTCTCGAGGGTAAGCCATGCACGCCCACTGTCTCACTCTCGCCTGTCTTCCCGCCGCGTAGGACCCGGCGGCGCAACAAGTGCCGCCTGGTGGCGTCTTGACCGATGTGAGGGCAGTCGCGCTGCATCTAACCGGCGTTGCCGCGTTATTGGCTTTGGCAGGCAGCAGCGAAACGGCGTCTGCGACGCGCCTAGCCGCGTGCGGCCCTCCGCGCGCGAGAACCGTGGCCCGTAGCGCAGCTTTCCGCATCTTCCTAGACCGTCGAGAGATCTATGGTTGCCGCCCAGGCAGCCGAAAGCTGTTTCACCTCGTGGGATCCGAATGGGAGCCCGCGGTCTCATCCTCAGGCGGCGGAGGCATACGGATCATCGCCCTGGCAGGTCGCTACGTGGCCTGGACCGATGAGACCTACGACGACACCAGCAACTTCACCGAACTACGCGTCGCAGATCTGCGCTCGCGACGCTTTCTCCTGCATCACGAAGTCGGCGTGGGCAAATCCGACTACGAGTACGTCTACGTCCTAGATCTGTGCTCGAACGGCAATGCGGCCTGGATCGAAAGCAGCGGCGAAAATGCGCAATCCCCCGCGGTCTGGCGCCTCACCGGTCACCGCTTGCAGCTGCTAGACGCGTCATCTGCCATCGCTCGGCATAGCCTCGGCGTGCATCGCCATCGCCTGACCTGGAGCAACCACGGCAACACCCTGAGCGCGCCCCTCGACTGTCCCCTCCCCACCCCCGCCATCCGCGCGCCCCACCTAACCGTGGATCAGGTCCTCCGCGACTAACCACCCAGCCGGGCCGACGCCTCCCCGCAGCGATCTCAACCCCGGCCCAAGATCGCCGGTCCCGCGCGATCCGCAGCCCAACCGGCTCTGGGAGGGGCAGGCCCCAGCCCCGACCACCCCCCAGCGGCGGCGGGACAAACGTCGGGCCGGCCAGGTCGGCCCTCGCGGCAGGTTCAGGCGATCCGTGCGCGATCCGCGGCCCAACCGGCGCGGCTGGCGGCCTGTGCATACATCGCGGGCGCCCCTGGGAGCGCGCGTTTAGCCGGTGGATCCAGCCGCTGGTGTAGCCGGACGCCGGGAGTGACGCCGCGTCGGGCGTCGGCCGCGGGCGTGGCCGCTGCCAGGCCGTCGTTGTCGAAGATCACGTCGGGAGCCTCCTTACCGCTGGGCGGCGGTGAGTGCCGCCTCAAAGGCGGCGACTAGGAGGTCGCGGAGCTTGTCGCGGGGGAGGTCTCTGGCCTGGGTCCAGTCGAGGATCGCCGCGTCCATGTAGCCGAGCCAGCCTTTGATCGCGGTGCGCAGCGCCGGGGGCGGCTGGTGGTCTCCGGTGAGCTCGACCAGGATGAGGTCCATCGTCTGGTCGCGGAAGCCCTCGACGAGTTCGCGCGCTTCGGGCAGGTTGGCGGCGCTCTGCATGAGCTTTGACCAGGCGTGGGCGTTGTCCTCGATCCACGCGAGGTAGGCGTCGAGGCTGCGGCTCAGCTGGTCGAGGGGAGTGCCCTTCCCCGAGGGCTCGATGAGCTGCTGCAGTTCGGTGGCCTTTTCGGCGACGGCGGCCTTGAAGAGGTCGATCTTGGACGGGAAGTAGTGGTAGAGCAGCGGCTTGGACACGCCTGCGGCCTCGGCTAGCTGGCGCATCGAGATCTCCTCGTAGGCGCGCTCGGCGAACAGCCGGGCGCCGGCATCGAGCAGCTGCTGGCGACGCTCATCGACCTGTAGGCGGGTGTAGGCGGGCTCGCTCGACACGCCCACCAGTCTACTTGACCGCCGGTCGATAAGCTTGCTATGCTTGTAGACCATCGGTCAACAAGAACGGGAGGCCCGATGTCTACACCGCAAATCCGGTCCCAACTACGAGGGCATCCAGCCGCTCGCCGCCGTGGCGCGGCCGTCGTCGCCGTGTGCCTGTGCGCCTGCGCCACCGTGGCGATCTGGGCCCTTATCACCGGCGGATTCGATGAGACCGGCGCCCGCGTCCTGGCGAGCGCGATCGCGGTTGCCCTCTGCACCCTGGCCGGGCTCGCCGGGGCGATGGTCGCCGAACAGCGCGGGGGCCAGCGGGTCATCGGTCAGACGACGATCGGCTTGGCCGCGGTCGAGGCCGGCCTCGCGCTCGTCGGGATCTGGAGCGTCGGGGAATACGACGCCGGCGACCTGTGGCGCGTGCTCGGGGTCGGAGGCGCCCTGCTCGTGGCGCTCACACACACCTGCCTGATGCTCGCCCGCCAGCGGGCCAGCGACACCTGGGCGGTCAAGAACCTCGTCGTGGCCGCCATCGCGCTCGCCTTTGCCGCCGCAATCATGACGGCCGGTCTGTTCGCGTTTGCGACCGGCACCGTCGATCCCACCGTGTGGCGGCTGCTCGGCGTGCTCGTCGTGCTCGCGGTCCTGGCCACACTCCTGTGCCCGCTGCTTCGCAGGATCTCGCGCGGGCGCGACCGAGAAGGGGAGTCGCCATGAGCGCAAGGACGCTTCGGGTCCTGCGCTCGCCGGCCGCGCAGGCGCTGGCCTACTACCCCGTCCTTGAGCTGTTCTGGCCCCCGCTCCCCGGAACCTCAGCGGCCCGAAGGGCTCCGTCGCCGTCGGCCTCGGCATCCCGCTGGTCATGGGCTATCTGATAGCGCACTGGCAACCGCCGCCCAAGCGCGCCGCCCTCGTGCTGGCGCTCGTGCTCGCAGCGGCCGCGGCTGGCGGCGCACTCGCGTTCATTGGGACAGGTCGTGGACACGACTCGCCGACACGGCGGCTCGCCCAGCTCCGCAACTACCGCGGCAATGAGCTCTTCTATCTGGGTGACAGCGCCGGCTCATTGCGATTGTCGGCCGTGAATAGCGACCGCGTCCCACCGTCGTACACAAAGGTCGTACAGCGGCTCCCTAGTGCGCGAGTGCCGCGGTTCGACTTCACCTACGGCGACTGCACCCCCACCGGCGGCAGCTTCTTTGAAGGCGAAGGCCCCAGCTGCACGCCGCCGCTCGACGTCCAGCAAGTCCCAGCGTGCGCGCTCAACGCGCAAGTGGCCGGCCGGGCTCACCGACGGGTTCGCGGCGTCCCAACCCACTGGGACGGCGACGGTCTCACGCTCTACACGGCCACCACGACGATCACGATCTTCAACGACCACGGACTCACCGGGGCCCTCAACATCGCAAGACAACTGCGCTCACTCGACGGACACATCACGACAACCCAGCCGCTGCCCCCGCCCACCCGCTACCAGCTAGAAGGCCACCAGCGATGCAACAGCACCTGACACCCTCGCCGGAGGCGAAGTCCCGCGGCCCAACCGCACCGTGCGATCCGCGGCCCAACTCGGGGGTACCTGCGATGCCAACGCCTGCTCGAGGCCCATTGCCGGCTCCTCGTCGCAGCCTGAGCAGACCGTGCTTGAAGGTGAAGCGTTCTGCAGACCGCTAGCGCTGGATCGTCAGGGGCCCGCCTCCGGCGGCGAGCTTCTCACCGCCGAAGCCCTTGAGATGGACAAACGCCCCGGATTCCACGCGTCCCCGACGCCTGACCAGTCGCCGAGCGCGCGCGAGCAGCGGCACCGTGGCAGTGCCCGTGCGGTTGGCGCTCACGACGAAGTCCCCGCCGCCGTAACGTCCGGTCGCGCCCAGATTCCGCGTCGAGTAGATGACGAACGCACCGACGCACGGCCGGGACCACAGGCACTGCAAGCGAACACGCACCAGGCCGCCACGGGTGAGCTTGCTGCGCCGAGTGAGGATCTTGATCATCGTGCACGGGTAGGGCGGGCACAGCGGCCCGCTGGCTCCCCTCTCGCCACCCCCACCGAGCGCCCCGGCCTGGCGACAGAACGCGCCGCAACCCGGCCGTCGCCGGGTACGGCGCCGCCGAGCAACGACAGCGACACCAGGATGGCTTCCCACCGCGACCGCCCGGCGAGCGCCCCGGGATGCGAGCGCCCCACCACCGCCCGGCCACGCGACGAGCGCCCCCAGGAGCCACACCGCCAGCGCCAAGGCCGCGCGACCGCGTAAGCGCAGGCGGGGTGTTAGGCACGACATCAGCACCGACAAGGCTAGCCTCGCCCCAGCGCAGACGTAGCCCGAGAGCTCCCCGGTCAATCCTCGGCGCCAGCACACGCACGCCCGCTCCCCCTTTCCGCCCGGCGCCGCCCGCACGGCGCCCCCCACGCCCGCGCGATCCGCGGCCCGACCCTCCGAAGCCGCGCGATCCGCGGGCAGCTCCAGCACCTGTGCTCGATTCCGGCCCAGACCGGCCGGCGCTGCTGCTACCGGGTCCGGCCTGTAATCAGGCCGCGCCTCTTGACGCAGCGGGCGTGCGAGGTCTCCCCCTGGAAGTGGGCCGTACAGTGGAAGCCCTCGAGCGTGCACGGATGGAATCGCCCGGGAGCTGAGTAGCACTCTCTCGATCCGCCGATGACTTTGTGGATGATCCTGCGCGCCTGGGAGCACGACACATCGCGGGACGCCCGGACGATCGCTCCGATATCTCGCTGGGTCATCCCGCATGCACGAGTGGCTATGCCGAGCGCCGAGGGCGGTGCCGCGAGTGCAACCAGGATGCAGGCGGTGACGGCCAGCGGCAGGGTCCTACGCACGCGGCCGATTCTATGCCGCAACGCCAAACCCGCTGGCAGGTGCGCGATCCACGGCCCAAGCCAGCTACTCAGGCGGCGGACACGGTCGCCTCGGCCCCTTCTGGTCGGCGCGACCAGTGCGCCAAACATGCCCGACAGGGTCCCCACTCCGGTGGATGACTCGGAGAGATGTACTTCTGCACGCACCCAGTGCCGCCGCACGCTGGACACCGCTCATGTTGCGGCGGCAGTGGCAGCGGTGAGGGGTGAGGGCTACCGGACCCCATCTGGAGGCCAAGGGTACCCAAGAGGTCCCGTCGATCCGCGGCCCAACCACACGTGCGTGGGGCGAGCCGAGCGGCCTAGGCTGTCCGCCGATGTACGGGTCGGACCGAGATGGCCTCAAGCGCGCGGTGACCCAAATGGCGGTGCTCTCGCCGCTGCTGTTGCTCGTCATCGGCGCGCTGTTTCTCGTCGGGGTGCTCCCCAGGACGCTCGCCGAGGTCCTCGGGCTCGTCGTCCTGCTGACCGCCGTCGGGGCTGGCTGGCAGGCGATCTGGGACCCGCAGATGCGATTCGTTCCCTTGCGCCGCCCGGGCAAGGTGGTCATGTGGATTCTCCTAGTCGGGCTTGGCCTGTTCGTCGCCCTCGTGCACTGGATCTTCGTCGGAGGCTGGTGCGGATACCTCGACAGCGGACCCGTGGGCGCCCAGAAGGGCTACTGCCACAGCAGCGCGACCTGGCTGGTGTCCTTCGCGCCCGGTCTGCTGTTCGCGCTCGGCGCGCTAGTCGCCTCGCGCGCACGATCCGGGCCGGCGACCTTAATCCCGCTCCTGCTGGGAACCGCAACCGGCGTCCTCGTCGCCGTCCTCGTGCCTTTCGCGCTGATAGCCCGCGGATAACGCGGGGCGGGTTACACCCGTCAGTGAGGATCCGCACGATCCGCGGCCCAACTGAATGTCTGGGGGAGGGCAGGCGCTGAGCCGAGGGGGGCAGGCCCCCTCCGGGCCACCCCCCAAAGCGGCGGCCCGGTAGGCGGCGGACGAAGTCGTAAGCCCTCCCCCAGTACCCCCTCCCGATCGCGATACTGTCGCCTCCTGCTTGCGACCGCAACGATCCAGGAGTGATAAATGGCTAGCACCCGGGAGCTCGTGACCGGCGTCGACTTCGTCCCGTTCTCGACGCAAGACCTCGACCAGGCCATGGACTTCTACGGTACCAAGCTCGGCTTGCGGCGCTCCGTCCACATTCCCGAACGCCAATACGCTGAGTTCGAGACCGGCAACGTGACACTGAGCATCGTCGTCGGCGAGGCGATGGGCATCGGTCACAACGTCAACCGCACGGCGATGGCCCTCCACGTCGACGACGTTGCAGCGGCGCGAGCAGTGCTCGAGGAGCGCGGCGTGCAGTTCCATGGCGACACCCTCGACACCGGCGTGTGCCACATGGCCTTCTTTGCCGACCCCGACGGCAACGCCCTGATGCTGCACCACCGCTACGCACCGCGGACGACCGAGACCTGACAGCGCCGGAGGTCCTCTCTTCCGCGCGATCGGCCCAACTTGTTCACTGGGGGAGGGCAGGCCCTCCCCCAGTACCCCCTCCCCCAGTGCCGGGACAGGCGCCGGGCCGGCCAAGCCGGCCCTTGTGGCAAGGTCAAACCCAGTCTCGGCTCACACCGTTAGGGCGGAGCGGTATGCGCACGGCCAGCGACCGCCGGAGGGCCGGCTGCCAGCTAGGACTCAGCGTCCGCGTGAGCCTCGGCCGTCAGCGGTGCCCTGGCGCCGGGGATCAGGAGCAGCGCGATCGGTCGGCGAAGCATCGCCTCGGCCACGGCGGGCGCGTCCACGACATAGTCGCCCCGCAGCCAGCGTCGACGCAGCTCGTCGACACAACTGGCGCGGCACACCCCGCTCGGCAGGGCCTCCATCCCGACCTCCCGGCTCAGGGGTAAACGTCTTACAGCGTCCTGTTACCCGCTTGTCGATGCGAAAAGCCAGCTCGTCGGACATATGTCCAGACCGGCATGAGGCCCAGCGCGGACGGGCACCATTGGCTACGGGAGCGCCAGTGGACAGAAGCGCGGCTAACCAGTGATCAGCGCAGATCAGCAGAGATTCGCCGACGAGCACGGCGGCAGTATCGAGCCGGCCGCGGTCGCCGGCGACGTGTTCGTCTACTGCGAACGCCCCGCCTCCACCGTGCGCTATCAGATCGACCGCCACGGAAGCATCGTTGGGCAAACCATCTTTCACCGCTTCACCCGCCAGGCCATCCCCAACCACCCCGCCCGTCGACCACAGCCACCTACATCCACCCTGCCGCGCCACTAGCCAGACGCGCGATCCGCGGGCCAACCGATCCGGTTCGATCGTTCATACGATCAGCCAAACCCAGTATGAGGAGTAGGCCGGGCCCCAGGAGTTTCAGCGCAAACTCGGCGGTGCGCAGTCTGAGCTCCCAATGCCGCAGGCCCAGCTCGCGATCACCTTGGTCGAGCTCGCGGGCATGCAGCTCAAGCTCATGCTGACGCAGCACAAGCTTTGGCTCGCCAGGTTCGGGTCTCCGTCTTTGCGACATTGACGGGGGACTATCCGACGCGCACAGAGCTCCGCGCAGGCGTTCATGCTTCTGTTCAGGCGGCGCGCGATCCGCGGCCCGGCCCAGGCGGGGTCCGCGGCCATAGGATCGTGCTTGTGTCTGGACCGCAGGACCGTGTTTGAGGATCAGGACTGGCGGCTGGAGGCCGACCTTCACGGGGCAGGAGAGTCAGGCCACGGGCTCGACCACCTGATCTCGTGGGTCAGGGACGTCGGGGTAGAGATGGCCGAGGATGCTCAGGCCGCCGTCTCGCACGACGTGGTGGTCACGCACGATGGGAATCGCCTGTTCGCCTACGCTGCCACCAGGGTGGCGCTTGACCGGGCGCGCGCAGCGATCGAGAGGGTGCTCGAGCGCGAGGGCATTACCGGCGTGATCACGGTGAGCCATTGGGACCACGAGCTCGACGACTGGCGCCAGATCGAACCGCCGCCCACCGGCGAGGCCAAAGCGAAACTACTCACCGAGGAGCGCGACGCCGAGACCGTGCAGATGCGGACGATTGTCTGCGGCGCGGGCAACCTCGTGCGCGAGACGCTCGAACAATCGATGCTCGCCTACGCCCGCGAGCTCGGCGTCGACTGCAAGCTCGTCGAGCACCCACACCTACTGACAACTCAGGTCGCGTTGACCGTGACCGGCCCGCGGCGCAAGCTCGATGAGTTCAGGCAGGCGTTAGAAGCCGAAGGCTGGGCCACGATCCGCGGCGACTGGAACGTCCTGAACCCGCTCTAGCGCGATCCAACCCCCCGCTTCATAGCCCGGTGTGCAGGTTCGCGGCGTTCAAGGCAATACCCGCGGGTACCCCGACTACCCTCGGGCAGCTGATAGCTACCACCCTGCCCAGCAGCGACCAGGTGCTAGGGCGTTCGCTCCTCGATTGCGGCCTGGATCTCTGTCTCGGTCGCTCCGATGCGTCGTGCTGCCTCGAGGACCCTGGCGCGGTGGCGATCGTCACCAAATGACGCGGGGTGCATGGAGCGTATCCACCGCAGGGCAAACTCCTTTCCCCCTCGGCACGCTTTACGGCTGCATCTACCGAGTGGGCCACGTCGAGCCGCTGGCTGGCGATCGGTTCGACGCTGGGTCCGCTTGGGCGCCCAAGCCCGCGGTAGCGATCGCGGGTCCGCTGGTCGCATTCTCCGGATCGTTCGAGACCGGTACCGGGGTATCGATCGGACTGTTCATCGCGACGCTCGTGGAGCCGCCACCAGGCGGCGCCTTCGTGGCCACATTCCCGGTAAGAGAGGGGACCGGAAGCGTCGTCCTACGACCGAATGGCTCGGTGGCCTGGATCACCTGCAATCTGCGCCGCCTAAGCCGCGTCGCGCCGCCTTGTCCCAAGCCAGGACGCACGTTTACCCAGCTTGAGATACACGAGGCGGGAAGGGATCGGCCCGGCGCTTCTCGCACGCTCGACACCGGCAATCGCATCGCTCCCAACTCGCTGCACTTACACGGCGACCGGGTGACCTGGATCAAGGCCGGCAAGAAACGCCACGCGACGCTGCGCTGAGACCAACCGCCCGCGCGATCCGCGGCCCAACAACACCGGCCCAACCATGGCCGCACGCGCGCGATCCCCGGCCCGCGTTCGGCGCGCAGCGCAAGCCGGTGCCCAACGCCATCAGGCTGACCGATGGTCCGGCGTCTCCAGCCCGACGGCCCGCCTAGCGTCGTCACGGTCCCAGTAGGCCTCCCAGCACACGATCCTGCGCTCGCGCAGAGTGAACACCTCTCCCAGCTCCTTCTCGACGGGCGTGCTGCTGAGCTTGCCCCGCGCCGTCTGTCGCGACAGAACAAGCACCCGCTCGCCCAGGTCGATGAAGTCCTCCGCCTCGACATGAAACTCGTCCCAGAGCCTGAGCCACTCGACAATCGCGCGCCACATCTCCTCGCGCCCACGCCAGCGGCCCGGACCTCCCTGCCCAGGGACGACCTCGGGCCCGATGCGCGCGAACTCGACCTGGGGATCGAACACGTCGACCGTGGAGAAATCGCCCTCGCTCCATCGCTCATACAGCCCGCGCAGAAGCTCGACCGCCTCTCGAGACATCGTCCGAGCCTACCCCGCCCGGACCTTCCACCTCACGCACCCCGGTTCGGCTACCCCCTCCCCCGCTGCCGGGGACCGGCGCCGGGCCGGCAAGGCCGGCCCTTGTGGCGCGGTTGGACGCTACTTCGCGTCCAATGAAGCCTGGATCAGCCGCAGCTTGGCCTCCCGTGGAAGCTGCTTGACGCGGGCCTCCTCGCGTAGCGCGGCGGATCGGTCGGCGACCGAGATCACAGCCGCGAGCTCAACCGGGCGGCGGCTGCGCGTATACCGACTAGCGGTGCCCGACCGGTGCGAAGCCAGGCGCCGCCCGACGTCGGTTGTCCAACCGCAGTAGAGGCTGTCGTCAGCGCATCGCAACAGGTAGACGTAGACCACGCCTAGGCTTTCGCCAGCAGGCCGACGCCTACCTGCGACAGACGCGCTCCGCGCGCCACGTGGAAGCGCGAAGCGAACACAGCCGCGCGCACCTATCCGCGATCCGCGGCCGCGCATCTAGTTCCGGCGGGTGCGCAGGATCTTTGCGACGGTGAACACGCCGATCGCCAGCATGACCACGGCAAAGGCCACGCCTGCGGTCTGCCCGGCCCCGTAGGCGCCGCCGGAGCGAGGATGACTCGCGACGATCTGGGCAACCAGGACCGCAGCCCCCCAGATCGCTACGACGACACCGAGAATGAGATTGCGCTTCTCGCGCTTGGTGAGCGGCGAGACGGCACGACCACGAGCATGGCTAGGTGACGCCATACCCGACGTATCGGACCCACCGCACCGCCGTGGCACCGACCGAAGCCTGCCTGGACGGATCGACGAACCAGCCACGTCGGCCCCCGCGATCCGCGGCCCAACTTGATTCTGGGGGAGGGCGGGCCCTCCCCCAGTACCCCCTCCCGGGACAGGCTCGGCGCCGGGCCGGCGAAGCCGGCCCTCGCGGGCAGGGTCAGACGTACCCCTCCGCTACACGCGTGCGCGTGCGCGCGATCCGCGGCCCAACGCGGCGCTGGTGCTCTTTCGCGCGAAGGAGCATGGTCCGACGCTTCTGAAGACATCGCTGAGCCTGATGCAGGGATCGAGATCCGGCACCAGGGACACGGGCGGGTCGAGAGGCTCCCTGCGGTGCATGGTGCTGCTGTGGTAGCCGCGCCGTTTCTTTTCTGCGGCCGGCGGCGGTCCTAGCGGGCCGGCGAGTTCGGCTCGCCTCCCAGCCACGCCAGCAGCGCCGCCCGCGAGAAGCGCCACTCGTTGCCGAGCTTGCGCGCGGGCAGGTCACCGCCCTCGGCCAGCTCGCGCACGACGGCTTCCTCGACGGCCAGCAGCTCTGCCGCCTGCGACAGGCTCAGGACCTCTGGCGCCTCCCCCGCCCGGAACGAGTGACGCCCCACCGCGACGCCCTCGTCGGGAACGTCAACGACCACACGGCCACCCTTGAGCCCGGCCAGCACCCTGTGCTTGTGCGCAGCGCGGACCTCGTCCAGGTGCTGTGCCACCAGCTCGCGGACGATCTCCCGCTTGGCCTGCTTGAGCTCCAGCCGCGCGCGGTCGAGCCGATCGGCCTCGGCGGCGGGAAGCCGGACGAACAAGGCTCGCTCACTCATAGGCAGGCATGATATCTGGATATCAAATGCATATCAAATCCGACCAAGCCGAAAGAAACGCTGGAAGAAAGGCACCAACAAACCCACGTCCCCCACCGCGTCCACCATCGCCGCGAGGCGCATCAGCTGCCCAACCCATCTGGTACCGCGACCGCGGCCCAACTTCTAGCGGGAGGGGGGCAGGCCCCCCTCCGGGCCACCGGCCGGTCGTGGTGCTCAGGCGTCGGGCCGGCCAAGCCGGCTCTTGCCGTGAGATCCGGCGCAGCCTGCGCTGCACACACCCCGGTCGGCTAGCCGCTTCGCCCGATGGGCGGCCTATCGGTGGCCGTGCGCGGGTCAGCTTTGTTACGGCTCGCGGCGTCTCGGAACGCACCGGCAGCGGCCCCGCCTGGCGCCGTTCAGTGGACGGTCGGGCGGGCCTGAAATCTGATCGGGTCAATCGGGTGGACCTCGATCAGTTCCTCACCGTGATGGGTGTCGATCATCACCCGACCGTGGAACAGGAGCTGCTCGTTCCTGCGGGGAGGCCTCCGCGCGACCACGCGGTGGGCGGCGGTGCCGGGCTCGACCTCTATGCGCACGTGGTTGCGGGATCCCATAGCCTGGCCGTTGATCGTCATCGAGCGCAAAAGGATGTCGATCGTCCAGAACCCGTCGGTGCTGTGCTGGGCGTTTCTGACCGGGCCGCCGTTGGCCACGGCGCTGCACCCGGTGTCGACCCAGCCGCCGAACCCGAGCCGCTTGAGCGGCGTGCTGAACGCACCGCTGTCGCGATCGAACGCACTCAGCGACGGTTCCGCACGGGCTCCGAGATGGTCGAGCACCCAGCGGGCATTGCAGTTCGTAAACGGGGCTCCGACCGGGTGAATCTCGAAGAAGACGACCGTCCGGTTGCCGTGGTTTCCCAGATGCGTGGTCGCGAACCCGCGAGGACCGGAATCGCTGGCCGAGTTTGAGCCGTAGAACGGGTTGTCCCAGTGGAAGTTGGCCACGCCGGCCACGCCGTCGAGCCGATAAGTGACGTTGCCCTCGGTCCCGGTCATGAACCCGTGCGACTCGGCTTTGAGCTCACCGGTGCCCCCCGGCGCGATCCTCGACGGCGGCCCTTGGGTGACCCGGCCATGCCTGGCCCGGCCTGCCACGAAGAACATGGTGCGCGGGGTCTCGTTCTGGATCACCAGGTGGGTGCTTCGCGCCGCGGCCTGCGAGGCCGCCGGCGCCGCCAGCCCGGCAAGCACGATCAGGCTGGCGCTCGCGAGCACCGCTCGCATCCGGGAAATGGTGGGCCCGATGGTGGGGTTTCGTTCACACCCGGCTTGACCTCGGGGGGCGCTCATGGCCGATGGAAGGTGTAGGGGGTCGTGAAGTAGCCGCGGACTCGCGAGTGCCCTGACACCGGGCTGGTGCCGGCCTCGTCGTTGGTCTCGACGTGGTGGTAGGTCTGGATCCACTTGACGTGGTTGGGGAAGTTGGGATCGTAGATCGCGATCACCGGTTCGGTCACACGCCTGCGCTTGGGCTTGGTGCAGATCCCGGCAAAGCATTTCCTGGTGGTGATCGTGATCTGCCGGGTGGAGTAGCCAGTCGCCAGGACCTGGTGGTTGCCGGTCAGCACGTGGCTGAACCCCTTGGTCTTGATCAGCCCCAACGGCACCGGGTTGCCACCGTCTATGCGGTGTCTGATCTGCCCGCTGAACGCGCCTAGCGACGTGCTCAGGAGGCCCTCATCGCGGCGAAACGGGTAGAGCGCGAACTTCGCCAGGGTCCCAAGCGTGAACGTGTTCAGCTGGCGGGCATAGATGTAGCCGTAGAGAGGCCCGGAGTTGGGCGCCGTGGTATCGGACGGAATCGGCTTGCCGGCAAGGAAGTAGTCGAGCGCGCTGTAGCTCATACCGCCACAGAGCCCGTAGGGGCCATGTCCAATGCGGATTGTGCGCTTGCCGACCGGCTTGGGAAACCTGAGCGTAACCGCGCGTTGCGCGGTGAACTGGTTGATGAAATGAAAGCCGTGGACCGTCGGGTCAAACCGGGTCATCACCGCCGCATGGGCCACCGGGGAGACCGCTGCTAGCAGCACGGCGACCGCCACGGCCCGAGCCACGAGCCACTGTGCTCTCCGCAACACCGCCGTGCGTGCCGTCTGCCACGGCCCGTCGTTTATCGCAATGCCGGTGCCCTGGAGTGCCCTATCCGACACGGCGGCCAAGCTACCCGGTGACCACGAGCCACGTCAAGCGAAACGTGCTCAAGCTCGCGCTCCCCACACGGCCCAACGCCCTGGCCCCGCGACCCGCGGCCGAACCTGCCGCTCACGTGTGCGATCCGCGGCCCAACCCGCGGCTTGACCGCCAAGCAAGTTCCGCGCGATCCGTGGCCCAACCCCAAGGCTTGTAGTCGCCCCCGGGTCAGAAGGTGGTCCAGAAGACGGCGGCTGGTCGACTGGGATCGGCTGTCTGCGCCGACCAGCTATGTATGCAGGCGAGTGATGGTCGTGCCGGTTCGAGTGCCCGCCGCGAGTACGAGCGCCGGAGGGACCGCCGCCAGCGCGAGGACGCGTCGCAGCCCCGCCTCGCGCGGATAGCCCACCTGGCCGGACGCTCCCCGAGTACCCAGCGTCGAGCGCGTGGGGAGAGCTGGCTCGTCGGTGCGGAAGGGGAAGAGTTCCTTGGGCCGTACCTCGAGAGCCGCTGTCCCAAGGTGGCGCTTCTCCATGCCTGTCGGATGCCGAAAAGCCGGGGGGACATCGACCACATCGCCGTGGCCCCCTCCGGCGTCTACGTCATCGACACCAAGCGCTACCGCGGCAAAGTCGAGGTTCGAAAGCCCTTATTCGGACACCCCGCGCTGCGCATCGCAGGACGCGATCGAACCAAGCTCCTCGCGGGCCTCGCCCGTCAAGTCGCAGCCGTCAACGACACCATCGGTCACCTAGACCCGGTCATCCCCGTGCATGGCTGCCTCTGCTTCGTCGCCCCGAGAGGCCTGTTAGCCGACAGCGGCATCCCCCCGGTGCGCACCCTGACGATCAACGGCTACGACCTCCTCTATCCCCGCCGGCTTGCCAAGCGCCTCAACCGCGCCGGACCCTTAACCACCGCCCAGGCCCATGGCCTGCACGCGAACCTGGCCCGATCGTTCCCACCCGCCTAACGGCCCCGCGATCGGCGGCCAACGAAAGGCGGGTTAGTGAGACGACGGGCGAGACTTCCCGGTCTGCGCCCGCAGCCCCACGGACTCCAGGGCTTGCTCCCTACTGTTGTAGTAGTCCAAACGGAGAATTTTGCGCCCCTTGGTAGTCCTGCGAACGCACACGACGACCGAGTCGCCAGCATCGATGAACTCGGTCGGCTCCATGCTCCACTCAGCCCAGGCCGCTCCCCAATCCTCAACCCAGCGTCCAACGCCAACGTGTCCCCGATAACTGCCCTGGTCGGGGGTGTCGTGGTCGTAGACCTCGATCTCCTCATCGAACAGGTCCCACGGCGGCTCACCCGTGGCCAGGAACGACTCGAACCCGCGCTCTACCAACTCCAAGTTCTCCTGCGACACGCCCACCCAGTATCCCGTAGACGACGTGGGCACGCAGGCGCGTCAATGTCCAGCAGAGCGCAGACCGTCCCATGTCCCCCGCCGCGCGATCCGCGGCCCAACCAAACATGTCCGCGCGATCCGCTGCCGCCACTTGCCAGCCCGGTCGCCGCGGGGTAGAAGTGGGGTGTTTTCGGATGCCAAGGAGGTCGAGCCATGCCAGACGTGACGATCAAGCGCATCGAGGAGATGGACTCGCTCGGCGGGAGATTCGTTCGCTGCCGCGCGGAGCTGGGCGTCACCTCGTTCGGCCTCCAGGTCTACGACCTGCCCCCCAACGACGAGAGCATCCCGGAGCATGCCCACCAGGACATGCCTATGGAGCGCGCCAATGACGGTCAGGAGGAGGTCTACATCCCGCTCAGCGGCTCCGCGACCCTGATCGCCGACGGAACCGAATACCAGCTTGACCCTGGCGCGATGGTCCGGGTCGGACCAAGCCAAACGCGCAAGCTGATCACGCGCCACCAGCCCGCCAAAGTGCTGGTGATCGGCGGTATACCGGGCAAGCCATATACGGCACCACCATTCACGGAGATCGGCGCACCCCCACCCGCGGCCTTTGCCCCCTAGGGCCTCGCGGTAAGGCGCTACCCGGCCAACAGCCCACCCGCGCGCTCGGCACCCCGGCAAGCGAGTCGTGGAAGCGGCGTCTCCGAGCCCCGCTACCGTCCCAGGCGGTCCCGCGGGTTGAGGCGACCCGCCCCGGCGCCCATGCGCCATCCGCGGTCCAACCCGCCGGTTCCGCGGGATCCGCGGCCCAACTGATAACGGGAGGGGGCCTGCTCCTTCCCGACCACCCCCCAGCAGTGGCGGGACGAGCGTCGGGCCGTCCAAGCCGGCCCTTGTGGCATGGGCAAACGCTTCGCCCGATCTCCGAGAGCGTCGACACTCGCTGGCATTCTCGACAGCGCTCCGTGATATGCGGATCGGCGCCGGCGGCGGGCAGCAGGGCGGCCGCGGAGGGAGTTCGCGGCCTGGGCCTGGCTTGTGGAAGCGCTTTGGCGGGTAGGATCCGTCGGTGTTCCTGCGGCGTGGGAGGTCGATGGGAGCGTTGATCTCTAGGTTCCTCCTGGTGGCCTCGGTGGTCGCTGTGTTGGCGTTGCCCGAGGCGGCGGGGGCCCAGGACGGGTCTTTCGTCCCGCCGGGTCCGAATGACCTATTCGCACTCGGGACGGGAACTGGTGACACTCCCGCGACGGCGCCCGTCCAGCGACCTCCCGAGCCGCCCTACGCGGCTACGCCGCTGGTGCCGTGCGGGCCCGGTTCCAGGCCCGAGCCTGGTGTGGACGGGCGCGTGCCCGCCGGTGCGGGCGCCGACGGCCTGTGGTGCAACGTGACAGAGGTCGCCCATCAGGGCACTTCGGGTGGGTTCAAGGTGCTGCGCTATGTCGACGCCCAGGGCCACGAGTGCGCCTTCTATGACACCGCCCTTCTGTTTCCCACCAACGCCATCAACCCGGCTGGGCCTTCGCTCGGCGTGGCGGTGGTCGACATGTCCGATCCCGCCCACCCGATCCAGACCGACACGTTGACTGCCCCTTCGATGCTCACCCCGCACGAGTCGCTGAACCTCAACGTAGCCCGTGGTCTGCTCGCGGCCGTCGATGGTAACCCGGCCACCGAGCCGGGACTCGTTTCGGTCTATGACGTCCACGCCGACTGCCGGCATCCCGCTCTTGATTTCTCTCTGCCGCTGGCGAAGGCCGGGCACGAGAGTGGCTTCTCGACGGACGGCAAGACGTTTTACGCGACGGGCACCGCATATAACACGATCACCGCGATCGACCTAAGCACTCCCACCGAGCCGCACGTGGTCTGGCAGGGCAACCTCTACTCACACGGCATGTCCTTGTCGGATAACGGCAACCGCGCATACCTTGCCGACCCGCGCGAGCCCACCGGTGACGCAGGACTGGCGATCATCGATACCAGCGAGGTGCAAGCGCGCATCGCCGACCCTCACGTGAGGGAGGTTGCCCGGCTGAGCTGGGGCAATGTGTCGATCCCCCAGAACGCGCTTCCCTTTAGCGAGCACGGCCACCCCTACCTGCTCGAGTTCGATGAGTACAACGCCGCTACGCTCAAACCCGGCGCGGATCCCGACACCGTGGGGGCGGGACGCATCATCGACATCGGCGACGAGGCTCATCCGCGCGTGATCGCCAACTTGCGTCTCGCCGTCGACAACCCCGCAGAGCACCACGCCGCGCAGGGTGACCCGGGCACCTCCAGCGGCGCGCAGGGCTACGCCGACCACTACTGCAATGTGCCGAGCCGGGTTGACCCAAAGGTGGTGGCCTGCTCGTTCATCGTCTCCGGCTTGCGGGTCTTCGATATCTCCGACCTGCTGCATCCAAAGGAGATCGGCTACTACGTGGCCCCCACCCAAGGAAACACGGAGAACGGCTACCAGGGTTCAGACTTCGCCATGTCCCAACCTACGATCATCCCCGAGCGCCACGAGATCTGGTACAGCGATGGCGGCAGCGGCCTCTACGTCCTGCGCGTCGCCAACAGCGTGTGGCCCAAAGCGAGCGGACCAGTTGGTGGTTCCTCCGCCCGTCCCCCCTCCCGTCTCGGTGCATCCCGCAGCCGGCGCTGCGGCCGGCGACGCCTGACCTTTGCGCTTCACCGCACCCGCTCCGGGCCGATCACGCGCGTACGGGTCTACATCGGGCGGCGCCTGGTGCTCGACCGGCGCGGTCCCAATCTGCGCCAGGTGACGGTGACGATAACCGGCCGAGCGCGCCGGCGCATCCGTATCCAGACCTACGACCGCCGGGGACTCAACCGCACCAGCACCCGCAAGGTCAAGCGCTGCACCAAGAAGCGCCCGCGCACACGCGGACGCCACCACCGCCGCTAAGCCGACGGCAAGCGCGGGCGATCCGCGGCCCAACCCCGGGACTCGTCCGCGCGATCCGCGGCCGAACGGGCTCGCGTGGCTAACCGCATCAGCGCTCGGTGCATACGAGTACACCTGGGCTACACCCCGGGACGCAATAATCGGTCCATGTCACTGCCGTGGCGCCTGTTCTCCGTCGTCCCTACTGCGGAACCGGCGTGGATCTACGAGGTCCGCGCGGCGCTGGCGGCCGTCAGCGATGCGCTGCCGTGGGTCCATCGCGTTCAGGGGGCTTGGCAGCGAGAGCGTCCGTTGGCAGCCGACGCCAGCCCACGGCGGCTGACCCCTACACCCCACGACGGCGGGTGTCTCACGTCCGCCCCCCGAGCGATCCGCGGCCCAACCCAGCCGTTCCCCGCGACCCACGGCCCAACCGGCCGCGCGCGATCCGCGGCCCCGACCCCTTGCTCCGCGCGTCCGCGGCCAACCCTGGCGCCGGCCACGCGATCCGCGGCCAACTGACCAACATCGGGCTGAACATCGACTTTGACGGGGTGTGCCAGACCGACGGTCTGCCTAGGGGATCACGCGGAAGTCCCGGGTGACCGGGGCGCCCTTCTTTCCGTCCGCGCTCTCCGCCACCGCGCGCAGCTGATACGAGCCGGGCTTGAGCTTGTGTCCGCTGAGGCGGCCCGTGAAGCGAAGCTCGTTCTGGCTGCCTTGGTCGATGTGGGCGAACGACCCCACGGCGACCATCGGCCCGCCTTGGTGGCGCAGGACGGTGAAGGTGGTACGGACCGACAGCACGGCCGCGTACTGGAGCGTCATACCGGTGGTCTCATCGCCGGTGACCGAGACGACGCTGGGGCCGCGGTCGGCAGCGCGAAACGCATCGGGCACCTCCAGCAGCCCATACAGCTCTGCTGCCCTAGAGCCTTCACCCGCCGGTGACGCCTGGGAGGAGCTGGCGGCCGTGCCCGCGCGGCTGTGGCCGGCGCTCTCGCCGCACCCCGCTACCCCGACGGCCACCAGCAGAACACATCCCGCTACCGCGCAGCGCTTGATGGTGGTGAAAGACACGGTGCTATCGCAAGGTCGGGTCGGTGCCGGCAAGCTGGGCGCGGACGGCGTCGAGATCGCGCAAGCGCCACTCATGGCTTGCACCAGTGAGCTTGACCACGTCGCCGCTGGGCGGGTCCCCGGTCAAGCGATCGAGCGCGTCGATGACGCGTCGCTGGACAGGCGGGTCCAGGCGCCGCAGGTCACGCCTCGCGCGGCCGGTAACGACCCAGCCGCCGCCCCCGCCGCTCAAGCGAGCTCGCGCCGGATCTCCTCAGCGGAAACCACCTCGCCGCGCGCGGCCTGCTCGCGCGCCTCGCGCAACCCCTCCTCCTCCTCGGGAGTCGTCGGCTCATCGTCCGGCGGCGCCTTCTCCAGCAGCTCGCCCAGCGCGTCGCGCTGGCCGTGGCGCCGACTGTCGATCAGATCGAGCATCGCCTCCGCCTCGGTCTCCGAGAGCTCCTCGACGGTCGCTCGCAGCTTCTCCTTCGCAGTCATGACTAGAGCAACGGTAGCGCCCCAGGGCCTCGCCGCCCAACGCCGCACGCCATCCTCGAGCCCCCTCCGCGCGATCCGCGGCCCACTCCAGGTAAGTGCGAGCTGCCGCTAACCCCGCGACCTGGGCCCGCCGCTAGTGAGCGAGAGCTATCGCAGTCTGCGGGCGCGCTTGAGGCACCTCGCTCTGCGCTTGCCCCGGTAGCGCTTGCAGCGCGCGATCGCCGCCTTGCGCCGTAGAGCGGCGCGGCAGCGCCGCAGCCGCCCGCCCCGAAGACCGGCGCACGGTGGGGTGCGCGTCGGCCCTGTGCTCGAGCCGCCAGGTGGGCTGGGGGGCGGTGGCGGCGGCGTGCCCGTGGCGATGACCCCGGTCGGCGGCGCATACGGTGTCGTGCTGGACCCCCAGCAGGTCCAGCGGACTGAGCTGGCCGCTGGCGCGCACCCCGTCGCGGGGCTTGTCTCGACGTGCAGCGACCAGCCGCCGGTGATCGTTCCCGCCGGACCGTTGCTCGAGTTCATCGCATACAGCTGCCACGTGCCGTTAGGGATGGCGCCGTTGAACGCAGAGAGATCGGGGTTGTGCCCCGCAGGAGCCGGCGCGGGGAACGCCGCCGGATTGCAGCTGTAAGTGTGGTAGGTGCCGCCGTACCCGTACGCGGGCGTGCTGGTGGAACAGGCCACAGCCGTACCGGTGGCGTCGTCGAAGGTGGCAGTCGCGTCGTTGACGTCGCGGGTGTCCGGCGTGCCCGACAGCAACACCACGTTCTGGCCGCCCGGACCGACGAGCAACGCGCCGAGAGGGTTGGGCTGGCTGTAGCTGATCCCGTGCAGGGTCGCGGTCACCCGCGTCACCGACCCCGACAGACCCGACACGCCAAGCGAGGAGGGGTACGTGGACGCGGTTGTCGGAGGGCCACCGCTATTAGCGGCGATCGACAGCGACGTGGTGTTCTGGTAGTCGCCCACGTCGCCTCGCGCCACCGACGCAGACCCGCCCAGCCCAAGCACCACAACCAGCAAAGCCGCCCACCGTCCCTGCGAGCCCAAACGCAGCATCACCACAACAACGGCCCGAACCGCCCCACTGTGACGCACAAGCGGCCGCGTACCCCGCTCCCAGCACGCGGCGTCCCCCCCCGGCCCCTCCCCGTCGGAGAGGCCCCCACGGAACCCGACCGATTGCCCCCCGGCTGCCACCGGAGGGGGCACCGGGGGAGGCCCGCCCTCCCCCGGCTCCAACCCGACACCCGCGTACCCGAGGCGGACGCTACGTCCGCCTACGCCCTGATCGCCTCGGAGCGGCTGCTCACCCACGGCCCAGCGACGCCTGGGCAGGTGCGGCGGTTCGAGCCGCTGCTGGACGAGATTCGACCGCGAGATCCGACCCAAGCCACACGAGCAGTCGCGCGGGAGTACCAACGACGCCCACCCCAATGAGCGAGGTGGCTGGCTGCTCGCGCTGCGCGCGTTAACTAACGGAAGGAGGCATGCAATACCGTCGGGCGTGGTGGATCAGATCGCTGTAGTCCGCGAAGGCGCGGGGCCCGATGTGCTCCTGGTCCACGGCGGGGCCAGCCCGCAAACGACGTGGTCGGCATTGGCGCCTTTGAGTAGCCGTTGGACGCTGGCGTTCGCGCACCGGCGCGGTTATCCGCCCAGTCCCCCGCCGCAGGCGGGGCACCAGGACTTCGACGTCGACGCCGCTGACCTCGCTCCCCATCTCGATTGCCGCCCGCACGTCGTCGCGCACTCTTACGGCGTGTTGGGGGCACTGATCGCGGCCGCACGCAGGCCAGAGCAGGTGCGATCCCTAACGCTGATCGAGCCGCCGCTCTACCTCGTCCCCAACGACCCCGAGGTGGCTCGCCTGAAACGCATGGGCGACGCGGTGCTCACCCACGGTCTCGAAACCGACCCGGCCACGCTGCGCGAGTTCCTTGCGCTCGCGGGAGCCCCGCGGCAGGCGATGGACCGTTGTCCGAAGATGTCGCCCGCGGTGTTCGTCGCGCGCACGGCAGCCGGCTACCCGGCGAGGCACACCCGCCGCTCGATGTCCTGCGCGACGCCGGCATCCCCTCGCTGGTCGCCTCGGGAGGTCACGCCGCCGGGCTGGAGCGGATCTGCGACGCCCTCGCGACCGAGCTGCAAGCCGAACGGGTCGTCGCACCCGGCGCCGGACACTTCGTCGCAGCCGCACCAGGCTTCATCGACCGGTTCGAGCACTTCATCGCCTCGGTCGGCTAAGCGCACGCCAAAACCCGACACCCCTATCCACGCGATCCGCAGCCCAACTTCTAACGGGAGGGGGGCGGGCCCCCCTCCTGGCCACCCCCAACTGCTCGGGCTAGGGTGAGCGCGACCGGAGTGGGCGTGCGCCCACCAGAACTGCTCCGCGGAGGCTTCGATGCAACGGCTTCGTTCCCACCTCACCTATGCGAACGTGATGGCAACGGTGGCGGTGTTCGTCGCCCTCGGCGGCACTGCGGCCGCGACCGTGCTCATCTCCTCTAACCGCCAGGTGGCCAGGAACACGATCTCCGGCCACAACCCGCCGTCCGGAAAGCACCCCAACCTCATCGCCGGCTCGGTCAGCACCAAGGACCTCTCGCCCGGGCTCAAGTCGTCACTGGCCTCGCTGAAGCTTCACTGCCCGGCAGATACGCAGCAGGCGGGCGACGTGTGCTTTGAACGCCCGCTGCGGACTGCCGCGACCTTCGAGGACGCGCTCAAGACATGCGCGAGGGCAGGCCGTCGGTTGCCGAGCGACGCCGAACTCACCGCCGTCTTCGAGCACAGCGGAGCTCCCCAAGCACAACAATGGGTCGCCACGCACCATCGCGACGCCAATGGGACCGCCCTGAGCGCTCTGGGCGCGACCCTCGAAGAGGACACTTCTCGCAACTTCGGCTTCCGCGACACCCCCCTCTCCAACACATTTCCCTTCCGCTGCGTGACCTCGCCCGCGAACTGAGCATCCACAGCGCACGGTCCCGCGGGTGACGACTGCTCTCTGCGCACTCCCTGCGCGCGCTCCGCGGCCCCAGCTCGACTCTGGGGAAGGCGGACCCTCCCCCAGTTCCCGCTCCCGGAGTGACCTGTCCTCGGCGAGCGATCAGCGCCGTCTGTGGGGCCCCGCGTGTCGGCGTCGATGCGGGCGGTTGCTCCGCGCCGCGCAGATTCTGTAGCGGCGGCGGTTCACGATCCTGCCGCCCCGGGTGGTGCGGCCGACGATCCGTATGTTGATGCGACCGGTTGGTAGCCGGCGCAGGCGGACGGGCGAGCGCAGCCGCCGCCCCGCGATCACGCGTACGCGCGTGCCGTTGACGTACACGACCGCCCTTCTTAGCCGTCGTCCACGCAGCACGCGCAGGTGCAGGACCAGGCCGCGGCGACCCACGCAACCGACCACGGCCGATCTGGGACCGAAGGGCGCGGACACGGGCGGGGGGCCGAGTGGCTTGCCGCCGATGACGGCTTGGCCTCGGGGGTCCTGGTAGGTCTGCCAGGCGATCGTGGGTTGCTGGTCGACGCCGGGCTGCGACCAGTTGCAGACGCCGGTGGGGAACGCGGCTTGAAGCCTGGCCCATTGCGCGTCGGTGAACGAGACGGAGTAGTCGCCGCGGTTCAGGGGACGCAGGTGGCAGCTGTTCTGGTCGGTGGTGATCGGTTCGCCGGCCACTGTTCGCGGGGTCCCGTACACCGGTACGACCGAGGGGCCGCAGATGCCGTCCGAGACCTTGTTGCCGTTGCCGTCGAAGCACTCGTCGTGGATGTCTGGCGGCCGGTTGGCGATCACCTTCGCGGGCAGCGACCGGCTCGAGCTGTCGTCCTGGATCGCGGCGACCCAGCGGTCGATCGCTACGAGCGCCCCCTGGTTGAGCTGTGCGGGGTCGCCGATGACCGGGGCGGGTCCCTGCCACATGATCTGGTTTGAGTGCGTGCCGTGCTCGCGGTCGAGGCGGGCGCGCAGGGCGAACGCGCGGTAGCTGTCGTGCGCGATCCCCGGGTCGTTGGGCCCGGCGAGATTGATGATGGGCACCCGGTCGAGGTTGTTGGCCTCGTTGATCAGCCCCGTGCGGTAGGCGTTGGCGAGCGCCGGCGAGTCGGCAGCCATGCGCTGGGGCTGGGGGCGAAAGTCGATGTTCAGGCCCCCGATCTGGGCGTTGAGGTCGACGAACTGCTCTGGCGAGATCTGGCCGCTCTGCAGCGCCCCGAGCCCGTACTGGATCCCGATGTCGTCCCCGGCCAGACCGGCGAAGCCGTGGCCGGCGCGACGCTCCTGGGCTTTCCATACGTTCTCCGGGCGCGGCCCGAGCAGCGTGTAGTCCCAGTCGAGGATCCCGCAGCGCACTCCGCCCGGGTTGCTGTTCGGCTCGTATACCTGCGCGGCGCTGATTCCGGGACAGAGCTGCTCTGGGTCGGCGAGGCCGAAGTAGGCGTTGGCGCTGAACGCCCAGTTCGATCCCACCGGCAGGTTGGCCTCTCCGTCACCGGTCACCGCCGCGACCTGGTTTGGGGTCCAGCCCTTAGCGGCGGGGGCCGTCTGTGCCGCCGCCAGCGTGGTCGCGGGGCTGCCGGAGATCGGCACGCCGAAGTAGTTGGCGATCAGGGCGTAATCGATGATCTGCTGGCCGGTCGACAGCGCGTCGGGGAACGTGCACGTCGCGATCAGCCCCTGGTAGAGGCCTGGGTAGGCGTTCGCCATCCACTGCTCCGCCAGCGAGCCCCCGGAGCAGCCTTCGCCGATCGTGTAGCGCAGGTCGCCGTAGGAGTCCCAGATGTGCTCCTGAGCCATCAGGATCGACTCCGCCTGCAGCGCTACGTTGCAGTCGACCCCCGAGTTGTCCAGCGCGGTCGACGCGACCACGAAGCCGCGCCCCAGAGCCACCGTCGAGATGTCGGTGAATCCCGGCGTGCCGGTCAGCGCGCCGTTTCCCCACGGCGGGTCCGTCGGCTTGTACGCCGTCTGACAACTACCGCCGTGGGTTAGCAGCAGCTTGTGGTTGAACTGCTTCTGGGGCGCCCCCGGGCTCCACGGTTCGCCGGGCTGGAAGAGCACCTCGATCCGGTAGCGGGACCGGTCCTGATAGCCAGTCTCTCTGCGGATGATGAAGGGAACCGTGACCCCGGCGTCGGTGGTCGTCTGCGCCACGTCCGTCGGCGGGCTCGAGGGGTCATACGGTTGCAGGTCGGTCTTGGACGGATCGGTCGACTTGTACAGGTAAGTGAATTGAGGCGGCTCGTCACACTGCTTGTCGGTAGCGGTCGGCTGACACGTCCACGGCTGAATCTGAGGGCCCGAGAACACGGGCCCACCGTTGGCGTGGTCGGTAAGCCTGATCCGGGCTCCAGAGCGGTCAGGCAACCGCACGGTCAGCAGGTTGGGGCCAGGACGCAGCCCAGTTAGCAGACCGCGCAGGCGGGTGCCGAAGCGAGACCCGAACTGGGCCGACACATCGCGCCCGTCGACGCTGACCGCCGGCCGCCACGCACGGGCGCGATCCGGCAGCTCAATCTCGACGACCGCCTCGTCGCCCACCACCAGATCGGCCCGGCTCGACAGCACGCGAATCACGGTCGGCGCCGTAGCGCCCGCCGCAGGAGCAGACGCCGCCGCGCACAACACGGTCGTGGCAACCACCACGCTCGCGATGCCTCGACCCCCAAAGCGCCACCTCAGGGACGAACTCGCCGAACCCCCTCCCACGACGGCATTGTACCCCCGCACCTGCCTCATGGCGCTCCA
>Ga0066662_10000142_pt1 | contig 29356 bp, 26 predicted proteins | sample GraSoiAngelo_111_FD_133939 | JGI IMG/M metagenome (GOLD analysis project Ga0066662, IMG submission 133939) | Grasslands soil microbial communities from the Angelo Coastal Reserve, California, USA - 14_0903_12_40cm | ecosystem: Environmental > Terrestrial > Soil > Grasslands | place: USA...
CCTCTAAGCCCTTCGGGAAACTTTGCACGGATCGCCACAAGCCAATCAAACAAGCGGGCAGCAGCAACCAACTCAAAACCAGAATGACATAGAGGTAAGGCATCGGGCTATCAATCTGGCTTTTCAGTTCAGGCGTGTAGTTCTTCGGTCTCAAACTCCTGTAGAAGAGATAAGCAGGCACGAGTATGTTCATCAGAACGATGAGCAGAGAAGCCTGTATGAACCACAACACGCGCGACCGAGTGCGTTCAAGCTCTCGGTCGTCCGTCGAGGGCTGATAGAAAAAGATAATGTCGCGGTATCCGTGAACCATGAAGAAGATAAAGTACAGGATGACCATTACCGGATTCGCTCTTCCGCCGAACGTGTAAAAGACGAAAGAGATCAGAAGCCCTACATCCAGCAAGCCTACGAACCACACCCAGCTCTCCGCTTTCCGCATCCTTTTAGAATTCATCATGAACATCAATCACACCATGTAGTGCGAAAAGCCAAAGATGTGACTGGTAAGCTCCGCCGGGTTTGCAACTAAACGGCGCGGGCTTTGTAGTACATACATCTCGAACAACCAGATAGCCGTGAAACAGAGAATAGGTATCAAGCACTACTTCAAAACTTTCATGAAGTCGGCCACAACCTCATCGTCTCTGTAAAGAGATTTATTAATCCGCCCGGACCGGAGGCAGCGTGGACGAGGGATATGTCTGAATTGCGGAGATTGCTTCTGCCATAAATCTCTCTACTTTATAGTAGCTGTGAGCGGTCTTGCCTCTCTTTCATGAAGCGTTAATATAGCAGTCTATTCCATCGCCCAAAAGTCTAATGGTTGAATTGACCGAGGCGGTGCGAATCAAAGCACCCTCCAGCAGATAATTCTAGTTGAGAAACACGCTCACGCCGCTTGCGTCCAACGCGCTTGTTCGGCGCGGCATCAGATTAGTCTTCGCAACTTGAGCTTGACCTGTATTACCTTCTCGCCTCTTTTAATGAATAAGGCAAATTCTCGTTCGGCTTGCTTAAACATTCGCTCGATGCCTGCCTCTGTAAAGTTCGCGGCGGGCAGCCCGTCAATCGCTGTAATCAGATCGTCGGCTTGCAATCCGGCTTCTGATGCTGGCGTGTTCGGAACGACCTGCCTGATTCTGAATAGCTTCTGGCCGCCATTCTTTTCCGCCGTTAACGCGATTCCGCTCATGTCCTCTTCGTAAGGCTCTTTGAAATGTGAATTGGGTTCGAGGATCATTCGATGATGCGAGAAATCGAAGATCACTTTGAAGCGGCGCAGGACTTCTTCACCCAGGGTGCCGTCAATACCGCTGCCTTCCGCATTTTGTGAAAGGCTGACAGGCAGGTTTGAAATCATAAAACTTCCGAGCTGCACACTCTTAGCGCGCCCGATACGCCGATGATATTCGCCGCTGATTTCAAAACTGGTAGGCGATTGAATCGTCCGCATATCTTCCAGCAGTCCATATTTTTTCACCGCCGGAGTAAAGAAGAGAAACGTGCCTCCCAATCCGCTGTCAATTTCAAAATAACTATCAATAGTCTTGCCGCTGGCGGTTATCAGTTTCAAGCGCGCCATTGGAGTGCCGTCTTTGATTTTGACTGGAATGATCTCGCCTGAGCCGTGGTATTTGTAGTTTGTCGTCGAGAAGAATTTTATCGTCTTGGCCTCGTAATCAATCTCGACGACAAAATGTTTGAGAAACCTAAAGCCGAGCGTCCCGTCAATTTGCTGATCTCCGTTATCCGCTGGTTCATCGGAGACAATAACCTCAATCCGTTGGTTAAGGGCTTCGACGCCGGGCAGACTGAGCTTGGCGCTGGGAATTGAAGCGGCTTCGATTTCGCCAACGCTCGCAACTCCGACCTTGTAATTGTCGCGCGCTGTCAGTCCCAAGCGCTTGGCTTGACTGCCAGTGATAATTGCGAAGACATCCGAACCGGTATCTATAGTGAACCTGAGCGGAGGCGAATCGTTGACCCGTATCTTGAACACTTCGTTGTCGTCGTCAATCTCGAAAGGGATCGTCGCGCTGTTGCCCGAAGTGAAACGAACTTCGGGTTTGGCCGTTGGAGAGTTTGCGCTCGCACGATCTTGCGGTTTCTTTTCAGGCTCATCGAAACTCACATCAGCAATTGGGACGTTGTGTTTGACTTCGCTGAGTTTGATGTTGAAATCTGTGCCGTCACGATCTACGATGCGAATGTTGAATGGCTCTTGAATGCCATCAACTATTCGATAGTCGTTGTAGCTCACAGACTCCAGCACCTTGCCTGACGAGTTTCTCGATTCAGCACGAAGCAGTAGCCCGGTCTGGCTATCAAAGTACCATCTCTTGGGATTGCCTGCGGCGGGCGCTTCAAGAACAGAAGTTTCGCGCTCGCCGAGTTTCTCAAGCCCCTTTAGCGCAACGTTCGGATAGGTCTCTCGGAACTTGATCGCCAGGTAAAAATCGGCATCGCGTTTCGAGAAGCCGGACATGCGGTTAGCTTTGTCGCTGCCGGGATACAACTCCCATGCGACTGTTCCGTTAAAACCTCGACGGTAGTTTCCGAAGCCTTTCGCCAGCAGGACCATTAACTGTTTGTTCGGAGTCTTCGCGTAAAGTTCCATTGGTCCGTTCGTTCTCAATTTGTCGCTCGTGAACGTGCCCTTCGATGCGCGGCTGTTGATCTTCTCGATGGCCGACTTACCGCCGAGAGCCTGAACATATCTATCCAGCACCTGCTCAAGCGTTGGCACGTCAATCGTGGGATTGTGCGCAGAAGGTTCTTGACCTCTATAAAATGTAAGAGGAGGAAATATCAATAGACAGAGGATCAACAAAATGGCTGGCTTCATCTACTTATCCCTTCGAGCAAATCTTTGCCGGAATGCGGGAAGCGTCGAACTATTATTCAACCGCAGCGCTCGCATGGATAATACTCAATATCCCTACATTATCAACACAGATTAGGTGATAGTCCTATCTGAATATTATACGGCCTCTCTAAACAGTCTGGCTTTCTTGTGGCAGCGCGACGGGCGATTGTCCGCGTGCGGGGACTTCGCCTGCGATGACGCGCACGGCTGCTGTTTCGGATTCGACCGCCGATTCAAATGTCAGGAGCGTTGTTGCGCGCTCAGGCACGTGCGGCAGAACGTAAGGGTTGCCGAAGATGGTGGCGATGGTTGGGATGTTTGCTTCATCGAGCGCCCGCAAGACTTCAGCATGAGCTTGGCCTAGAGCGACGCTGCCTTTATATGCTGCGACACGAGCGCAGACTGCAACGAGCGCAACGTCGCAGTCGCGCACGAAGGCACGGACCTGTTCAAGGTCTGCGGCGTCTGCGCTCGATTCAATCAAGCGAGCACGCCAGCGCGTCTGCACATCTTTAGAGAAGCGCGAACCGGCAGGCTCTCTCAACGCATGTGCCCAGACGGGCACGGCGTCTTTCAAGATTATAGCGGCAACGCGCTCGCGTCCTCGCTCTACGGGGAGAAGGTTGCGCGGGTCGCGTATGAGCGTGACCGAGCGCTCGAATAGCTCACGAGCAGTTGAAGCATGAGCGGGGCTTGCTACAACGTCCCAGACGTTGTCGAGCGAGACCATGCGTTCCAGGTGAAGTCCGCACCAAGCCTTCGCTTGAAGCACGCGGCGAACGGATTCGTCAATGCGTTCCTTTGTGATGCGACCACGCGCAACCGCATCGCACAGGGCCGCGTGCGAACGCTCAACGTCTGGCATGTAGAGTACAACATCACAGCCAGCCTCAATCGCCTGCACTGTCGCTTCGCCTGTCTCGTAGCGCTCCGCCACCGCTCCCATGTTCAGGGCATCGGAGAAGACTATGCCTTTGAAGCCGAAGTCGCGGCGAAGAATTCCGTCAACAATCGCGGGCGAGAGTGTAGCGGGTCGTGTGCCATCTGAATCTGGATCAAGCGCGGGCACTGCAATATGCGCGGTCATTATTGCGCGCACGCCGCGTTGGACCGCTGCGCGAAAGGGAGGCAGTTCGATTCGTTCCAGACGTTCGCGCGAAGCATCAAGAATGGGGAGAAGTATGTGCGAATCAAGTGAGGTATCGCCGTGACCCGGAAAGTGTTTCGCGGTTGCAATCTGGCGCGCGTCCTGCGCTGCGCGTATGAAGGCTGCGCCCCAGTTTGAAACCATTTCGGGATCGTCGCTGAAGGCGCGCGTGTTGATGATCGGGTTCGCAGGGTTATTGTTTACGTCCAGCACAGGATAGAAGTTTACGTGAACGCCAATGGCGCGTCCCTCGTGCGCTGTGATGCGTGCGGCTTCGGCTGCCGATTCCGTATCGCCTGTTGCCGCCAGAGCCATTGCGCGCGGCAGCCTCGTTCCGCCTCGAAGCTGCATCCCGACGCCGCCTTCAAAATCTGAAGCGAACAGCAAGGGCACGCGCGCACGCACCTGCAAGCGGTTGGTGAGCGCGGCTGTCGTCAGCGCATCGCCGTTGAAGATTATGAAGCCTGCGACGGCGAGCTTTTCAATCGCATGAAGGAGCCGCGAGAACTCTGCGCTCTCTTCGTGAATGAGAACGCCCGTTGTGTCCGGCATCAAAAGCTGTCCGACGCGCTCCTCCAACGTCATCTCGCGCAAGGTCGCCTCGACCCATTCTGCCTGCTCTGCTTCATCCTGTTCTTTCAAGTTGTCCCCAGCCTCTCTTCAAAAGCCTCTCTTCAAAACTTTATGGGCATCTTAGCTTGTAAATCGTGAATCGTGAATCGTAAATAGAAAGAACGTTGGTTTTTATCTATTTACGATTCACGATTGACGAACAAACGATTCACGATTTACTAACAAGGTGGTAAACTAAAGTTGCCGTTTGAGGCATCAGACAAGTTCAACTTTTATGCGGCGACTTACTTCATACACTTTCATCCTGCTGCTATCGCTTATCTTGAGCGGGCAGGGCAATGTGCTTGCTGCCGCTTTCTGCCAGCACGCGCAATTGCCCGCCTGTTGTCAAACGAAGACGATGCGGGATTCCATGCCGTCTCATGACATGATGGAAGGTATGAATATGTCTATGCCTGCGGCAGAGGCGGAGGCGGATTCAATTAGTCAGCCTACGGAACTCTGCGCGCACTGCATGAGTCATCCAAATCTTCCAGCGAAAGCAGTCGCCGCAGTCGCCTCTGTTGAGCAGTCTAAACGAGACTTGAGCGCTCGGATTTCCGCGCTTGTTTCAAAGTCTCCAGCATCGTCCATCGCTTCATTCGCACCGCTTCTATCTTCAAGACCACATGCGCCGCCCGTAACTTCGGCGCGTCGCCACGTACTCATTAGCACCTTCCTAATTTAACAACTCTCGAAACGTTTCGGCTTCAACGAAGGCCGGAGACGCACGCCTACGCGTTCGTTCATAAAACAGTCAACAGTGAATCGAATACGAGAAGCAGTCTGTCCTGCCATCGGCTTCGTAGAATCGTTTGAGAGGGGATCATGGGAAGCTTTTGTAGTTCTAAATTGAGCGCGCGTGCTCTGTGCGCTCTCGCCGCAATCATACTCTTTGCCTTTAGCGCGCACGCGTGGACCGATTCTGCTCAACATGACATGCAGAACATGTCTGGCATGAGCATGAAGTCCAAGCGCAAAACGAGAGGCAAGTCAGGACGGAGGGCGCAAAGAAGGGGTCGGGCGCGTAAAAGAGGCGGGACGCGCGCAATGGATATGCGAGCGCGGAAGATGCCTTCATCAACTCTGTCTTCAACGCAAGCGAAAGCTACATCTAAACAGACGGGCATGAACATGTCCGGTATGCAGAACAATGCACAAACACCGAAGGCTCAACCCGCTCTCTCGCAAGAGCAGATGAATATGCCTGGAATGATGACGCCTTCAAATGCATCAACGCCAAAGCCTTCAGCCTCGCCTCAGATGGAGATGAACATGCCCGGTATGCAGAGTCAACAGACTCAGGCTTCGCCCAATCCTAACCAGCGACCCGTTCAGGAAAACTCCGGCATGGACAATATGATGGGGATGAACATGAATGCGGAGGCTAATAAAGAGAAGGCGTCCGCCATGAAGAATATGAACTCAATGCCAGGAATGGAGGCGGGCGAGATGAGTAATATGCCTATGGGCGCGAACTCATTGCTTTTAATGGAAGACGATCAGATGAAAATCTGCATTGGACCTGGCGCTAAGAATACTTTGCCGATGGGACAGATGGGATCAGGCTCTTCCTGGCAGCCAACGACTTCGCCCATGTACATGTACAGCAAGATGGTAGGCAACTGGACCGTCTTCGTCCACGCAGATGCGAAGGTGGGCGTGAACTCTCAGGGTGGTCCGCGCGGCTTCACTAGATTTGAATCGCAGAACTGGATAATGCCTATGGCGTTTCACAGAATGGGCCCGGGAACGCTTGAGCTTCGCGGCATGTTCAGTCTTGAGCCTTTGACCTTAGCGCCGGGCGGAAGCCCGCAGCTTTTTCAGACGGGCGAAACCTACAAGCGCCAGCCGCTCATTGATCGCCAGCACCCGCACGATCTCTTCATGGAATTATCGGGCACATACACCGTTGCGCTCGGCGAGAAGGGAACTTGGTTCACTTATCTGGGCTTTCCCGGCGAGCCTTCTATCGGACCGACCGCCTTCATGCATCGCCCCTCGGCTTCCGAAAATCCTTCCGCGCCTCTTGCGCACCACTTAGAGGATTCCACGCATATAGCTTTCGGCGTTTTCTCTACGGGCTTCACTTATCGCGGATTGAAACTTGAAGGCTCGCTCTTTAACGCTCGTGAGCCTGACGAGAACCGTTACAACTTCGAGTTTCATACATGGAACTCTCGCTCCGTGCGTCTCTCGTTTGCGCCGAACTCTAACTGGTCGATGCAGGTGAGCCACGGCTTTCTAAAACACCCGGAGGCAACCGAAGCCGCAGACATTCGCCGCACGACTGCATCGGTCAGCTACAACAAACCTTTCAAGGATGGCAACTGGGCGAGCACGTTGATCTGGGGACGAAATCACGTAAGCCGCACGGGTGCTGTTGCAAACCTGAACGGTTACACGGCGGAGTCAACCCTGAATTTTTTACGCAGGAACTACATCTATACGCGGCTTGAGCTTGCAGACAAGAATGAACTGTTGAGACAAGAAGACCGCGCGCGTCTGGGCATCAATGAAGAACACCCGTCGTTCCGCATAGGCGCTTATACATTCGGCGGTGCGCGCGATATCTGGAACACGAAGCATCTCTCGATAGCTCTCGGCGCAGATGTCACCTTCTATTCAAAGCCAGCCGTGCTTGATTCCGTTTACGGAAACCGCCCGACTTCATATCACTTCTTCCTGCGCATTCGTCCGAGCGGCATGTCAATGACAGGGCGCTACACTGGAAAAAACTCAGGCGCGAACGATACGGAGGCTCTCACCACACAGCCATAGTCAAAATTTCGGACTAATGGTAAAACATCTATTCAGGCATCATTCTGATTTAGGAGATGAGAAGTTTCATGAAGAGAAAAGCGCTCATATTGATTCCGGCAGCATTTGTTATCGCAGGAGCAATCTTGATACAGACCGATTGCACTACGAAGGAGACGGAGCGGCAGGAGGTAAGCTCGCAGCCCACACCCAATCAACAGCCGCCGCTCTCAACGAACCGCGTGCCAGCGCATTTCGAGGACGTAAAGAGTATCGGACAGCTTCCGCCGACACTTTCGCCGGACCGTTTCATTGGACCTGCGCAAGATGCCTACAAAATAGCTAAGGAGATTCCCGAAACGCTCGCACAGCTTCCTTGCTACTGCCACTGTGACATGAGCATGGGACACAAAAGCCTTCACAGTTGCTTCGAGGACACTCACGCTTCCCAGTGCGCCGTCTGCGTAAGCGAAGCTCTTGTGGCCTACGATCTTCAAAAGAGCGGCAAGACGCCAGCCGAGATACGCGATCGCATCATTCAGGTCTATTCTCATCAATAGCGATCATCAGGAATGTATGCAAAAGGGTCGCGCTCACCGCATCGCTTGAGAACGCTAAAGCGAAAGCTGGCTTACTCTACTCTAACATCTCTTCGATTTCGCGGCGCTTCGGGTGTAGAATTCCAATCACTCAAAGGACACGGAACAGTCGTTGCTTATAGCTGCATGTTGGACGTGAACGTCCGGCTCTCCCTGCGTCCTTTGTGGACGAATTCATTTCCCGAAATTGACAAGGAGGAAAGATATGAAAAATTTCTTTGTGAAGAGATTGGCCTGCGCGGTCGCTCTAGCTTTTATGCTGTGCCTGTCTTCAGTTCTAGCGTTAGCGCAGAATAAGAGGTTGAAGGATGCTGAGCGCCATTCGGCTGACGCCGCAGATGTCTTCAATGAGATCATGGGCATAAAGGAGAAGGGGATACCGCAAAACCTGCTCGATAAGGCAGAGGCCATAGCAGTCTTCCCTGGCGTCGTCAAAGCAGCTTTCATCATCGGCGGACAGGGCGGACAGGGCGTCATCAGTCGCCGCGTGAAAGGCGGTTGGAGCGCGCCTGCCTTCTTCAATCTTGGCGGCGGAAGTTTCGGCGCGCAGATCGGCGCGGAGAAGACCGACTACGTTCTGTTGATAATGAACGACGATGGATTGAACGGACTGCTAAAGGATAAGTTTGAGATAGGCGGCGAGGTGAGCGTTGCCGCTGGACCTGTTGGACGAACTGCCGCCGCGACTACAAATCCAAGACTGGACGCAGGCATTCTCTCCTACTCGCGTAGCAAGGGTCTGTTCGCTGGCATCGCACTCAAAGGCGGCACGATAACGCCCGATAACGATCTGAACGAAGCAATCTACGGATCAAAAGCGAGCGATGTATTGAAGCCCGGCAAGGCCGCGAGCGATGCTCCCGCAGAGGTTCGCATCTTCCCGACAACACTCAGCAGGTATTCACGGAAGTAGCGAAAGGCAGAATAGAGAATTCCGAGAGTCAGAAGTCAGAATAAAAGAAAGGCAGGCTTCGCGGCCTTATCCATTCTGACTCCTGCCTTTCACGAAGGAGTTGAAAAGATGAAGCATCTATTTCGACAAATGATTAATTGCGCTCTCTGCTTGATGTTCTTGCTCGGTTGGGCTTGTACGGCTTCGGCGCAGAGTAAACAGGCGAAGAAGATCAATGAGGCGACGGAGCGTTCGCGCAAAGCCGCGCGAGATTTCACAGAGATAATGGCTGCGCCGGATAAGGGTATTCCTCAGGACCTGTTGGACAAGGCTGAGGCTGTAGCCGTTTTCCCTAACGTCATCAAGGCAGGCTTTATCATCGGCGGGCGCGCAGGGCACGGCGTCATCAGTCGTCGCGTCAAAGGCGGGTGGAGCGCGCCCGCTTTCTTCAATCTTGGTGGCGCAAGCATTGGCTTGCAGATCGGCGCGTCGTCAACAGACTTCGTTCTCTTGTTTATGAACGAGGACGCTTTGAAGGGTCTGCTGGAAGATAAGTTTGAGATAGGCGGCGAGGGAAGCATCGCGGGCGGACCGGTCGGGCGCACAGCGAGCGCTTCGACAGACGTGCAATTAAAAGCGGGCATTCTCTCCTACTCGCGCAGCCGCGGACTGTTCGCGGGCGTAGAACTGAAGGGCGTCGTCATCAGTCCTGACAATGACGATAACCGTGCTATTTACGGAATGACTGCGCGCGACATCTTGACGGGAAGCGACAAACTGCCCATCTCAAAAATGCCCGCAGGCGTTCGCATCTTCCCGCGCACGCTCTCACGATATTCAGTGAGGAAATGAAGAGCAGTGATGAGTGCGGAATGATGTATGATGAATGAAAAGCAGAGGTCTTTCTGTTCATCATTCATCATTCACCATTCATCATTTCTCTTGACGCTCCGCTTCGCACACCTTTATATTCACTTCGCGCTTGCGCTTGCCCCCTAATCGCATTACCCTCGCCCCGGGAAGGAGAGTTTCATGCAGCCACGCACGCAGCGACAGAAAGAGATTCTGGATTACATCACGCGCTTCATAGAGCGTCACGGCTATGAGCCTTCCTATGCTCAGATAGCGCGACACTTCGGCGTCTCGTCCAAAGCCACAATCGCAAAGCACATCGCGGCGCTCGAAAGTCGCGGTCTGCTCTCGCGCCGAAGCCAAGATGGAACATTCAATCTCGAAGTCAAAGTCGAAGACGTTCCGTCGGACGCCGTCTGCGAGCTTCCGCTATTGGGGAGCGTAGCAGCCGGAACGCCTATTGATGCAATCGAAGAAAAGGAGCCGATCATCGTCCCGCGTTTTCTACTGGGTCGCGTGCGGCCCGAACGCGTCTATGCTCTGCGTGTCTCTGGCGACTCAATGATTGACGAGCACATCTGCGACGGCGACATTGCTCTCATAGAGAATCGTACCGAAGCGCGCGATGGCGAAATCGTGGTTGCTCTCATTGATGGCGCGCGCGCAACCTTAAAACGTCTCTTCCGCTTTGGAACTGAAGTCGAGCTTCGCCCGGCAAATTCACAACTCGCGCCCGTGCGCTTGCCCGCAACGCAGGTTCAGGTGCAGGGCATCTTTCGCGGACTGCTACGCCCGACAACATAGGTTGGCTGGTTTCTAATTGATCGCAGATTGAAGCTCAAAGAAGATTGCCGTATAACTGTTCATCAGCTATACGGCAATTAAAGTTTCTGGAGCCACCTTCCGGACTTGAACCGGAGACCTACGGTTTACGAAACCGTCGCTCTACCAACTGAGCTAAGGTGGCTCTGTTTGAAATTTTGAATATAAGGATGCGTCGCGCTGGCTGTCAAGCGCGGCCTTTGAGTTCACTGACAAGGAGGAAGAGAAGAAGATGCCTAAGGGTAATCCCGGACGTTTGAAAGATAGATTTGAGATTCATGGTGCGTTGATTCCGAACGAGTATGCTTATCAGCAGCAGCATGGCGAGATGACGAAAGAGGAGCATGAAAACTTCCCGCCAGTGGAAGGTGAGAGCGATGTGCCTGAAGCCGGAAGCTCGCCGCAGGAACATAGGGCTGCTCATATTGCTGAGATAGAGGCTCGCGCGCACGACGTGGTCGAGCGTAGAAGAGCGAAGAAAGGTGAATCCGCACAGTCGGGCGCGTCTAAGCGCGGGACGCGAAAGGGCGCGAAGAAGTCTGCGGGGAAGAAGACGACTGCAAAGAAAGGGCGTGCTGCGGGCAAGGGTCGCGCCGCTGGCGTAGCGAAGAAGAGTGCTGCGAAGAGAGGCGCTGGGAAATCTTCTGCTAAAAAGAGTGGCGGCAAGAAGAGCGTGAGCAAATCCGCGAAAGCGGGAGCGCGCAAAGGGGCTGCGAAGAGGCGTTAAGAGTTTGATTCATTTAGTAAGGAGATCGAGTGTATGTCACGGGAACAACGCGACGAGGGACAAGCGCAGGGCGCAAGCGATCAGAAAGACGAGCTTGAGGCCGAACAAGAGTCTGCATCTGCTATGGACGCAGACGTTCCTCAACCGCCAGACACAGACAAGACGACCGAAGGCCAACCATCGTGAAGAAGTGTAGGCAGCAGGCAGTGGGCAGTTGGCAGTAAGTTTTAGCTGATTGAGCGAAGGGTATCTGTAAATCATTCGACACATCAACCCTTAAGCTCTGCTGCCTTCTGCCTGCTGCCTTTCTGTGTTAGCATGTGCCTCGCAATTTAAGACCGCTCTCCCCTGACGAGCCTTTCTTTTCACCCGCTTCTGATATGAAAAACGATTCCCCCTCTTACAGAAAAAACTATTTCACTCTTAATTTGCTTACACGAAGACGCTGCGGCGAACTGTTTGCTTCCATCTTTCTTCTGCTCGCGCTCGTGTGCGGCGCGCAAGTTTACGCTCAGAAGAAGAATACGGCTGCGCGGCCTCAGAATCTTCCATCTCCCGACAGAATCGTCGGCGATTATCTGAAAGCAACGGGCGGGAAGAAACGTCAGGCGGCGATAAGGGATGCGACCTACGAGTGGACGATTCAACTCAAGGATCAGGCCATGGGGCGCGCTCTTGTTAAGGTGAAAGCGCCAGCCTCCACGCGCATGGACATGACGTTCGGCAATGGCGAACTCAATAGCGCCGCAAGCTCTCGCTCTGCGTGGATGCGCGGCATGGACGGAAAATTGCGGACCTTAACGGACGCAGAATCCCGAAAGGCCAAGTTGCAATCCGCGCTCGGCGCGAGTCGCTTGATTGACTACAGGAAGTTGAATGTTCTGGCGCGCACCCTCGCGTTTGATGATGCAGGAACTGAGCCAGCCTACGTCCTGGAGTTTTCGACGAAAGACGGCGCGCGTATGCGCTACTGGTTCGGTGCGAAGAGCAAGCTGCTTCTGAAAACTGTTGACGAAGCTACGGGGACGACCGTGCTTCTGAATGATTATCGCGCGCAAGATGGAACGCTTGAACCTCATCGCGTGGAGATAGCGCAGGGCGGCAAGGATGCAATGACTTTTCTATTGCAGTCGGCTCGCTACAACACTGGCCTGTCAGATTCTATTTTCGATCCGCCTGCGGGAGAGACTTTCGACATACCTGCATTGTTGCGAGAGGTCGAAGCGAATCAGAAGGAGGTGGACGAGCGCGTCAGCAACTATTCGTTCACCGAAAAGCGGACCGAGCGCAAGATAAACGATAAGGGCGAAGTGACCGAAGAGAAGGTTTCAGTTTATGAGATATTTCCTCTGCCCGGAGGCGGCGCGGTTTACAAGGTGATTAGCGAAAACGGCGTCCCGATTTCCGCAGAGCGCGCGGCGAAACAGGACAAGAAGATTGCCGAGGACGTAGCCAAGTACGAAGCAGAGCGCGAGAAGCGTGAGAAGAAAAAGAAAGAGGAGGCGGAGAAAAACAGGGGTCAGGAGAAGAAGGAAGCGGACGACAACGTAACGGTCGCAGTCTTCCTGCGCGCCTGCGAGTTTGTCTCGCCGCGCCGCGAGAAACTGCGTGACCGCGACGCAATCGTCTTCGATTTCCGACCGCGAGAAGGTTTCAAGCCTAAGAATATTGGCGAAAGCATCGTAACGAAGTTGGTTGGAGTCGTCTGGATTGACCCGGTTGATAAAGAGGTGATACGTCTCGAAGCTAAACTTTCGGACAGCTTCAAAGTCGGCGGCGGACTCCTTGCCTCTATTCGCACAGGCTCTGCTTTCGCATTCGAGCAGACGCGCATGAATGATGGCGTGTGGCTGCCGCGCTACGCTCAGATAAACGTCAAGGCCAGAGTCCTACTCTTCAAAGGCATCGAGGCAAACGAGACGCACGAGTTCGGCGACTACCGGCGCTTCAACGCAGAAGCCAGCGACTACAAACTCGGCACGCCCGCGACAAATAATCCTGCCCCCCGAAACCATAATCAAGCTGAGATGAAAAAGAGACGGCGCAGCTATATGCTTCACGATGTGCTGCGCCGTAATGAATAAGATTAAGAGAGAAGTTAAACTGTAAGCCGATAGCTTATGAGAGACTGTGTATCCTCGAAGGTGCGCTTACATGTGCCGTCTCATGCGGCGATGCCTGCGGCGAAGGCGGCGGGCATGTCTGCGACCGGCTCTGCGCATATGTCTGCGGCGTGCGCGGCGCATGTGTCTGGCGCGTCTGTGGCGTCTTCTGCCGTGTCTTCTGGCATGTCTGCGATGCCTGCGATGTCTGCGGCGCAATCTTCTGCGGCGATGACGTTGAAGAGTTGCAGAAGCGGGCGAGTGATTGAGCGTAGCGACGCTCCCCTGGACATTTGTCTGAGTTTCACTTCCTTCGACTACAAACGTCCCGGCAAGAGATAGTAAGAGCACAAAAGTTACGAGCAGTTTCTTCATCCAACAAGCTCCTTTTCAGGAAATTGAAGAGCGAGAATTTCTTACTCCTTTTTTGAACTTTAGGCAAGATGTTTTAGCATTCACGGTGTATGAATAATGTAATCGTAATCGGCGGCGGCTTCGCTGGCGTTGAGGCCGCCTGGCAGGCCGCTCGCGCGGGCGCGCAGGTTCGGCTCTACGAGATGCGCCCCGTGCGTCAGACTCCTGCGCACAGGACCGATAAGCTTGGCGAGATCGTCTGCTCAAACTCTCTTAAATCCGACGAGCCGGGCACAGCGCCTTACCTTCTGAAAGAAGAGTTGCGGCGTGGGGCTTCAATCGTAATGGAGGCGGCAGAAGCGACGCGCGTTCCGGCTGGCTCGGCTCTGGCAGTGGACCGCCACAAGTTCGCGGCCCTCATCACAGAGCGCATAGAAGCGCATCCGAACATCACGCTTCTTCGTGAAGAAGTTGCTGAGATTCCGAAAGACGCAATTACGATAATCGCTACAGGGCCGCTGACATCTGACGCTCTGACAAAAGAGATAATGCGTCTGACGGGCGACGACCAGCTATACTTTTACGACGCGATTGCGCCGATTGTAGCCGCAGACACGATTAATACCGGGATAGCTTTTCGCGCCGCGCGATACAACAAGGGCGGCGATGATTACCTGAACTGCCCGTTCGATGAGGCAGAGTACGCGCGCTTCTATAATGAACTCATCAACGCTAGAAGCGTCCCGCTCCATCGCTTCGAGGAGACTCGTTGGTTCGAGGCGTGTCTGCCGATTGAAGAATTGGCGCGGCGAGGTGTTGACACGTTGCGCTACGGACCAATGAAGCCCGTTGGACTAAAAGACCCGCGCGACGGCAAGCAGCCCTACGCAGCCGTTCAGCTTCGGCAGGAGAACGTTTTGGCAGACGCTTACAGCCTAGTGGGCTTTCAGAACCATTTAAGGTTCGGCGAGCAGGAGCGAGTGCTGCGCCTTATTCCCGGCCTTGAAGAAGCAGAGTTCTTGCAGTTCGGCCAGATTCATCGCAATACTTACATCTGCGCGCCACGATTTCTTAAGCCGACACTTCAGATGAGCGAGCAGCCGTCAATCTTTTTCGCTGGACAGATAACTGGCGTCGAAGGTTACGTCGAATCCGTCGCATCGGGTTGGCTTGCGGGGTTGAACGCGGCGCGGGTTGCGGCAGGGCTAGAGTTGAAGGAAGCGCCGCGAAGAAGCGCAACGGGTGCGCTCGCGCGTTATGTTTCGAGCGCAAACCCAAAGACCTTTCAACCTGCGAACATAACCTTCGCGCTCCTTGAGCCGCTTTCGGAAGATGAGAAGCGGCGCGTGCGGCGTAAACAGGAGCGCAGGCAGTTGCAGGTAGAGCTTGGGTTGAAGGAGTGGGACACGTGGCTTCAAACTTTGGATACGACTCCGCAGTTTGCCTGACTTCATGGAGGCATCATCAATGACGGAAAAGGCGAGCGGGAAAATTATAGTAGGGGTAACGGGCGCGAGCGGCACGATCTTCGGCGTGCGCTTGCTGCAAATCTTAGAAGGCACAGATGTCGAAACACATCTTGTAATAAGCAAGTGGGCTGCGCGCACGCTCTCGCACGAAACTCCGTACACGGTTGATGAAGTGCAGCAGATGGCAACGCGCTTTTATCAGAGCGGCGATCAGGGCGCTGCAATCTCCAGCGGCTCGTTTTTAACCGACGGGATGATCGTCGCGCCTTGCAGCATGAGGACGCTCGGAGCAATAGCAAACGGCATAAGCGACAATCTGATTCACCGCGCGGCGGATGTCGTTTTGAAGGAGCGCCGCAGGCTGGTGCTCATGGTACGGGAATCACCTTTCAACGACATACATCTTGAGAACATGCTGAAGCTATCCCGCATGGGAGTCGTCATCTCGCCGCCCGTGCCAGCCTTCTACAATCAACCGCGCACGCTTGACGACATAGTGAACCACACGGTCCAGCGCGCGCTCGACCAGTTAAATATTCACATTGATGTCGTCAGTCGCTGGGACGGCGTGATGGCTCACGGCGGTAAGGTTGAAAAAGTTACGGATTGATAATTAGCAATAAGATTCAACTATTAAACTTCGGAGGGAGAATGACGCGCGCGAAAAAAGAGCAGCTTGAGTTGACGACGCAGCTTGTTCACGCAGGCGAGAGAAGGCCAACGCCTGCGGGTAAGCCAACGGCGACGCCCATCTATGCCTCTGCGACTTTCTCTTACGATACGATGGAGGAGACCGATCAGGTCTTCGCAGGCGAGAAGCAGGGCTACATCTACTCGCGCTACGGCAACCCTACGGTCGCCGCTCTCGAAGAGGCCGTCAAAATATTTGAAGCGGGCACGGCGGCCTGCGCTTACTCTACCGGCATGGCCGCGCTACATGCGGCACTCTTCGCCTGCGAACTCACGCCGGGTGCGTCTGTTCTCGCATCGCAGGACATTTACGGACCGACCATAGACCTTCTATACAAGGTCTTTGGCTCGTTTGATATAAAGATCGCAACCGCTGACTTTTCAGACCTCAACGCCGTCAAAGAGAAGGCCCTTGAAACGCGCCCGCGCGTTATGCTCGCGGAGACAATCTCAAATCCGCTCTTGAAGATTTGCGACATAGAGGCTTGCGTCGAACTGGCGCGCGAGGCGGGCGCGCGTCTCATCATAGATAACACATTCGCTTCGCCATATCTTTGCCAGCCGCTCAAAATGGGAGCGGATTTCGTAATTCACAGCGCTACTAAATATCTTGGCGGTCATGCGGACGTGATGGGCGGAGTGGTCGTGGCGCGCGACGAAGCGGACTTGCCGACGTTGATAGGCGTGATGAAATTGGCGGGCGGCATTCTGGGTGTGTGGGAAGCGCACGAAATCCTGCGCGGGGTAAAAACGCTGGGAGTCAGAATGGAGCGCCAGTGCGCAAATGCGCAAGCATTGGCCGAGCATCTTGCAAAGCACAAAAGCGTCTCACACGTGCATTATCCCGGATTGGCCGGACCAGAGGTTCTGGAAAGAGTTCGACGAGTGTTCCGCTCGCCTCTTTATGGCGCGCTCGTTTCCGTAGAACTTCAGGATGACACGCGCGAGGCTGCGTTCCGCTTTATGAACAGGCTTCAATTGTGCGTGCGCTCTACGAGTCTCGGCGATGTTTTCACGAGCGTGCTTCATCCTGCCACAGCATCTCACCGGGACGTTGCACCTGCGCGCCGTCGTCGCTTAGGCATCTCTGATGGGCTTGTGCGAATCTCTGTTGGCATCGAAGATGTCTCTAACATCATAGCCGACATTGAGCAGGCTTTGGAGAAAGATGATTGAGGCTGGTCGGGAAGGGAAGCAGTCTGGCATTTATTCTTTTTCGCAGCGCAGTTCGGAAATAGATTTTGACAAGGGGTCTGTTTTTATGGCAGAGGTAAAACGCATTGGAGTGTTGACGGGCGGAGGCGATGCGCCGGGGCTTAATCCGGCCATCAAGGGCCTGGTCTATCGCGCGTCTGAATTTGGAATTGAAGTCACGGGTCTTTACGATGGCTGGCGAAGTCTGCTCAATCCTTTATCGGAAACGCTGCCGCTCAATCGCGCGATAGTTCGTCGCTGGGATCGTGACGGCGGGACAAACTTAGGTTCGTCTCGGACCAATCCGTTCAAGACTACGAATGAAGAGGGCGAGCGCGTGGACCGTTCAGGTGAAGTCGTAGCGAACATAGAGAAGTTTCAGCTTGATGCTCTGGTTGTCTGCGGCGGCGAAGACACTTTAGGTGTCGCTGCAAAGTTGTCAGAGAAGGGCGTGCGCGTCGTTGGCGTTCCTAAAACGATTGACAAGGACTTAGCCGGAACGGATTACACGCTTGGGTTCGACACAGCACTTAGAAACATCACTGAAGTTCTGGAACGCTCGCGCACTCCGGCAGGCTCGCACGGCTGGGTGCAGGTCATTGAAGTGATGGGCAGGCACGCAGGCCATCTTGCGCTCTGGTCCGGCGTGGCTGGACAGGCGCACCTGATTCTCATCCCCGAACATCCGTTCCGTTATGAGAAAGTCTTTCATCATTTGAGAGAACGCTTGGGCGACACAATAGCTCATCCGCGCGATCCGCAGCATCCACGCTACGCAGTCATCGTCGTAGCCGAAGGCGCATACGCGGAGGATGGAGAGTTGATAACGGTGGATGATCGGCATGATGCTTTCGGCCACGCGCGACTTGGTGGGATAGGCGAAGTCTTAGCTCGCAGGATAATGAGCGAGACGATCTATGATGCGCGCTCTGCTGCGCTCGGCCACCCGCAGCGTGGAGGAGAGCCTTCGCCGGTTGATCGCATCATGGGACTGCTTTTCGGCGCTCGCGCAGCCGAAGCGGTAGCTCGCGGCGAGTTTGGCAAGATGGTTTCGGCAAGAGGCGTTGCTCCTGCGTGTGACCTGTCACTCGTTGATATTTCATCCGTACTCGGACAGATCAATACTGTGGACGTTGCGCGCTACTACGACACAGAGCGTTATCATCTGAAAGGCATCGGGATGTGATTGTTGTAAAGTTGGCCGGGCGTTTTTCACTAAATTAAGAAAAGGAAGCTAAAGAGCATGATTCGTTTGAAGAGATTTGCGGTTATTCTGATTCTTCTATCTTTCTCTGCGCATTACACTCTGGCTCAGCGCGTCGTTAGAGTCACTGAGCCGACAGCGATTCAGCCTGCTGAGGTTGCAATCGCAATCAATCCTAAGAACCCGGACAACCTCATCGGCGCGTCGTTTCAGACAGCCAGACCGCCGCTGCCAATGGCAGGCAGCTTCACATACGTGACGATGGACGGAGGGCTGACATGGAAGACTGTTGCACCTCAAGACCCGCAGAATTTTGTTCAGGGCGACGACGCAATGGCTATAGCCAGCAACGGCACGGCCTATCATGCGCACCTCTCTTTCGACGGCATACGCGTGCAGAGGCCGCGCCGCGCGGAAAGCGGCATCATTGTCAGCACATCGAGAGATGGAGGATTGACCTGGGCTGATCCCGTCCCGGCCATAGACCACATTAACTCCGTCACGCCCTTTGAAGATAAACCCGGCATCGTTACAGACAACGCCAACGGTTCATCATACAAAGGCAACGTCTATCTCGCTTGGACGCGCTTTGATGTTTACGGCAGTCCCGACCCGCAGTGCCATTCGCAAATCTACTTCTCGCGCTCGACCGATGGCGGCAAGACTTTTGCGATGCCATTTCGCATCTCCGACACAGGAGGCGATTGCCTTGATAGCGACAACACGGTCGAAGGCGCTGTGCCAGCCGTCGGTCCGAAAGGCGAAATCTATATCGTCTGGGCCGGACCACTCGGTCTGGTCTTCAAAAAGTCAACGGACGGAGGTTTGACCTTCGGTAAAGATAAAGTGATAGGGCCTATGCCCGGCGGGTGGGATTTCCCTATGCCCGGCCTTGATCGCGCGAACGGAATGCCCGTGACCGGAGTTGATTTAAGCAACGGACCACACAAGGGCACGCTCTATGTGAACTGGATTGACGAGCGCAATGGCGATCTGGACGTGTTCGTGGCCTCTTCGAGCGATGGCGGCGAGACTTGGACTCAACCCGTGCGCGTCAACGACGATCCCTTGAAGAACGGCAAGGCGCAGTTCTTCACCTGGATGGCAGTTGACCCGGTTGACGGTTCTGTGAACACAGTCTTCTACGACCGGCGCGACACGGAAGGCACTATGACGCGACTTACGATGGCGCGAAGTACGGACGGCGGGCGCACCTTCGTCAATCACAAGATTGATCTAGCGCCTTTCAGTTGCAACGAGAGAGTCTTCTTCGGCGACTACAGCGGTATAGCGGCTTACGACGGGCGCGTCGTTCCCATCTTCATGCATTTCGTTGACGAGCGAAGGTTGGCAGTATCAGTCGCGCTCTTCAAGTTCAAGCCGGGAACACAGGAGAAGATTAACTGATAGAACTGATGTTATGCGAGGTATTAAGCCGCCGAAGACGGCAGCAGAATATAGCGAGAGCGTGAAGCGTCAGCGAAACGCTGGGTAAAGTATCAGGTAAGAATATCAAGCCCGCGTTAGCGGGCGACAGACTTGGAGTCATTATTTGTCTGTCGCCCACTAACGCGGGCTTGATAACCTTTATTGCAATCTTGTTCCCCGCGCTCGGCCTCACGGCCTACGCACGGGGCTTTATTCTGATCGCCCGCTTGCGCGGGCTAATATCCAATCTGTATTCATTGATCGCAATTAAAGCTTTATCTTCTGTGCACGCTCAAGATGCGTATCTGGAACGGGCTTGCAGTCTTTGGCGTTAAAATCTTCGACATCTCTCAACATGAAGGTGGAAATTTCAGGTGCTCTTTGCGACTTGACGCGGAAGAAGTCTGCGCCTTTCACGTCCGTCAGTATGAAGGGCGGGCGAAGATCATCTTTTAGATAACTGATCTCTACGTTATTCAACTCAACATTTTTAGCGTGGCGTATGAAGAAGCCGTAAGCGGGAAGCACGCCGAACATCGATGGCTCAGGGTAATCATTCTCTTTTTCGGGCGGCTCAACGCCAGCCTGTTCTTTTGTTCCTCCGCCCTGATAATAAATCCGTATGTTGCTCAACTTCACGTCTTCGATGTAGTGTCCTGGAATGCCGCTGATGATTGAAGAGAATTTCGGGTCCGCGTTATAGACTACGACGTTGCTTATTGCCACGCGCCTCAGTTCGCCCGTCTTCGTCAAATCTTTCGGACCACGATTTCGACTGCCCAGGCGCAGGAAGAATGGCGAGTTGGCTATGTCGCGCATGGTTATATTGGTTATCGTGACATCCTCCAACAATCCGCCGTCAACGGATTCGAGCGCGAAGCCGCGCGAGTAGTCGAAGACGCAGTTCGAGATGGTTATGTTCTTGAAGCCACCGTTTGATTCCGTGCCGAACTTGATTCGCCCCGTAGGGCTGAAAGGATTATTGCCCTCGCGCCTGTACTCGCGCTTGTACGTGCCGTCCAAAAACGTGCCTTCGTCGTAGCCGCTGACTAGACAATTCGTGATCGTCACGTTCTCTGTCGCACGCGCAAAACCGAGCGCGTAAGAACTCTTCGGGCAGATGCCGTCGTCAAACGGCGAGTTGACAGAGCAATTGGAGACGCGCACGTTGCGACAGGCATCTATGTCAATGCCGTCACGGTTCGTGTCTATCTTCAAGTTATCAATCGTGAGGTTGTCAACGCCTGTGGCGAGGATTGCGAAGTGTCCGCCGTGCAGGATTGTGAAGTCGCGCAAGGTAACGTTGCGGCAGAATTTCAAGCTGATGGCCTTGTTGCCCCAGCCAGATTCTACGGCATCACCCGGGCTGGGATAGCCGAAGGGCGCATCTTGTTTGCTGGGTTGCTTCTTGCGTAGAGCATCATTCTGTTCTTGCGTGCGCGATTGCGAGCCGCTGCGGACCAAGCCTTTGCCCCAGATGCGTCCCGGACCAAGAATGGAAACGTTCTCAAGACCCTCGCCCCAGATGAGACTGTTGTGCCAGTGTGAATGTCCGAAGTCCTGATACTTGTCCCACTGGTTTGGCTCAGGCAGATCGTACTTGAAACCTTCTCTTGGATCGGCAGCAAGAATCGTCGCGCCTTGATCGAGATAGAGAGTGATGTTGCTCTTTAGATGAATGGAGACTGAAAGATAAGTGCCTGCGGGGAAGCGCACAGTGCCACCGCCAGCTGAAGAAGCTTTATCAATCGCGCTATTGATGGCGGGCGTGTCCAGAGTCTTCCCGTCACCCTTAGCTCCGAACGCGCGCACGTCATAAACATCTGCTTGAACGACACGCGCGGCATTTGCTACAGCGCCGGGCTGTCGAGTGCCGTTCAAAATCAGGCAGATGGCTAAAGCAGACAGAAGGATAGAAACAGACACACGAAGCTTATTAGTTTTCATTGTGGTCTCCGAATTAAGTTGATAGCATGTCGGATTATTGCACATACCGGGCAGACTCTTAAATATCAGGGAGCGGAAGGCAGAGATGAAACTTGCACAGTTCAAGATAGAAGGGACGGCGGAGCGGAAACTAGGTCTTTTCCTGAATGAGAAGTTAATTGATGTCGCGGCACTTGCGGGCGCGGTAAAAAAATCTGGCGGGCAGGCGTCCGACTGGTTGCTTGAAGTCTCAAGCACGCTGGATGTGATACGTCGCGGTGATGAAGCGATCAATGAGATTGGCGCGCTATTAAAAGTTGCTAATCAAGAAGCGATCTTGAAAGATGAGCGAGTAGCTTACAAGATAGATTCCGTTGAATTTCTTCCGGCAGTTTATCCCGAAAAGATTCTGGCAATCGGGCGCAATTACGTTGACCACGCAATCGAAGGAGGCGCAGAGCCGCCGAAAGCGCCACTCGTTTTTACGAAGCTACCGAACTCTTTGAGCGCGCACCGTTCTCCGATTGTGCTGCCGACTATCAGCACGCAGGTTGACTACGAAGCGGAATTAGCGGTCGTGATGGGACGCAGGTGCAGGCGCGTTTCTGAAAGAGAGGCGCTCGATTACGTTTTCGGGTACACGCTCATCAATGACGTGAGCGCACGCGACCTGCAATTCGGCGACGGCCAGTGGGTGCGCGGTAAGGGTCTTGACACTTTCGCGCCGCTCGGTCCATTCATCACAACACGCGACGAGATTGAGGACGCGCACTCGCTCAATATTGAAGGACGTTTGAACGGCGAGGTCATGCAGTCATCAAACACAGGCAAGATGATTTTCAGAGTGCCTTATCTAATCTCTTATATCTCGCAGGGCATCACGTTCGAGCCGGGCGACGTGATCGCAACAGGCACACCCGAAGGCGTCGGAGTCTTTCGCAAGCCGCCAGTGCTTTTGAAGGCTGGCGATGTGTTCGAGGTGACGGTGGAGAAATTGGGCACACTACGCAATCAGGTCGTCGCGCCGCAGGAATAATTTCAGATTACTTTTAGTTCCTCTCTAATACTTCGGCACACTCTGGTCAACCTCATCGGACCATGCAATGATGCCGCCGCGAAGATTAATCAATCGCCCGTTGAAACCTGCTTGCTTCAAAGCTTCAATCGCCTTCGCGCTTCTCACGCCGCCCTTGCAATGGACGACCGTTTCGCGGTCAGGGTCAATCTCGTCTATGCGATTCACGACCTGACCGAGCGGAATCAACTTCGTGTCAGGGATGCGCGCTATCTCATACTCGTGCGGCTCGCGCACGTCTATAATCTGTATGTCATCGCCCCGGTCCAGACGCCGCTTCAATTCGCTCGCCGTAGTTTCTTCCAACTCCTCCGAAGCTTTCACTTCCTGCGGCTGCGGTCTGAGTCCGCAGAACTCTTCATAATCAATCAACTCTTTGATTGTAGGGTTATCGCCGCAGATGGGACATGCAGGATCACGTCTCAACTTCAATTCGCGCCAGCGCATGTTCCACGCATCGAAAAGTAGCAGCCGATTAACGAGAATGCCTTCAGCGCCAAGGATGATCTTGATGGTTTCGTTGGCCTGAATCGCGCCGACGATTCCGGGCAGAACACCGAGCACACCGCCTTCAGCGCAAGAGGGAACTAACCCTGGCGGCGGAGGCTCTGGATAGAGACAGCGATAGCACGCGCCCTTTGCAGCCCAGAAGACTGACGCCTGCCCCTCGAAGCGAAAGATTGAGCCATAGACGTTCGGCTTGCCAGTCAATACGCACGCATCGTTTACAAGATAGCGAGTCGGAAAATTGTCCGTGCCGTCAACGATGATGTCGTAGTCGCGGAAAAGTTCGAGCGCGTTCTCGCTCGTCAGGCGTGTCTCATAAGTGTCTAGCCGGATGTGCGGGTTGATGTCGTGCAGGCGGTCGCGCGCGGATTCGATCTTTGGTCGCCCTACGTCCTTCGTGCCGTGAATGATCTGTCGCTGCAAGTTGGATTCGTCAACAACATCGAAATCGAGAATGCCAAGTCGCCCGACGCCAGCCGCCGCCAGATACATTCCGAGCGGAGCGCCAAGCCCACCCGTGCCTATCATCAGCACGCTCGCAGCTTTCAACTTTCGCTGACCTTCCATGCCGACCTCCGGCATTATCAGATGACGACTGTAACGCGCAATCTCTTCATTCGTAAGCGCAGGCTTTGACGCGGCCTCTTCAATCGTGGTTGAGCCTCCGGCAATCGAAGGCACAATCATGATGGTGTCGCCGTCTTTGACTTTTGTCTCCGCGCCTTCCGCGTGGCGAATGTCTTCGTCGTTCAGATAGATGTTGACGAAGTTGCGCAGACGGTTCTGGTCGTTGTAGAGATGCTTACGCAATTCCGCATGTGTAGAAGTCAAACGCTCAAGCGCTTCCCCTGTCGTTTTAGCTTCAACTTCAACCTCAGAACTTCCACCTGCATATTGTCTGAGCGCAGTCGGGATGATGATTGTAACCGCCATGATTTCTAAATTCCTTTCGAGATTTCCTCTTCATTAAAACGCGACCTGTCAGGCTCAAGCTCCCACGAGCGCAGGTCAACCGCTCGACGTTCTCTAACTGAAACGACGATGTAGGACATAGTGGGCCAGGGCGCAAGGTTCTCTAAATCAAACTTGGAAGGCGCGGCTCGATCATCCGGGTGCGAATGATAGTTGCCGACGACGCCCAAGCCCTCTTTGCTGAAACGGCGCTCTTGCTGCATGTAATCCTGCGGAGTAATCAGCATTCTATGGCCTAACTCGTCATCCGATTCCCAGGCGTTCGAGACTTCCACTGTTTCTACAACAACGCGCGTGCGACCGTCATCTTCGATGCGACCAACCAGAAGCCCGCAACACTCGCGCGGGTATTCAGCTTCGGCGTGACGCCTGATCTTATCAAGCTGCTCGTCCCTTATCCTTATCATCGCTCTTCCCAAAAGTGTTCGCTCAGATACCTGCTCCCGCCATCACAAAGAATTGTCACGACGACAGACCCGCGTGGAAGTCCGTGCGCGAGCCTGAGCGCGGCGAAGACGTTTGCGCCGGAGCTTACGCCCACAAAGAGACCTTCTTCGCGCGCAAGGCGTCGCGTCATCGCTTGAGCATCTTCTGTTGAAACTTCGACATTTTCATCAGCCAGCGTCGAATCATAAATGCCCGGCACAATCGCGGTCTTCATGTGCTTCATGCCCTCAAGCCCGTGCATGGGCGAATCGGGCTGCAAAGAGATTGTTAGAATTGAAGGCTGATATTCTTTGAGCCGACGAGCAATGCCTGTGAACGTGCCGGATGTGCCGAGTCCCGCTAGGAAATGCGTTATGCGCCCTTCGGTCTGCTCCCAGATTTCCGGTGCAGTCCCTTCGTAATGAGCGCGCCAATTAGCATGAGAGTTGTACTGGTCCGCATAGAAATATTTGTGCGGCTCACGAGCCGACATCTCACGCGCAAGAAGCTGAGCGCCGTCAGTGCCGTCGAGCGGATCGGTCTCGATAATCTCCGCACCGTATATTTTCAGGATGCGCTTGCGCTCTGTGCTCGCGTTCTTCGGAAGACAGAGCGTCACACGGTAGCCACGCGCAGCGCCTATCATAGCGTAAGCTATTCCCGTATTGCCGCTCGTCGCGTCAAGAATAATCTTGCCGGGTTGAAGCTCACCCGTTCGCTCGGCTTCAAGAATAATTGCACGCGCCGCGCGGTCTTTCACAGACCCGCCCGGATTCAAGTGCTCCGCCTTGACGAAAAGCTCGACCTGAGAGTCCATTTCGCGCGTCACATTACGCAGTCGTATGAGCGGAGTTCTGCCGATGTTCGACAGCAGATCGTTTTCAGCCATCACAGTTGGTTCTTCTAAAAGCATCATTAACACTTCAGCCGCGCCTCTCTTTTACGAAGGGTCGCGGCTGGCTTGCTCTCTCTAAACTTTCTGCGGCGTCTAACCTTTTCTCAAGTCCGAAGCGCCCGCCGAAGTCCAGCCCGTCCGCTCCTTCGTAAAGGAATGACAACAGGTACAGGCGCAATAACAATAGAACATTCGACGCATCATCTTTATCAAACTATGAACGCAACTATAAGCAAGATTTTGAAAGAGTGTCAACCGGAGCGATTTATGAGTAGTGGGTCAGATTGGAAATGAACTCACCACCGCAGAGAGACGCGTAGGACCGTAGAGATAGCGCAGAGAAATCAAACTCTCTTTATAGATTCCTGGTTAACGAAAGCGGTCGCAATCAATCTCATACTTTTTAACCTTGTAGCCGATGATCCGTTCCGTAGTATCGAGGAGCAGCTTGGCCGCTCTCTTTCGATTGCCGCGCGTCGTTTTCGATTGACCAGAATGGGGATGCAGATGAAAGTGAGTTCCTGCTGCTTTAGAGTCTTCTTTCTTACGCCCAGGCGGTCCAGAAAGAGAGGCTCGCGGCTGACTTGAGGAACTACGACGGGCTTGCCTGTTTGGAAGACGCTGCCCGTTATGCCTTCTCCGGCGCGATACCTGGCGCGTCGCGCAACATCTTCATCAAGACCGTGAGAAGCGACGACGCGCAATTCTTTCGTGTCCTGGTCCGGCAGCATGACGACGCCGCGCAGAGCATTGTGATGTCGCCCCAACGTTTCAAGGACGCGCGACATTGCATCTTTAAGCTTGAAAGTTCCGGCGAGCGTCTGGCCGACCTCCAATATGGTCGCAAGCTTTCGCGCTTCCGCCTGCTCTGCTGTCATCTTTGTGGAAGTTCCGGGCGTCGCCATCGTTCATTCTTCAAAACCGAATCATCTTAGGGGCAATCGCGCAGCCAGGTCAAAAGCATAAACCTTATCTGGAGATGAACCCGTCTCTCCGAGAGATTACTGCTGCGGCTTTGCGTGTTGGCGCAGCACCTTTAGAAAGGCTGCGGCTGCGTGAGAGAAGGTTATCTGTCGGCGGTGCGTTGCCCAGAGTGTGCGATGGTAGCTCAGGCCGCGAACTGGAATGGAGACTAGCGAGCCGCGCTCCAACTCCTCGCTCACGCACATGCGTGGAACAAAAGCCAGACCAACCTTCATCTGAACGAATCGCTTGATGGTCTCGATGGTCGCAAGCTCAAGCGTGATGTTGAGCGGCGTGTGGTGCTGTGCGAACGCCTCAATAACGCGTTGGCGCGAGGCGGCTTTGACGTTATGAGCCAGAAAAGATTCCTTGCCGAGTTCTTTAATGTTTATAGAGTCGAGCTTAGCGAGCCTGTGGCTGGGGTGCATTATCAGCACAAGCTCGTCTCGAAGGATTGGGAAGGATGCAAGCTCACTTGATTCCGGCTCGTAAGCCAGAAGCGCGAAGTCTATGTTTCTATCCAGCACCTCGCGCGGCAATTGCTCGGATGTGTGCCTGTAGATTTCTACCTTAACGTTCGGGTGCTGCTTTCTGAAATCCAGAATAAGATGCGGCAGTAGATATAGCGACGTGCTCTCGTTAGCGCCGATGCGGACTCGACCTCGTTTAAGAGAGCGCAACTCTTCGAGCGCGCCCAGCGCCTGATCGCGCAGCGACAGCATACGCTTCGCGTAATCATAAACTAGCTCGCCAGCCTCCGTGAGCGTAGGCGTCTTCTGCGAACGCTCGAAAAGTTTTGTTCCTATCTCCTCTTCAAGACGGCGAATCGCTATGCTTACGGCTGGCTGCGTTCGGTAAACACGCTCGGCGGCTTTTGAGAAGCTGCCCTCTTCTACGACTGTGGTAAAGAATTCGAGCTGCGTCAGTTCCATTTCGTGAATTCATCCTTCATAAGTGCTTTGATGAAGTGCTAAGACTCAACAACAATTTTGTCGTTCAAGTTTTGATGCGCGACAAAGATGTCTTGAAACCTCGTAATCGTCAAGCCTTGAAACAAGCGGAACAAGATGAAAATCAACGAGAGTTTGCTGTGTTCGGCTCGATTATTCTTCGCTTCTTAAATTTTTTCAGAACTGCGAAGCAAGTTGGCATAGGGATTGTTAAGCGCCTCGCGTGTGAGACCGGAAACATGGAAGCTTTCACCTCGTGTCAACAAACATCCGTCAATGCTCGCCTCAAAAATTTCATACAAAAGGAAAAACGTATATGAGTCCTTTGCGTAAAGCACAGTCGCACGGCATTCGCGCTCGTATGTGTAATCGGCAGCGCGGCCATTGCCTTCGCACAAACCTCCAGCCAATCCGTAGAAGACAGGTTGTCAAAGTTGGAGACAGCCACAACGGGCGCGCAATCTTCCGGCGACAACGCCTGGATGCTCGTTTGCGCTGCGCTCGTACTGATGATGACCGGACCGGGCTTAGCGCTTTTCTACGGCGGGCTTGTCAGAAAGAAGAATGTGCTGGGCACTATGATGCAGAGCTTCGTGTTGATGGCCGTGATTACAGTCCTATGGGCGCTCTACGGCTACAGCTTAGCTTTCTCGGAAGGCACACCGTTCTTCGGCAACTTCACTCATGCGCTTCTGCGCGGCGTCGGCACCCTGCCGAATGCGGATTACGCAGGAACGATTCCGCAGCAGACCTTCATGCTGTTTCAACTGATGTTCGCAATCATCACGCCTGCGCTGATAACGGGCGCGTTCGCAGAGCGCATGAAATTTAGCGTGATGCTCATATTCACTGTTCTTTGGGCGACTGTTATCTATTTCCCGCTGGCGCACATGGTCTGGGGCAAAGGAGGATTTTTGAACGCCGCGCTTGGAGGTCGAGTGCCTGCGCTCGATTTCGCAGGAGGCACTGTCGTTCACATCGCTTCAGGTTTCTCTGCACTGGTTTGCGCAATGTGGCCGCGCTGTCGTCCGTAGCCTTGAACCTCGCTGATGGTCATGCCGATTACGTCCACTTCCTGCAAAGCAGTTCTGACCGCGTCCAGAAGATGCGGCCTGATGACGGCTTCAACCTTTTTCATCCATTCATCTCCTCGAATTGAGCTTTGATCTTTGTGCGCTGATTAAGCGCTACCCCTTGATGAAAGTTTTTCAGTGAGAACGGTTTCAACCTCTTGCATCACAGTCTCCTGAAGTTTCATTCCTTTCTCATCGTTAACGTAAAAAACATCAAGCGCGTCGCTACGTTCAGTTGCAATCTTGGCGCAGACGATGTTAAGTCCAAGCGAGGCCAACTCGCGCGCAATCTTGAAGGCCAATCCTGTCTCGTCCGGCGCTTGAATCTCTATGAGCGTGGATGAGCGCGATGAGTCGTTGTCGCAGACTACGTGCGGAAGCCTGCGCCTACGGCGCGCATGATTCGCAATGACTCTCTTTCTGGGAGCATTCTTTGTGCGCCATCGCTCGACGAGCGCGGCAACATCAGTCTCTTGATTGATGGCCTTGCAGAGAGAAGCCTCTATTCCGGCATACCTGTGAACGTCTATGGCGTGGTGCGTGGGGGCTTCGCGCAGCGTTATAACGTCCAGAGCAATCCCGTCATAGCGCGTGTTGAGTTCTGCCGCCAGAATTTCGATTCCGTGAGCCGCGAGCGTTCCCGCTATGTCTGCGAAAAGTCCCGGCCTATCTTGCGCGCAGATTGTCAGTTCGGTCGAAGCGTTGCCGGGACGCGTCCAGCGAAGAGCTAATATGTCCGACTTGAGTTCTTCGATCAGGTGTAGATGTGTTGCGGCGGCGTCGGGGCGCGTAACGCGCACGTAGCGGTCCGGCATCAACGCAACGTGACGCTCAACATCGCTCAGCGC
>Ga0066662_10000145_pt1 | contig 29222 bp, 26 predicted proteins | sample GraSoiAngelo_111_FD_133939 | JGI IMG/M metagenome (GOLD analysis project Ga0066662, IMG submission 133939) | Grasslands soil microbial communities from the Angelo Coastal Reserve, California, USA - 14_0903_12_40cm | ecosystem: Environmental > Terrestrial > Soil > Grasslands | place: USA...
AGCAGCGCGGACTGCACCTTCGCCGGCGCGCGGTTGATCTCGTCGGCCAGCACGACGTTGGCGAACAGCGGGCCCAGCACCGTCGTGAACTCACCGGCCTTCTGGTCGAACACGCGCGTGCCGACGATGTCGGACGGCAGCAGGTCCGGGGTGAACTGCACGCGCCGGAAGACGCCGCCCACCGCAGCCGCGAGCGCACGGCAGGCCAGCGTCTTGGCAACGCCGGGCGCGCCTTCGAGCAGGATGTGGCCGCCCGCGATCACCGCCAGCACGAGCGCTTCGACGACCTCGTCTTGACCGACGATCGTCGCGTGCAGCGCGTCGAGGACCACGCGCGGCTTGCTCATCGTCCGCTCGCGGCGGCGCCGGCGGACAACCACGTCTCGGTCGCGGCCACCAGCTCGGGCGACGATGCATCGCGCTCGTGCGCCGGACCGAACGCCGTGCGCTCTGCCGCGCCCAGCGCGGTGCGGAGCTCGCGATCGGGCGTCGCGGCGAGCGCGTCGCGAAGCGTCGCGCCGGCCGTCACCCCGGCCGCGACGAACAACGCGCCGCGCAACCGCATCAGCGAGTCGTGCGCCGGCGCGGTTCGATAGGCGCGCAGCGCATCGGCGACGTCGTCACGCGGCGTGCGCGGCGGCGCCGGCGGCGCAACCGGCGCTGCGACAAGCACCGGCGGCGGCACCGGGCGCCGGCGCAAGCGCATCAGCGTCACGAGCGCCGCCAGCGCCACGAGCACGAGGGAGCCGGCGATCATGATGCCGAGCATCAGCCGCCAAATCGGCGCGAACATGACGAGCGTGGTGCGCGGCGTGCCGCCCACGACGACGACGCGCACCGGATTCGCCGAGAAGCGCGACGGTTTGCGCGTGCGCGCGTCGATCGCGTCGAGGTACGCGCCCTTGAACGTGAACGTCCCCGCGGCCGTGGGCTCGAGCGTCAGCGTTTCGACGACGTCGGTACCCGCCGACGAGCTCGACACCTGGCGCTCGTCGCCTTCCAGCGTCATCGTGCCGACGTCGGGGACCACCAGCTCGTCGAGCGCGGCGACGTTCTCGCGCACGTGCACGTGGATCGCGAGGTGGAACACCTCGCCGACCGGGATGGCCGCGCGGTCGGCGCGCATCGACAGCGCGTCGACGTGCAGCGTGCGCAGGCTCGCGGCGCGCGCGGGCGGCGTCAGCAGCGCGGCTACGGCGAACGCGAGGCCGAGGACGGCTCGGCCGCGGCTCACTCGACCCGGTCGAGCCAGCGCGCGAAGAGGTTTCGCGCGTCGAACGGTCCCGGCGAGGCTTCCGGGTGGAACTGCACCGCTTCGACCGTCAGCGTGCGGTGCCGGAACCCTTCGTTGGTGCCGTCATTGAGGTTGACCATCGTCGCCTCGAGCGTCGCCGGCAGCGTCGCGCCGTCGACCGCGTAGCCGTGGTTGTGCGCCGTCACGATCACCTCGTCGTGCACAACGTCTTTCACCGGCTGGTTGCCGCCGCGGTGGCCGTATTTGAGCTTGTACGTCTGCGCCCCGCAGGCCAGCGCGAGGAGCTGGTGGCCCAGGCACACGCCGAACAGCGGCTTCTCGCCGATCAAGCCGCGCAGCGTCTCGACGGTGTCGCCCAGGTCGCGCGGGTCGCCCGGGCCCGGTGAGATCACCACCGCGTCGGGGTTCTCCGCGAGGATGTCTTCGCGCGAGGCGCCGTACGGCAGCACCGTCACGCGCGTGTCGAGCGCGGTGAGATCGCGGATGATGTTGCGCTTCACGCCGCAGTCCAGCAGCACGACGTGCTTGCGCCCGGTGCCGACCGTCTCGCGCGGCTGATACGCGCCGGCGACCGACGCGACGAGCCCTTTGGTGGTCGCGTCGAGCACGTAGCGCCGCAGCGTTTCTTCGACCGCGGCGATCGCCTCGTCGCCGACCGCGAGCGCCGCGGCGATGGTGCCGTGCTCGCGCAGCGCGATCGTCAGCGCGCGCGTGTCGATGCCGACGATCGTTCGCACGCCTTGCGCGTCCAGCCACGAGTCGAGGTCCTGCTTGGACGCGTAGTGCGACGGATGGCGCGCGAGGTGCTTGATCACCGCGCCCGCCGCGCACGCGTGCGGATGCTGCGCGGCGGTTCCGCTGACGCCGTAGTTGCCGATCAGCGGATACGTGAACGCGAGGATCTGCCCGGCGTACGACGGATCGGTGAGCGCTTCTTCGTAGCCGGTCATGCCGGTGTAGAACACCGCTTCGCCGAGCGCGATCCCCGTCGCGTTCAAGCCTTCGCCGTCGTAGCGCGTGCCGTCGGCCAGCAGCAGCGTCGCGCGGTTCGTCATGCCGGCACTTCCTCGCGCGGGAACACTTCGCCGTGCTCGAACACGACGGCGCCTTCGATCACCGTCGCGAGCGCGCGGCGCGGCAGCGTCATGCCGTCGAACGGCGTGTTCTTGCCCTTCGAGCGGAACATGCGCGCGTCGACGGTCCAGGCGCGGTCGCCGAACACGGTGACGTCACCGGGGCTGCCGACGTCGAGCGTGCCGCCGGGCACGCCCAGGATGCGCGCGGGGTTCACCGACAGCAGCTCCACGAAGCGCGCGAGCGGCAGCTGCGGCAGCGCGAACGCGTATGCGCCGAGCGCGATCTCCAGGCCGCTGAAGCCGACGGGCGCCTGCGAGAGCAGCTGCGCCTTCTCGTCGAGCCCGTGCGGTGCGTGGTCCGTCGCGAACGCGTCGATCGTGCCGTCGAGCACGGCGGCGCGCAGCGCGTCGCGGTGCCGCGGCCCGCGCAGCGGCGGGTTGACTTTCGAGTCGGCGCGGTAGTCGTCGAAGCGGTCGTCGAGGAACACGAGGTGATGCGGCGTCACCTCGCACGTCACGCGCACGCCGCGCGCGCGCGCCCAGCGGATCAGGTCGAGCGAGGTCGCGGTGGAGACGTGCGCGATGTGCCACGCCTTGCCGGAGTCCGCGGCGATCAGCAGGTCGCGCGCGACGATCACGTCCTCGGCAAGCGCGGGCGCCCCGTCGAGCCCGAGCCGCATCGACGCCGGGCCTTCGTTCATCACGGCGCCGCCTTTGAGGTCGTCGTCCTCGCAGTGCGAGATGAACGCGCAGTCCAGATCGGCGGCGTAACGCGCGGCGTTGCGCAGCACGCGCGCGTCGCGCACGGTGGAACCGTCGTCGCTGAACGCGACGCAGCCCGCGTCGCACAAGAGGTGGTACGGCGCGAGCTCCTTGCCGGCACGGCCGCGCGTGAGCGCGCCGACCGGGTACACGCGGGCCAGCCCGGCCGCGTCGGCGCGCCGCACGACTTCGCTCACGATCGCCGCCGAGTCGAGCGCCGGCTCCGTGTTCGGCATGCACGCGACCGCAGTGAACCCGCCGGCGACCGCCGCCGCCGTGCCGGTCGCGATCGTTTCTTTGTGCGTCTGTCCCGGCTCGCGCAAGTGCACGTGCATGTCGATGAAGCCCGGCGCGACGATCGCACCGGACGCGTCGACCGCGCGCGCCTCGGCGTCGTCGAGGTGCTCGCCGATGCGCGCCACGAACCCGTTCTCGATGAGCACGTCGCGCACGGCGTCGATGCCTTGCACCGGATCGATCAACCGGCCGCCCCGGACGAGCGTCTTCACGCTGGTACCGGGGCGCCGTTGACCAGCATGTCCAGCACGGCCATGCGAACGAACACGCCGTTGTGCACTTGCGCGACGTAGCGCGAGCGCGGGTCGTCGAGCACGTCGTCGGTGAGCTCGAGGCCGCGGTTGTACGGGCCCGGGTGGAGGATGATCGCGTCGCTGCGCAGCGAGCGCAACCGCGCGCGGTTGAGCTGATAGCGCTGCGTGTAGTCGTCGAGCACCGGCAGCAGGCCCGTCTCGATGCGTTCGCGCTGGATGCGCAGCATCATCACGGCGTCGGCGCGCGGCAGCACCGCGTCGAGGTCGCGCTCGATGCGCACGCCGGGCGCGAGGAAGTCGCGCGGCAACAGGGTCGCGGGGCCCACCAGCGTGACGTCGATCCCGAGCGCGCGCATCCCCACGATGTTCGAGCGCGCCACGCGCGAGTGCAGGATGTCGCCGACGATCGCGACGCGCAGGCCGTCGAAGCGCCGGAACTCCTGGCGCAGCGTCATCAAGTCCAGCAGCGCCTGCGTAGGATGCGCGTGCGTGCCGTCGCCCGCGTTGATCACATGCCCGTCGAACGAGTCGGCGAGCCGGCGCGCGAACCCGGACTCGGGGTGGCGCACGACGATCACGCGAACGCCGATACCGCGCAGCGTCAGCGCCGTGTCGGCGATCGTCTCGCCTTTGCCGAGGCTCGACGCACCGGGGGCGAACGAGATCACGTCGGCGCCGACGCGCTGCTCGGCCAGCGTGAACGACGTCGCGGTGCGCGTCGACGCCTCGAAGAACAGGTTCAAGACGGGGACGCCGGCGCACAGGTCGCGCGGCGGCAACTCCTCGCGGAACGCCATCGCGCGGTCGAGCACGGCGACGAGCTCGTCGGGGGCGAGGTCGTCGACGTCGAGCAGGTTACGGGGCGGCACGGTCCTCGTCGTGCACCGTCACCACGTCGGCGTCGGAGCGCTGCGCGGCAAGCAAGACGTCGATGTGCTCGCGCCGGCTCGTCGGGATGATCTTCCCGAGATAGTCGGGCTGCACCGGGAGCTCGCGCAGCCCGCGGTCGACGAGCACGGCCAAGCGGATGGCGCGCGGGCGGCCGAGGTCGGTCACCGCGTCGAGCGCGGCGCGGACGGTGCGCCCGGTATAGAGCACGTCGTCGACCAGCACGACCGTCTGGCCCGTGATCCCGCTGCGGATCTCCGACTCGGGCAGCTCGCGCGCGACGTCGTCGTCGCGGTAGAGGTTGATGTTGAGGAAGCCGAGCTGCGGAAGCGACCCGCGAATCTCGGCGATCTTCGACGCGAGCCGGCGGGCGAGGGCTTCCCCGCCGCGGCGGATCCCGATGAGGAGAAGCCCGCCCTGGGCGTCCTCGGGTTCGACGATCTGGTGTGCCATGCGCGCGATCGCCCGGTCGATCTCGTCGGGCGACATCAGCACGCGTCGCCTCGCCACCGCGGTCTGCATCGCCCGGACCTTCGTCGTCCCTGACCGGCTTCGCCTTCGGGCGGGTACGCTTCGCGGACGATGAGTGCGCTGCGCATCGCGAAGACCATGGCGGCCGGCTTGGCCGCGACCTGGTTCATGGACCGCGCCGACGAGCTGATCTATGCGACGCAGTCCGAGGACGTGCACCGGCGGGAGGCGGAGCTCGAAGACGTCACGGGCCCGGGCCAATTCGCGCGGGCGGTCATGCGCGCGCTGGGTCGCGAGCCGACGCACGAGGAGACCGTCCGCTGGGGCCGCGCCGCGCACATCGCGATGGGCATGTCGTTCGCTTTGGTGTATGCGCCGGCGGCAAAACGCATGCCGTGGCTGCGCATGGGCTTTGGCGCGGCGTACGGCGTGGCAATCGCGCCCGCAAACCTCATAATCGTACCGGCGCTAGGGCTTACGCCGCCGTCGTGGGAGTTCCCGATCGAGACGACCGTGCGCGGAGTCGGCTATCATATCGCTTACGGTATCGCTCTCGAAGGGCTCGCGCGCGTGCTTCGAATGCACGACGACCGATAGAGGCGTCGTCAGCGAAGTCGAGCCGGATGTCGGTTTCGCCGTGCGCCATACGGATTCGAGCGAGCTGGCGCAGGTAAATGACCTGATACGCGGCTTCGAGGGTGAAGTACTCGCGCACATCGTCACGGCCGCCACCGGTGCGCCGGATCGTCGGAATATTCGTGATGACGAGGCGAACGCCGGGCGCGAGCTCTTCGACTTCTGTCGTCAACTCATCGGTTGAGATGATCGGGTCGGTCATGTGGCTTCACGGTCACTTAGACCGTGTGTACTGTCGCGGTGTAGTGGCGACGATCCCAGCTCACCTTGACCCGGATCCGGCGCCCCGACCGCATATTACCCTCGAAGTTGATGGCGACCTCCCTCGGACCGTGAACGTCGACGTCCTTCGACGCGGGTTGGCCGAAGCGCGGCGGCAATTCGAACGAGGGCAACTTCGCGGCGCGTCACCTTTGGGGTCCATAGATCGAACGCTTCGTCGATCGATCGGATAGCGAGTACATCCTCGCGCGTCGGCACGAAGACGAGCATCGCAGCCCGTCGTGGTCAGCTCGTGACCGCGATATTACCTGACGATGACGTATCGGAATTCAGCGGTTCGCAGGACGCAAGATCGCGCACGCCGTCGTTCCGGTGCCGAGCACGCGCCGCTCGCTGTCGTAGAGCTTTGCTTCGGCGACGGCGGTGGAGCGGCCGACGTGCACGACCGTCGCTTCGCAGCGCACGGCCCCCGTGTCTTTCGTGATGCCGCGGATGAAACGTACCTGAACGTCGGTCGTGGTGTACGCGACGCCCTTCGGCAGCGTCGTGTGGATCGCGCAGCCCATCGCCGAGTCGAACAGCGCGAGCGCGAATCCGCCGTGCACGACGCCGATCGGGTTGTAGTGCTCCTCCCCGGGATAGCCTTCGAACACGACGCGGCCTTCGTCCGCTTCGGCGATGGTGAAGTTCATGAGGCGCGCGATCGGCGGCGGTGGGACGAGTCCGTCGCGCACCGCTCGGATCGCCTCGAGGCCGGACATGTCGCGCAGCGCGCCCGAGGACGCGAGCGGATCCTCCCAGGTGACGAGGCGTTCGCGAGTCACTTGCATCATGCAAGGAACTTCGGACCCGCGCGTCGATGTCTCCTTCCGACGGAGGTGATCGCCGGTGGCCAAGCGCCGCAGCTTCGACGAGATGAACTGCTCGATCGCCCGCGCGCTCGACGTGCTGGGCGAGTGGTGGACGCTGCTCGTGATCCGCGAGGCGTTCCGCGGCGTGCGGCGCTTCGACGGCTTCGTGGAGCGGCTCGGCATCTCGCCGAACATTCTGGCGGTGCGCTTGCGCCGGCTGGTGGAGCACGGCGTGTTCGAGGAGCGCGCGTACCAAGAACGCCCGGTGCGCGTGGAGTACCGGCTGACGGCGAAAGGCCGCGATCTCTATCCGGTGATCGTCGCGCTGCTCGGCTGGGGCGATCGCTGGTATGCGGAAGACGGGCCGCCGGTCGTACTGATGCACGCGAACTGCGAGCACCGCGCCGACCCGCAGCTCGTGTGCGGCCACTGCGGCGAAAAGCTCGACCCGCGCCACGTCCGCGCGATCCCGGGCCGCGGAGCCGACGAACCGGAGCCGAGCCTGGCCGTCCGCTAGTCGGGCGGCAGCGCGTCCAGCGCCGCGCGATTGCGTGCGAGCTCGCGTCGGTACTCTTCCAGCTTTGCGCGCTCCGCATCGACGACGTCCGGGGAGGCCTTCGCGACGAAGTTTTCGTTCGCGAGCTTTTTCTCCGAGCGGGCGACTTCTTTTTCGAGCCGTTCGATCTCGCGCGTGTAGCGCTCGCGCAGCTTCGCGGTGTCTGCGACGCCCCGAACTGCGAGGATGCGGTCACGCATGTTGCCGTCGCCGCCGTCGTACGCGCTGATCTTCGCGCGCGCGAGCGTCGCGAGCGTCTCGACGATGCCACGTTCCTGCTCGAGTGACGCCGGGATCTCCACGCGCATCCAGTCCTTGGGCGCGATCTCCCATTCCGCGCGCGCGTTGCGGAGCTGCTCCACCTTCTCGATCAGCGCGCGAAACACGGCGGCGGCGTCGGGGAACGACGGGATCTCCGCGAGGTCCGGCCAGGATGCCGTAACGATCGTGGCGCCGTCGTGCGGGAGCGTCTGCCAAATCTCTTCGGTGACGAACGGCGCGATCGGGTGCATTGCGCGCACGAACGTGTTGAGCACGAACGACAGCACGGCGCCGCGTGTGTCCTGCTGGCCCTCGGCTTTGGTCGCCTCGACGTACCAGTCGCAGAACGTGTACCAGCCGAACTGCAACAGCGCATCGGCCGCGACGCCGAACGCGAACCCGTCGTACGCGCGCGTCACCGTCTCCGCGCACGCGCGAAGCTCGGTGAGGATCCATTTGTCGGCGAGCGTTAGCTTCGCATGTTTCGGCAGCACCGCGGCGCTCGGAAGGCCTTCCGGAAGCGCGCACGTGTAACGCAGCGCGTTCCACAGCTTCGTGGCGAAGCGCTTCGCCTCGTCGCAAAAGCGCTCGTCGAAGCGCAGCTCCTGCGACTCCAGGCGGAACTGGCGCAGGATGCCGAAACGCGTGCCGTCGGCGCCGTATTTCGGCACGAGATCGGTCATCGGGTCGATGGCGTTTCCCAGCGACTTCGACATCTTGCGGCCGTGCATGTCGAACACCAGCGGCGTCACGAACACCGTGTCGAACGGCAGCTTCCCGGCGAACCGCAGCCCGAGCATCACCATGCGCGACACCCAGAGGAAGATGATGTCGCGGCTGGTGACCATGACTTGATTCGGATACCAGTGGTCGAGCTCGGCCGTCTTTTCCGGCCAGCCCAGAACCGAGAACGGCCACAGCCCGGAACTGAACCAGGTGTCGAGCGTGTCGGGATCGCGTCGCAGCTCGTCGGATCCGTAGCGCTCGCGCGCAATGCGCCGCGCTTCGGCTTCGTCGTGGGCCACGACCACGTCGTCGTTCGGCGTGTACCACACCGGAAGCTGGTGGCCCCACCACACCTGGCGCGAAATGTTCCAGTCGCGGATGTTCTCCAGCGCCGCGGCGTACGTGCGGCCGAAGCGTTCCGGCACGAAGCGCGGCGCGCCGGCGCGATAGGCGTCGAGTGCCGGCTGCGCGAGCGGCTGCACCTTGACGAACCACTGCAGCGAGAGCAGCGGCTCGATGACGACGTGGGTGCGCGAGCTCAGCGGCAGCGTGGTTCGGTACGGTTTCTCGTCCACGAGGGCGCCGAGCACGCGCAGCTCGTCGACGATGCGCTTTCGCGCGTCGAAGCGGTCGAAGCCGACGAACGCGTGCATCTTCTCCGCCTGCGCGTCGATGGGCGCACGGCGCTCGGGCGTTTCGTCGTAGCGCCAGATCGGCGCCGCGACGCGGCCGTCGAAGTCGATCACCGTCGGCATCGGCAGCGCATGGCGCTGGCCGATCTCGTAGTCCGTTTGGTCGTGCGCCGGCGTCACCTTGACCGCGCCGGTGCCGAACGCGGGGTCGACCGCGTCGTCGGCGATGACCGGGATGGCGCGGTCCACGACCGGCAGCACGACGTTCTTGCCGATGAGGTGGCGATAGCGCTCGTCGTCCGGGTGCACGGCGACCGCGACGTCGGCGAGATACGTCTCCGGGCGCGTCGTCGCGATGACCACGCCGTCGCCGCCGTTCTCCGCGAGGTAGCGGATGTGCCACATGAACGTGTCGCGCTCTTCGTCTTCCACCTCGGCGTCGGAGAGCGTCGACTGCGCCTGCGGGTCCCAGTTCACCAGGCGCGTGCCGCGATACACCAGCCCGTCGTTGTACAGCTCGACGAACACCTTGTTCACGGCGGCCGACAAACCGGGGTCCATCGTGAAGCGCTCGCGCGCCCAGTCGGGCCCGAAACCGAGCCGCTGGAACGCTTCGTTGATCTCGCCGCCGTATTGCTCGCGCCAGCGCCAGGCGCGCGCGAGGTACGCGTCGCGCCCGAGCGACTCGCGCGTTGCGCCTTCCTTCGCGAGCTCGCGGATGAGCACGGTCTCCGTCGCGATCGCCGCGTGGTCCTGACCGGGAATCCAGTCCGCGTTCTCGCCGAGCATGCGGTGGTAGCGCGTGAGCACGTCCTGCGGCGTGTACGTCGAGCCGTGTCCGAGATGCGCGCGCCCCGTGACGTTGGGCGGCGGCATCGAGACGATGAACGGCGGCCGCGCGGGATCGGGCTCCTCGTGAAAGACGCCGGCCTCGAGCCAGCGCGCGTACAGGCGCGGCTCGACTTCGGCGGGATCGTAGGTCTTGGAGAGCTCGGGGCTGGGCGTCGTGGTCACCCGCGTACCTTGGCTATTGCTGTCACCCTGAGCCTGTCGCGGCTCATGGGCGCCAGCCGTAGAGCCACTCGACGTGCGTGAAGTCGTCGTCGGGGCGGGTGGCCAGCATCGCGTCCCGCAGCGTCGCGCCGACATCGCCCACGTGCCAGATCTCGCCGAACACCCGCGCGCTGTACTGCACGCGCGCGGTGCGCAGGTAACGCGCGTCGCGATAGGCGCGGAAAGCCGTCGCCGGATCGTCATGCGCCGCGAGCGCATCGGCGAGGACGACCGCGTCTTCGAGCGCTTGGCATGCGCCTTGCGCGAGATATTGCAGCATCGGATGCGCGGCGTCGCCGAGCAGCACGAGCCGGCCGCGGCTCCAGTTCACGATGGGCTCGCGGTCGTACATCGTCCAGTGGCGGTCACGGCGTATGCGCGCGATGCCGGCCTGCACCGCGGCGCAGCCGACCGAGAATGCCGCATCGAGCTCGTCCGGCGTGCCCCAGTCGTCCGAGCCGGGCCGGTAGCGGTCGCTGCGGAACACCGCGACTTGGTTGAACAGTTCGCCGCCGCGGATCGGGTACTGCACGAAATGCAACCCCGGCGCGGTCCACAGCGTCACGTCTTCGAGCCCCGCGCCTTCCCAGAGCTCCGCGACCGGCAGCGTGCCGCGGTACGCGACGTAGCGCGCAGCGACCGGCTCGCCGTCGTCGTGCACGAGCTTGCGCAGCCGCGACCACAGGCCATCCGCGGCGACGAGCGCGGTTCCGCTGTACGTCGTCCCATCCGCGCAGACCGCGCGCACGCCGTCGCCGTGCTCTTCGACGTCGATGACGTCACGCGACGCATCGAGCACGATGCGGGCGTCGGCGCGGCACGCGGCGAGCAGCACGTCGAGCAGATCGCCGCGGTGCATCACGACGTACGGGTGGCCGTAGTGCTTTCGAAATCTCTCGCCGAGGTCGAGCGCGGTAACCTGCGCGCCGCTGCGCGCGTCACGCCATACGAGCCGCCGAGGAAACACGGCGTACGGCGCGATCGCGTCGAGCACGCCGAGGCGCGCGAGCGCGTGCGACGCGTTGGGCGCGAGCTGCAAGCCGGCACCGATCTCGCCGAACTGCGCGGCGCGTTCGAGCACGCGCACCGGGCGCCCGGTGCGCGCGACCGCGAGCGCCGCGGCGAGCCCGCCGATCCCGCCGCCGGCGATCAGCAGCGGGAGCGGCGTCATGCGACGGGCTTCAGTCCTTCCCGCTGCGTGCGCGCGTTCATCCGGCGCCTTCTTCTTGCGCGTCCGTCGTGTTGCCGGCGGGGCCGTACGTGGGCGCGGCCCCGCCGTCGCCGTCCGCGCCCGCCGCGTCCGCGCTGAGGTCTTCCTCGGCGTGAACCGTCGCCGTGTTGCGCTGCGTCAGCGCGGGCTCTTCGTTCGTGCCGGCGTCGGGAACGCCGCTGTTCGAATTCGTCATGCCGCTGTCCATGCCCGAGGGTGTACCCTCACTCGGCGCGCGCCACGAAGGACGGCAGCTCGTGCAAGCCGGCAAGCGTCGCCTCGGGCGCCGGCGACAGCTTCTCCGCGGCGTTGCCGGCGCGATTGCACCAGGCGACGCGGAAGCCGAACGCCGCCGCCCCCCAAGCGTCCCAGGCGTTGGACGACACGAAGACGATCTCGTTCGGCGGGCACGCGAACCGCGCGGTCGCAAGCGCGTACACGCGCGGGTCGGGCTTGTACGCGCGCACGCTGTCGACGGACAGCACGTCGGTCAGCAGCGCACGCACGCCGACGTGCTCGAGCGCGGTGTTCGCGGACGACGGCGTTCCGTTGGTGAGGACCGCGAGCGGGATGCTTTTCGCGGCGAGCGTTTGCAGGGCGTTCGCGACGTCGCCGTAGGCCGGCATCGTCCGCCAAGCCCGGGTCAGAGCGCGCTGCGTTTCGGCATTGAGCGCAACGTCGCGCTGCGCGCAGGTGAATGCCAGCGCGTCCGCGGTCAGCTCGTCGAAATCGCGATAGACGTTCGCCACCGTGGTCAGGAACGTGTACTCGAGCTGCTTGCGGCGCCATTCCGCGACGAATGGGCCGGGATCGTGAACGCCCGCGGCGGCGACGTGCATGCGCATCGCGTCGATGGCGAGCAGCGTGCCGTAGAGATCGAACACGACGACCGCGACGGGCACGCTCAGGTCCGTCCCGCGATGGTGCGCTCGAGAAATCGCAGCAGGCGGGTCAAAGGAAAGTCTTTCTCGACCAGCGGTTTGGTCAGGATCGTGCGTAATCCGAGGAACTTCGCGCCCAGGACGTCGGTGAACAGCTGGTCGCCGATGACGACGGTGGCGCGCCGCGGCGTGCCCAGCAGCTTGAGCGCGCGCAAGAACGCGAACGGCAGCGGCTTGAGCGCGTTGGGCACGACGGGGATGCCGAGCTGCGCGCCGACCGCCGTGACCCGTTCGGTGAAGTTGTTGGACACGAGCACGAGCGCGAAGCCGCGGTCGCGCGCGGCAGCGACCCACGCGGCGACGCCCGGCGCGAGTTCGGGCCGGCGATAGGCGCACACCGTGTTGTCCATATCGACGACGATGCCGCGCATCCCGCGCGCGGCGAGCTCGTCGAGGGATACGTCGGGCAGCGTGTCGGCGTGATGGTCGGCCCGGAACCTCTCCACGCTATCCCCGGTTCCGTCCACAGCTCGCTCACCCCGCTCGCAGCTCGCTCGGAAACCGCTCGCTTGCGGCCGTCCACCGCGGGTCCCCTGGAATCTGCGACCCTCCACGGCGCATGCACAAGGTATCCGGAACATCTTGTGTCCATCCTCGGCAAGGGGTACAATATCTAGTACAGCCCGGAGGGTACGGACACAAGACGTTGTGCACGGGCCGCTCTTCGGCACCCCCGGAGGTTGACGAAATCGAACGAACGTTCGATACTCCGAAGTCTCCGCCACGTTAACTTCGCGACCATGAGGACGAAGCCCGAATGAAGTTCTCGCGCACCTACTCCGCCCCCGGCGAGCCCTATGCGGGGATCGCGTTCGAGCCCCGGACGTCGCGGATCGTCAACCCCGACGGCAAGGTCGTCTTCGAGGCCAAGGACATCGCGATCCCCACCGGCTGGTCGCAAGTCGCCACGGACATCCTGGCCCAGAAGTACTTCCGCAAGGCCGGCGTGCCGGACAAGACGGTCCCGGTCCCGGAGGACGGCGTCCCGGAGTGGCTGTGGCGCTCGGAGGCGGCGGACGACGCGAAGTTCGGCATGGAGACGGACGCGCGCCAGGTGTTCAACCGCCTGGCCGGCTGCTGGACGTACTGGGGCTTCAAGCACGGCTACTTCGACAGCGAGTTCGAAGCGCGCGCCTACTACGACGAGATGTGCGCGATGCTGGCGCGGCAGATCGGTGCTGCGAACTCGCCGCAATGGTTCAATACGGGCTTGCACTGGGCGTACGGGATCTCGGGCCCGGCTCAAGGCCACTACTACGTCGATGCAAAGACGGGCGAGCTGGCGGAATCCACTTCCGCATATGAGCATCCGGCTCCCCATGCTTGCCTTCCATATCATGCAACGGTGACGACGCCTGATGGCCCGATAGCCATCGGCGCGATCGTAGAAAGCAATCTCGTCGGGTTGCCTGTCTACGATGAAAACGGGATCACGCGCGTCGTCGCGACGGCGTACAACGGCGTCAAGCCTGTCCATCGCGTGCGGTTGGCAAACGGAAATGCGATCGAAGCGACCTCAGACCACCTCGTCCTGGCCTGCGAAGGGCATAAAGGCGCGCGGACCTGGATGGAAGTGGGCGCACTCAAACCCGGCATGCGGCTGATCCAACGGACCGACACGACGATCGAAACGGTCGGTGACGTGTTTGCGGTTGCCGAGGCGGCTCTCGCGGGCTGGCTGCAAGGCGACGGGTTTGTCGGACAATATCAAACCGGGACGAACCGCAGTCTGACGATTGAAGCAATGACGATCAACGAGGCAGAGCGGGACTTTGTCGCTTTGGCCGCCTCAGTCGTACTCGGCGACGTGCATTCGCACGAGCGCAGTGCCGTTGTCAAGGATCCCAGCCTCGATGTCCGCCGGCTGCGGTTCTACGGTGAGCATCTGCGTCCGTTCGTCGAACGCTACGGCCTTCTCGACCGTCGCCTTGACATGCAAGTTCCGGCAGCCGTGCGTACGGGCGGTGCAAACGTCGCCGCCGCATATCTGCGCGCGCTCTTCCAAGCCGATGGCTGTGTGCGCATCCGCGAAGAGCGCGCATCGAGCGACATCGTGCTTGGCACGATCTCGCCACTGCTCGCCAACGGCGTGAGCGAGTTGCTCAACAATCTTGGCATCTACAATCGCGTGCAAGTGGGCCGCGACAGCCGCGAGGATCGGCAGGACTACTACCACGTCGTCGTCGCGTGGGGCGACGCGAAGCGGAAGTTTGCCGAACTCGTCAATTTCGTCTCTCCCGAAAAGAGAGGCAAACTCGAAAACGCGTTGACCTACGCAGGACGCAACGTCGCACGGGTTCGTGACGAGGTCATTACATCGATCGACTATATCGGCGACATGCCTGTCTATGACATTCAGACCGAGTCGCATGCGTTCCTCACGAACAACGTCGTCGTGCATAACTGCTTCATCCAGAGTGTAAGCGACGATCTCGTGAATGAAGGCGGCATCATGGACCTGTGGGTTCGTGAAGCTCGCATCTTCAAATACGGCAGCGGCACCGGCTCGAATTTCTCGAAGATCCGTGGCGAAGGCGAGAAGCTGTCGGGCGGCGGTACGTCGTCCGGCTTGATGTCGTTCCTCAAAGTCGGCGATCGTGCGGCAGGCGCGATCAAATCCGGCGGCACGACGCGCCGCGCGGCCAAGATGGTGTGCCTCGATCTCGACCATCCCGACATCGAAGAGTTCATTACGTGGAAGGTGACGGAAGAACAGAAAGTCGCGGATCTCGTCACGGGCTCGATTACGAGCGAAAAGCATCTCAACGCGATCATGAAGGCAGCGAATGATACGACGCTGCCTGAGTCAGCGCGGGTTGACCCGGCACTGAATCCTGCTCTTAAGGCAGCGATGCGGGCGGCGCTCGGCGTCGGCATCCCGCAAGCGAGTATTCAGTACGCGCTCGACTACGCCAAGCAGGGCTACAAAGAACTGACGATCGAGACGTACGACACGAACTGGGATTCGAAGGCGTACGCGACGGTATCGGGACAGAACTCGAACAACTCGGTTCGCATCCCGAACGACTTTTTCGCGCGCCTGGATGCCAATCAGAGCTGGGACCTGGTTCCGCGCCGTCGCGACGGGAACCCGAAACCAAAAGTCGTGCCGGCTGCGGACCTATGGGAAAAAATCGGGCTCGCCGCTTGGCAGTGCGCGGATCCGGGATTGCAATTCGATACGACGATCAACGAATGGCACACGTGCGCTTCGGATGGTCGAATCAACGCGTCAAATCCATGCGTCACCGGTGATACGCTGGTGGCCACCGCCGATGGTCTTCGCCGGATCGACGAGATGGTGGGCAAGGCCGCGTTCGTCATCGGTTCCGACGGTAAACCGCACTTCGTGAATCGTGTGTTCCCGACTGGGACGAAGCCCGTATACACGGTCCGCACGCGCAGCGGCTACCAGCTGCGCATCACCGGAGATCATAAAGTCCTGACGGAATCCCGCGGCGATGTCGCGGTGAACGACTTGCTTATCGGTGATAGCGTGATGCTCGGCGCGTCCGGTTTTGGATCGCGTTCGATCGATCTCGACCTAGCGGCCGCGATCGGCCTGGCCGTCGGTGACGGTTGCGTGAGCAGCAGTGCAAACGGCAAGCGCCACCTGATGGTCACGATGGCGCCCGAGGAAGCGCCCGTTGTCGAGCGCGTGGTTTCGGCTATCAATGCCCTCAAAGGCGAACTCAGCGACGGCCGCAGCGCACGCCCAGTGGCAGTAAACGTGCCGCAGATGACAGCCCGCGTCTGCACGAATGCGCCGGCCGTCGTGGACCGTTTCGAAGAATTTGCGATCTTGGACAAGGGCAGCCATGAAAAGGCTCTGCGCGCAGCAGTTCACGAACTCGACCGGCCATCGGTTGCCGCACTCCTGCGTGGGCTCTTTACTGCCGATGGCTGCGTCGGGAATAGCGGCGACAAATCTCAGTACGTTGCTCTAGACTCATGCTCCATCGAGCTATTGCAGCAAGTTCAATTACTGCTGTTGTCATTCGGAATCAAAGCGAAACTCTATCGGAACCGTCGCAATGGCGTATCCACTTCGATGCTTCCGAACGGGTATGGAGGGTATGCCTCATACCCTGTGCGCGAAATGCACTCTCTCCGTATCACGCGGTCGTCGCGCGTTACGTTTGAGCGTGAAATCGGCTTTGACCCAGAATCGCCGAAAGCGGCTTCATTAAGTGCGCTTAACGCGACCGTAGGGACATATCGCGATCGGCTGACGGATGAGATCGCACTCATCCGTTTCGACGGCGATGAACCTGTTTACGATCTAACGGAGCCCGACACGTCGCATTTCGTCGGAAATGGTATCGTCGTTCATAATTGTTCTGAGTACATTTTTTTGGATGACACCGCGTGCAACTTGGCTAGCTTAAATCTCGTCAAGTTTCTGGACGAAGCGGGTCATTTCGATGCACGCAGATTCGCCGATGCTTGCCGCATTTGGACATTCACGCTCGAAATCAGTGTCCTGATGGCGCAGTTTCCGAGTGCCGTCATTGCGAAGAACTCATATGATTTCAGAACGCTTGGCCTAGGCTACGCTAACCTCGGTACGTTACTGATGCACCTCGGACTTCCGTACGATTCCGAGGAAGGTTTGGGCTGGTGCGCCGCTATCTCGGCCCTCATGACGGGAGCCGCGTATAAAACGTCGGCGGAGATGGCGCGTGAGCTTGGCCCATTCCCGAGGTACGATGCGAATGCCGAACACATGGGGCGCGTCATGCGCAATCATCGGCGCGCAGCATATGCCGCTTCGCCCGATGAGTACGAAGAGCTGACGATCAAGCCGACGACGCACGCGCCGACGCTCTTCACGCAAGAGACGTGGGCGCTCGCGCGGTCGATGTGGGACAACGCGCTTGCAATTGGTGAAGTCGCAGGGTACCGCAACGCACAAGTCTCGTGCATCGCGCCAACTGGCACCATAGGGCTTGTAATGGATTGCGATACAACCGGCATCGAGCCCGACTTTGCGTTGGTGAAGTTCAAGAAGCTCGCTGGCGGCGGACATTTTAAGATCGTGAACCAGTCCGTCGAGCCCGCGCTGCGCCGGCTCGGATACAACAACGAGCAGATTGCGGCGATCGAGACGTTTGCCAAGGGGACGAACACGCTCGAAGGCACGCCGCACATCAATAAGGCGACGCTGCGAGCGAAGGGCTTCGACGAGGAGACGATCGCGAAGATCGAGTCGCAGCTGCTCGGCGCGTTCGAGATCGGCTTCGTGTTCAACCAGTACGTGCTCGGCGAGGAGTTCTGCCGTGAGAAGCTCGGCATGACCGATGCGCAGCTCAACGATTGGAACCACTCGATCCTGCGCGACACGCTCGGGTTCACGCAGGCGCAAATCGAGGAAGCGTCCGACGTGATCTGCGGCCGCATGACGCTCGAAGGCGCGCCGTTCCTCAAGGAAGAGCACCTACCGGTGTTCGACTGCGCGACCCCGTGCGGCAAGCACGGCGCGCGGTACATCCGCCCGCTCGCGCACGTCGACATGATGGCGGCGGCGCAACCGTTCGTTTCCGGCGCAATCTCGAAGACGATCAACCTGCCGCAGACGGCGACGATCGCCGACGTCAAGGAAGCGTACCGCTACTCCTGGGAAAAGATGGTCAAGGCGGTCGCGCTGTACCGTGACGGCTCGAAGCTGTCGCAGCCGCTCGCCGCAAGCTACGACGTCGGCGGGCCTGACGAAGCGGACGTGCCGCAGACGGCATACGAAAGCGCTGTCCGCGTCGCCGAGCGCGTGGTGTACCGCTACATCGCGAAGCGCCGGCGGATGCCGGATCGCCGCAGCGGCTACACGCAGAAAGCGGTCGTCGGCGGGCACAAAGTCTACCTGCACACCGGCGAGTACGACGACAAGTCGCTCGGCGAGATCTTCATCGACATGCATAAGGAAGGCGCGGCGTTCCGCAGCTTGATGAACAACTTCGCGATCGCGGTGTCGCTGGGGCTGCAGCACGGTGTCCCACTCGAGGAATACGTCGACGCGTTCACGTTCACGCGCTTCGAGCCCAACGGACCGGTCGTCGGCCACAGCAACATCAAGATGGCGACGTCGATCCTCGACTACATCTTCCGCGAGCTCGCCGTCAACTATCTCGGCCGCTACGATCTCGCACAGGTGCAGCCGTCGCAATCGGTCGACGCGATGGGCCCCGAACCGGAGTACGTAGCCGAGGAGCTCGGCGACGTGCACTACGTCTCGCCGACGGCGCTCGGCCCGAAGGCCGCGCCGCCAAGCACGCCGGCGATCGCGTCGCGCATACCGGAACCCGTCGGCGCGGTAGCAATGGCACCATCGCCGACGGCGGCGGGCATCGCCGTCAAGGGCCAGATCGTCGCCGCCAAAGCGCGCGAGGCGATCGCGAAGGGCTACGCCGGCGACGCCTGCACGCAGTGCGGCCAGTTCACGCTCGTGCGAAACGGCACGTGCCTGAAATGCGATAGCTGCGGCACGACGAGCGGCTGTTCGTGACGATCGTCAGAACAATGGCGACGATGTAAAAACCCGTGCAGTGGAGACTTCTGCGCGAACAGGCTGCCCCGGAGCCTGTTCGCGCTTACTGTTAGCGACAAGACTCTTCTGAACTCTGAGTGACCGATGCACATCAAAGCGATTTCTATTAGCAACTTTCGAGCTATCGAGCATATCGACGTCGAATTCGCCGATGGCATCAATGTCATTGCCGGCCCGAATGCGATCGGCAAGACCACCATCATGGAAGCCATTCGAATATCAAAGGCTCTTTTAGCCCCGCGTTCAGGCCAAGAGCAAACACAAGTGCTGCTGTCTCTCGGCGCGTCATCTCCTCATATGCCTCAGCGAGTTTTTCTGGACGCTCTCGCGAGGGACCCAAAGGAATCGATCTCCATTGTTAGCTCGTATGGCATTCACGACGATGAAATCGATTATCTAAAGAGGCAGCAACAGCAAATCGCTACCGCACTTGTTCAAAACCAACTTGGACAGTTTTTTGGTAGTCCAGCTGCGATAATTCAGCACCTTTCAACAGAAGACGGGCGAAAGCAGATCGCGGAGGCGGAGGATGCTATTGGCGAAGCAGTCTCGGGTTTAGCTGCGCGCCGGGAGTGCGAGCTCGCATTAACGATTGACCCGCAAACTCAACGACTTTCCGGAAATGACGGTCTAGCCCAACTGCTCGTCGGCGCCCTTGATCAGCGCCTCCCGCCACATCAGTCCCTTTTTAGTTATTTTCCCGCGGACCGCGCCTTCCCGAGCGGCGAACAGCCGATTCAGATCGGCTCACAAGATACTCCAACTCAAATTGAATCGCATAACTCGCAACCGCAGCTGAAATTTACGCGTCTTAAGCACACCATTATCACATCGCTACTGCAAGGGGAGGAAAGTTCAAACGCATTACATGCAGACTTCGATCGCATTTTCAATAAGTTACTCGTCGGCCGTTCTGTTGATTCGATTGGGGTTCGGGCAGACTTAGGACTAGTCTCGATCAAGATCCGCGACGAGGGAACCGGCGCTGTCTTCGATATCGATGGAATGAGTAGCGGCGAAAAAGCCGTGATCATGACTTTTCTGCTAATCGGGCGGTCCGTTGCTCGGCACGGCCTAGTTCTTTTTGATGAACCAGAGCTACATTTGAACCCCGCGGTTTGCCGAGCGATTCTGGGTTTCATGGTCGATACTTATGTGCTTCCATCTGATATTCAAGCAATTCTCTGCACCCATTCGCCGGAAATATTATCGTCGGCAATGGATACCCCAAATTGTTCACTACTTCACCTGCGGTCGCCGTCCATTATAAATCCGATGCGGCCCAAGGACACCGATGAGCTTGGCTCAGCGCTTCAACTGCTCGGAGCGTCCGAGTTAGACGACCTACTCTATCGCGGACTACTTTTTGTTGAGGGCGACGATGATGCTGAGATTCTCCAAGCAGCGTTCCCTGATGAGCTCGCACGACTGAAGGTCCAGAAATTGGGTGGGCGCGGAGAAATTGAGCGATATATCGCGCAGTTGCAAGCCGCACAGCCTCAAGGTTCAGAGTTGTCCCGCACCGCGATTATTTTCGACCATGATGGGCGACCAACTTCTTTGGCATCGTCCGCACTAATACGTATTGCGCAATGGGATCGATACTGTATCGAGAACTACCTCTTGGACGCTGACGTCCTAACTGATGTTCTAAAGGCAGCTGACCGCGTTGGACAACCAGTTGGGAGTATTGGCGAGATGCAGCGGCGCCTCAAGAGACTTGCGCTGCAGCAGGTTAATTCGCTAGCGGCGCGTGCAACGTACGACGGCTACCATTATCCGGGCACTGGAGCACGAACGAGCGATCTCAACGCTGCTGATATCGCCACGATGGCTGACCGCCTGTTTGATCGATTAGAGGACGCTCAAGCAGTCTATGGACAAATCGCTCTATCGAAGTGGAAAAACGAGTATATCGGCAAAGCAGAGGCGGCGGCTACCGACCTTCGCAAGACCTGGGCGACGCGATGGCGTGAGCTCTGTAACGGGAAGCTCCTTTTCACGGACCTTCAGCGCGAACTGCAAATCGGACTGAATCCGCGGCGATTCAAGAAGCTCGTTGTTCAGGAAATGCGCATCCGCGAAACCGATGATTTCTGCGCAATGCGGAGGATAGTAGAGTTAGCGCTGAAGCAAGATTAAAGGCGGTCGGCCTCGCTTCGCTCGGGTCACCTCCCAAGATCGATCATACGGGTGAGCTCGTCGTATTTTCGCCCGAAGCAGCTTCGGGCTCGCGATTACGGACGGTCGAGATCGGCGGCGGGTACGTCGACGGATACTGGGCAATCGCGTCATGGCCTTCTATCGCTGGCAAGCCCCGTGGGCAAACAGTGCTCTTACATATGTGCGATCATTGGAACCTCGGCAATACGACGACGGACGAGTGCACAAGAGCGGAACTCTTGGGGTTGCACCTGGTCCAGCCGGTGACGCGTCAGGTCGCTGCCCATCTCGGAGCCTACAACATCAAGCCCCGGCGCATCCAGGCAGCGTACTCGCGACCCTCACACCGTACCCCGACCTGCTGATTGCCGCGGAAGCGTGTCAACCCTTACGTTGATCCTCACGTTGCGCTACCCGCAACCAGGCACGCGCATGCGTTCGATCAGGGTATCGAAGCTATATGCGGCGATTCTGGGCTCGGTCGGTTCGTGAAATCGGCGGGGTGCCGGCGTGAAAACTCGTGCCGGCACCCTCGTCGCGGCGATCCTGGTCGTGGTGGTCGGATTTGCGATCGGCGGGTGGTTGGCCATTCGAGGGCGCGGCGCGGCTGAGCCGGCGCGGCGCGTCACCATCGCTACCGCCACCTCTACGCGTAGTGCGCTTCGTACCCCACCTGCCGCGAGACCCACCGACAATCCGACCGCGAACGCGATCAGGACGCCGTACGCGACGTCGACGCCGCTTGCGACGGCGACCGCGCTCGCCACCGTCAGAAGCATCGCGACTCCCGAGCCCGCGCCAACGCAGCGTGTTGCTTCAACGGCCGTGCCGTCCGCATCGACCGCCACACCACCGGCAGACGTCGCGGGGCTCCAGGGCGCGTGGGAGCTCGACGAGGCGAACGTTCACGTCGGCACGATCGTCTGGGCCGGCGACGCCACGCCGCATGGTAATTCCATCGAGCTGAACCTGCACAAGCAAAGCGTCGGGGGACGCCGCGCCGTGCCGTGTGAGCGACAGACGGGTCTGCACGCGACATTCGCCCTCGGCGTTGCGGCACAGACCGTTCCGTTCCGCGAGGTGAACTGCGCCGGCGTCGTCTCGACCGGCGACGTCCACGTCACGAGCTTCAACGGCCGCTCCTTCAGCGGGAGCTTCTCGCAAGGCGGCGCGAATCTCGGAACGTTCACCGCGCGCAAAATCTAACGGATCGGCCGCGCTCGGAGGCGTACAGTACACGCGTGCCCGAGTTGCCGGACATCGTCGCGTACATCACCGCACTGGACGACCGCATCGTCGGCCAGCGGGTCGCGCGCGTCCGGTTGGCGAGCCCGTTTTTGCTCCGAACGGCGGAACCGCCGATCGCGAGCGCCGACGGCCGTACGGTACGCGAAGTCCGGCGCGTGGGGAAGCGCATTGCGATCGGTCTCGACGGTGATCTCTGGCTCGTATTTCACCTGATGATCGCGGGCCGGCTGCACTGGAGGGCCGCCCGCGCGAAGCTCGCAGGGCGCAACACCCTCGCGGCAATCGATTTTCCGAACGGATCGCTCGTTCTCACCGAAGCGGGCTCGAAACGCCGCGCGTCGCTGCACGTCTTGAGCGGCGAAGCGGCGCTCCAATCCATGGATCCGGGCGGCGTCGACGTCTTCGCCACCGATCTCGAAGCGTTTCGCGCCGTGCTGACTGCCGAGAACCGCACGCTCAAGCGCGCGCTGACCGATCCGCGCACGCTGAGCGGCATCGGCAACGCCTACTCCGACGAAATCCTGCACGCCGCGCAGCTGTCTCCGATCACGCTGACGCACAAACTGACGGTGTCTGAGTGGGAGCGGCTCTTCAACGCGACCCGCACGACACTCCAGCTCTGGGTCGACCGGTTCAGGATCGAGGCCGGGGCGAAGTTTCCCGAGCACGTCACCGCCTTCCGTGACGAGATGGCGGTTCACGGCCGCTACGGAAAACCGTGCCCCACGTGCGGCGCAACGGTGCAGCGCATCCGCTATGCCGACAACGAAACGAATTATTGCCCGCGCTGTCAGACCGGCGGAAAGATCCTCGCCGATCGTGCGCTGTCCCGTCTGCTGGGCGCCGATTTTCCGCGAACGCTCGCGGAGCTCGAAGACGTCAAGCGCCCGTAGACGGCATTACGCTGTTTCCGCGATCTCGGATCCGATGCGAATCAAGTTGCCGTGCGGATCGACGAGCGAGAACTCGAGGACGTGGTAGTCCGTGGGTTCGGGTTCCTCGATCCGTTCGATCCCCTGCGCGACGTACTCGGCGTACAACGCCGGCGCATCTTCCACGTACACGTAGCACGACGAGTTTTCGGGCATCTTTGGATCGTCGCACACCCAGAAGTGGATCTCGCACTCGTCGCGCACGACGATGAGGTACTCGCCCGCCCACCGCGACTCTTCGGCGAAGCCGAGCCGCGCATAAAAGGCGGCGGTCTCGTCGAGGTTCGGTGACGGCAGGATCGGGATCGTCGCTTTGATCTGCGGTTTGTCCGCCATCCTCACGCAGTCCGCCAGCGGGTGCGCGATGTCCTCGGCCCGCGGCTCCCGAAGGAAATTCTTCGTCGCGGCGCAACCGGGCGGCCCATGTCTCGTACTTTGCATTCTTGTGTTCTCGCCGTCGCAACCGCCGCGTCGGCGTCGTTGATGGCCTCCGCGCCCGCGTACGCCGGCCCGCCGAGCGTCTGCGGCCTCGTCACGACGGCCGAGGCGTCGTCGGCCATGGGCGCCGCCTCGCTGCCGGGGAAGCGCCACACGTCCCGCCGCAGCACGTCGTGCCGCTACTACTCGTCGGACCACACGAAAAACGTGTTCGTGCAGACGTCCGCAGCCGGCGACATGATGGGGGCTCAACAGATCGGCGGAAAGCCGGTTGCCGGCGTCGGCGACAAAGCGATCTGGGCCGGGGGCTCGGTGTTCGTGCAAAAGGGCGGCAAATATATGCAGGTTGGGCTGTACCGTAACCGCGCGAGCATGGAAAAGATGGACCCCGAAATCATCCCTCTCGCGAAGACCGTCGCCGGCCGTATGTAGGCCGGCGCGTCAGCGCAGCGGCGCGCGCCGAAACTCCGCCTGCTGCAGCGGCCGGCCCGCGTGCATCTTGCCCGACGTGTTGTTCACGATCCGCCGCTCGACGAGGTTGCGCCGCATCATGTCCTTCAGCCGCGCGAGCACCGTGAACGGCTTCGCCTTCAGGCGCGCCGCGAGCACGTCGACGCTCTGCCACTCGTCCGTGAGCAGCGGCAGCAGGCGTTCGTCCCAGCTCGACTCGGTCGTCTCGTTCGGCACGCCGAACCCATACGCTGACGCGCGCCACCGGTCCTCGACGCGGAACGGGTCTCGCGGAAAGCGTGCGGAAAGAGGCGCCGTGCGAGCAACGCTTCGTCGCCGCGACTTCACCGCGCTCCTCGGGGGTGCCGTCGTGGTGGGCGCGCTGCCGGGCTGTTCGGGAAGGTACGACGCAGTCTCGCCGCTGCCGGAAGCTCCGGCGTCGTACGATGCGGCGGTCCGCGCCATCCGCGGGCTGATCGCGCGCGACGCCGCGGATGCCGCCATCCTGCCCGCAGCGCTCCCGCGGCTGTACCTGCACGACAAACCGGTGCAACACGCCGTCGTGCTGTTCCACGGGTTCACCAACTGCCCGCAGCAGTTCGACGAGCTCGCGCACCGTTTTCACGCGCGCGGCTGCAACGTCTACGTGCCGCGCATCCCGCACCACGGGCTCAAAGACCGGCTCACGCGCGATCTCGCGAACCTCACCGTCGACGAGCTCGCCGACTTCACCACCTCGGCGTTCGCGCTGACGCGGCCGCTGGGTGCGACCGTGAGCGCGCTCGGGCTCTCGCTCGGCGGAACGATGGTGCAATGGCTCGCGCAGACGCAGCCCGTCGATCTCGCCGTGCCGATTGCGCCGTTTCTGATCCCGTACCCGCTTCCGCCGTCGGTGGGACAGCCCGCGATGCGATTGCTCGCGACGCTGCCCGACATGTACTTCTGGTGGGATTTCCACCTCAAGGAGCGCTGTTTGCCGCACTACGCATACCCGGGCTATCCGACGCAGGCGCTCGGGCGGTTGGCCTTGTTCGGTGACGTCGTCTTCGCGGAGGCGGCGCGGGCGAAACCCGCCGCGCGCCGGTGCGTGCTCGTATTGAGCGACCATGACAACGGCATCGACAACGGCTCCGCACGCCACATGACGGAGCTCTGGAACGCGCACGGCGCCGGCTACACCGAGCTGGTCCTGACCGGCCTGGGCCCGCGCCACGACATCATCGATCCGACGACGTACCCGAACGCGCGCGCCGCCGTGTACCCCAAGCTCGTATCGCTGGTGCTCGATGACCGCGCAGTCTAACTGGCGCGTCGTCGCGACGGCGCGCGGCTTCGACGGCACGCCGGAGGCTGCGGCACTGCTACGCGATGCAGGGTGCGAGCTCGTCACCACGCCGTACAGCGACGCCCGCTTCGATTACGAACTGGGCGGCGACGCGCTCGTCGCGCTGCTCGAAGGCGCCGATGCATACATCGCCGGCTCGGCGCTCGTGTCGCGCGACGTGCTCGAACGCGTTCCGCGGTTGAAGCTCGTCTCGCGCCGCGGCGTCGGTTACGAGCGCATCGACGTCGAGGCGGCGCGCGACCGCGGCGTGCTCGTCACGATCGCGAACGGTGTGAACCAGCACGCGGTCGCCGACCACGTGTTCGCGCTGCTGCTCGCCGTCGCGCGGCACATCACCGACGCGAGCCGCAGCGTGCATGCAGGGCGCTGGGAACCGTTCATCGGCCCCGAGCTCCGCGGCAAGACGCTCGGCATCGTCGGGCTCGGGCGCGTCGGCAAGGGCGTCGCTCGCCGCGCGCGCGGCTTCGACATGCGCGTCATCGCGACGGACCCGGTCCGCGACGAGGAGTTCGCGCGCGCGAACGGCGTCGCGTACGTATCGCTCGACGAGCTGCTGCACGCTGCGGACGTCGTGTCCGTCAACGCGTCGCTCAACCCTACGAGCCGCGGCCTGCTCGGCCCCGACGCGTTCGCGCGCATGAAACAGAGTGCGATCCTGGTGAACACCGCGCGCGGCGGCGTCGTCGACGAAGCGGCGCTCGCTGCTGCGCTGCACGACGGCAGGCTGCTCGGCGCCGGCGTCGACGTGTTCGAGCGCGAGCCGCCCGCGGGCTCGCCGCTGATCGGTTTGCCGAACGTCGTGCTCACCCCGCACACGGGCGCGTACACGCACGAGGCGATGGCCGCAACCAACCTGCTCGCGGCCCAGATCGTCGTCGACTACATGCGCGGCACCCTGCCGCACCCCGACTGCATCGTCGCCGCGCCCGGGTAAGCCTACGGCGCTTGCCGGCACACCGTACGAAGCCCGGCGCCATTAAGGCCGAGCGACCTCCCGGCCGATGAGGTACGTGCCGGGCATTCACGTATATGACGCGAGGGTTTTTGCTTGTCTAACTCGTTTACGCTCGGCGGTGTCCGCGCGACCGCCACCCGCATCTTCGTCTGGGTGGCGTGGGCACACATCTTCTTGGCGGGCGGCGTCGCCCTCATCGCGCATAATCGCTGGCAAGAGCCGACGGCCGTCGCGTTCGCGTTCGCGGTCGTCGCGGCGCTCGCGGCGTGGAAGCTGCGCGACGGGGCGATCCGGCGTTCGATCATCGCCGTGTGCCTCACGTTCGGCCCGATCATCTTCGTCTATGCGGGACGCGGTCACTTCAGCGGCTTCGCGGGCAACGGCGACTGGCAGATCGACTACCACATGTATTTCTTCGGGATCTTCGCGATGCTGGCGGCCTTCATCGACTGGCGGCCGATCGCGGTGTCCGCCGCGCTCACGGCAGCGCACCATTTGATCCTCGACCTCGTCGTCCCCGGCAACGTGTTTCCCGAAGAAGGGATCGACCGCGTGGCGCTGCACGCGATCGCGGTCGTCATCGAGTGCGGCGTCCTCTTCTGGCTGGTGATCGCGGTCGAGGCGCTCTTCAAGCGGCTCGAAGATCTGGTCGATTTCACGTCGCGCGAGACGGCCGACGCGCTCATGCGCGAGATGGAGATCAACGCGGACCTGCGCGCGCAGCTCGATGGCCGGCTCACCGCCGCCGAAGCATAGCGATGGCGAGCGACCTCATCCTGCTGTTCGCGTCCAACTCGAACACGATGATCGCCACCAAAACGCTGCGCGACTCGGGAGTTCAGGCGAAAATGATCCCGACGCCGCGCGGCGTGCAGTCCACGTCGAACCTGTGCCTTAGCATCGAGCACGCTGCCGAAGCGCCGGCGTTGGCGGCGCTGAAGGTCGCGAAGATCAGCTTCGAAACCCTCTAGAACAGGTTCCAGAGGTACTGGTTGTACACTTCGTGGTGGTACTGCACTTCTTGCGCTTTCACGAACGTCCCGAGCTGGCGCGGGCAGCGGTCCGCACTCGCCTGCTTGAGCTCCGCGTAGCGCTCCTTCACTTCGGCCGTCAGTAACGTCGTCGTCCACGGCGCCTTGCGGAAGTTGTCGAGCGCGTCGTAGATGTTGTCCGGCAGGTAGCTCTCCGTCGAGCGCACGCCGGCGCCGATGGTGCCCTCGAGGCCGGTCTTGAACACCGCGAGCATCACCATGTACGGGTTCGCGTCCGGCGCGACGGAGCGCACCTCGAGCCGCGAGCTGCGCTCGTTGCCTATCGGGAAGCGCACCATGGAACCGCGGTCGACGGCCGATGCCTTGATCTGGTTGGGCGCTTCGAAGTGCGGGTCGAGGCGGCGGTACGCGTTGACGCTGGCGTTCAGCAGCAGGCAGATGTCGTTGCCGTGCGTGAGGATGCGGTCCGCGAACTGCCACGCGAACTCGCTGAGGTTCTCCTTGCCGTCGGCGTCCCAGAAGATGTTCTTGCCGCCCTTGGTCACCGACACGTTGGTGTGCATGCCGTTGCCGTTCACGCCGACCACCGGCTTCGGCAAGAAGCTCGCCGTCATGCCGAGCCGCGTCGCCACTTGCCGGCAGATCAGCTTGTAGAGCTGGATCTGATCGGCCGCGGCGACGACTTCACCGTAGCTGTAGTTGATCTCGAATTGCGCGGGCGCCACCTCGGGATGGTCTTTTTCGTTCTCGAAGCCCATCGCGCGCTGCACCTCGGCCACCGTGTCGATGAAGTCGCGCAGCGGGTCGCCGGGGAGCGAGTGGTAGTAGCCGCCGGTGTTGACGTATTCGAACTTGCCGTGCTCGTGGTACGACTGCTCCGCGTCGACGCCCTTGAACACGAAGCCTTCGATCTCGTTGGCCGCGTTGAGCGTGTAGCCGTGCTTGTCGTACTGCTCGTCGGAGAGCTGCTTGAGGACGCCGCGGATGTCGGCGTCGAACGGCGTGCTGTCGCGGTTGAGGACGTCGCCGAACACGAGCACCTTGCCGGCGCCGAAGATGTCGGCGGGCGCCCAGTAGAACGCGCTCCAGTCCAGCACCAAGCGAAGATCGCTTTCGCGCTGCGGCGTGAAGCCGCGGATCGACGAGCCGTCGAACGTGAGGTTGTCGGCCGACTTCAGCAAGAACTTCTTGTCGTAGTCGAGCATGTGCAGGCGGCCTTCGAGGTCGCTGAACAGCACCGTCACCGCTTTGATCCGGCTCTCGCCGGCGAGGTACTTCAGGCGTTCTTCCGCGATCTTGTCCTTGGGCACGCGGTCTTTCCGCTGCTGCTTCGCCTTCAGGTTGAGCTCTTCGAGCTCGGTGTACGAATGCATGAGAAAATCGCGTAGTTCGTAAGCCATGATGCCCGGTTTGGCGCAGCCGGAAGGCCCGCCTTTCGATATTTGGCCAATCGGAAACGGGGGCGGCTGTGCTTTGGCGCCGGGTGCCCGCTTGAAGGGCCGGCGGAGGAATACGGAGGGCGCGAGCGGCAAGCGCGCGCCATGGCAGTCAGCACGCGCACCGCGAAACGGGTCGAGCTCACGTACCGGGGCATCATCCTCGGGGCGTTGATCACGGTGATCTTCACCGCGGCCAACGTGTACCTCGGCCTGAAGGTCGGGCTCACGTTCGCGACCTCGCTGCCCGCGGCCGTCATCTCCATGGCGGTCCTGCGCTTCTTCCGGAACGCGACGATCTGGGAGAACAACATCGTCCAGACGATCGCGTCGGCGGCGGGGACGCTCTCCTCGATCATCTTCGTCCTCCCGGGCCTGGTCATGGTGGGCTGGTGGACGGGCGTCCCGTTCTGGCCCTCGGTCGGCATCTGCGCGGTCGGCGGGATCATAGGCGTGATGTACACCGTCCCGCTGCGGCGCGCGATCGTCACCTGCAGCGACCTGCCGTATCCAGAAGGCGTCGCGGCCGCCGGGGTGCTGCGCGTCGGCGCGGAGGCGACCAGCCACGAGGCCGCGGAACCGGCGGCGATAGCCGAAAACAAGGCCGGCTTCGCGACCATCGTGTGGAGCT
>Ga0066662_10000146_pt1 | contig 29122 bp, 28 predicted proteins | sample GraSoiAngelo_111_FD_133939 | JGI IMG/M metagenome (GOLD analysis project Ga0066662, IMG submission 133939) | Grasslands soil microbial communities from the Angelo Coastal Reserve, California, USA - 14_0903_12_40cm | ecosystem: Environmental > Terrestrial > Soil > Grasslands | place: USA...
AGTCGTGCAGGCTCGACACCATCACACCGTGGCTCGACGACGCGTGGACGAAGCGGTCGCCTCCCAGCGCGATGCCGACGTGCGACACGCCCGGCTCGTAGGTGTGGAAGAACACGAGGTCGCCCGCCTGCGGCTGGCCGGCGAAGCTCTTGCCGGCGTAGTACTGCGCGTCGGCCGTGCGCGGCAGCGAGCGCCCCATCAGGGCGAACACGTGCTGCACGTAGCCCGAGCAGTCGAACCCGTACGCGGACGTGCCGCCGAACGAGTACCGGACGCCCAAGAAGCGCATGGCGTTGCGGGTGAGCGTGGAGGCCATCGCGGCGCCGCGCGAGGCGATGCCGCTGGCGAATTTCCGCACGTGGAGGAGGCGCGACGCCCGACCCGGAGCGGCCGCGGGGGCCGTGTCGTCGGTCTTCGAGGGCGCGGCGTTCCACATTTCGAGGTCGGCGCCGTCGGTGGGCGCGGCGGCTTCCGCGGCGCTGACGACCGCCTCGGCGGTGACGGCCGTCGTCGTCGAGACGACCGGCGCGCCGTGTTCACTCGTCTCCGTCGCACTCGCTACGATCGGCAACCCGGCCGAGAGAAAGCAAACGGCAAACCCGGTGAGGATGGAACGATGCAAGACTGCTCCTTCTTCCACACGTACGGGGTTAGTTGACGGGTTCGGGCGGAAGAATTCGCCCTAGCGCCGACCGGCGCATTCACCCCATTCCTTGGTGGTCCCCCGCTCCGCCTAGCCTCGAGGCGGACTCCGTGATCATTAGCAGGCTATGTACGAACCCGGCGAAGCGTTACCGCCCACCGGACCGGCGACCCCAATTTCTTGGGGCCACGGGATGGGGGATAGGCGTTCTCTCCGGGCATCTCCTCCCGGCACCAACCCCACTTCGTAAAGATCGACCGACCCGCTATCCGACATTAGTAGGGTCGCAATCGCTGCGCTCTCCGACCCGCGGCAAGACCCGCGTTCGACGCGGGTCAGCCTAATGCGCTGATCGTGTCTGCCACCGTTTTCGCAAGCGATTCCGTGCGGGCGCGGTCGCTGCTTTCCACCATCACGCGGACCAGCGGTTCGGTGCCCGACGGGCGCACCAAGATGCGTCCGTCGCTCGCCAATTCGCGCTCGGCGGCGGCGATCGCGTCGCGCACGTTTGGGTGCTCCGCGATCGACTTGTCGGTGACGCGCACGTTCAGCAATATCTGCGGGTACACGGCGAGATCCGATGCGAGCTCGTGCAGCGTGCGCTTCGTGCGTGCGGCGACCGAGAACAATGCGACCGCGGTCATCGGGCCGTCGCCCGTCGTGCCGCGCGCGAGATCGATCACGTGACCGGACTGCTCGCCGCCGAAGCGGAAGCCGCCGTCGCGCATCATCTCGAGCACGTAGCGGTCGCCGACGGCCGCGCGCACGAGCCGGATGCGCGCGCGTTCCAGCGCTTTCTCGAAGCCCATGTTCGACATCACCGTGCCGACGACGGTGTCGCCCGGCAGCTCGCCGCGCTCGTGGAGATCGCGTGCGAGGATCAGCATCACGTGGTCGCCGGTCAGCACGTCGCCCGCTTCGTCGACGAACAGCGCGCGGTCCGCGTCGCCGTCGAACGCGACGCCGACCACCGGGCCCGTCGCTTGCGCGATCTCCTCGCGCACGCGCGCGCGCAGCATCGTGAGGTTCGTTGCGCCGCAGTCCACGTTGATGCGGCTGCCGTCGTCTTCGCAGTTCAGCGCGATCACGCGCGCGCCGAGCCGCTCGAACGCTTTCGGTCCGACCAGGTACGCCGCGCCGAACGCGCCGTCGACGACGACGGTCAGACCGCGCAAGTCCGCGCCGCCCGCGACGAGCTTGGCGAAGTAGTTGTCGATCAAGCCGCGCGTGCGCGCGACGATGCCGACGTCGAGGCCGGTCGGGCGCGGCAGGTGCGCGTGCGAGTCGATCAGCGCTTCGATCTCCGCTTCGACCGCGTCCGACAGCTTGAAGCCGTCGGCGCCGAAGAACTTGATGCCGTTGTCCTCGATCGGGTTGTGCGATGCCGAGATCATCACGCCCGCCGCGGCTTCGATGCTCGCGGTGATGGCTGCGACGGCCGGGGTCGGGACGACGTCGAGCAGCACGACGTTGCGCCCCGTCGACGCGATCCCGGCGACGATCGCGCCTTCGAGCATCGGGCCGGACAGGCGCGTGTCGCGCCCGACGACGATCGGCTTGTCCAGCGGCTGGTCGTGCGCGATGACCGCCGCGCCGGCGCGGCCGACCGCGTACGCGAGCTCGGGCGTGAGATCGGCGTTCGCCACGCCGCGCACGCCGTCGGTGCCGAAATATTTTCCCACGCGCCTATTTCGTCTTCGAGGTGCTGGAGATGAACCGCGCGCGCACGCGGATGAGGTTGGGCGAGATCTGCACGTCGGCGACCTCGCCGCCGTCGGCGCCGGTCGGCGTCGGGCGGATCATCGAGTCGAACTGCTTGGGCTTGGCCGGGATCGGGATCTCCACGCGCACGCTGGTCACTTTCGAGAGGTCGGTCGCGAGGCCGCGGATGGTCGTCGACGGCGGGTTCACCTCGGCGGATTCGACGACGATCCCGCGGCGGTCGCCGACGTAGTCGAAGCTCACCGGCACCGTGCGCTCCGTGAGCCGGCCCAGCGAGATCTTCACCGAGCCCGGCGACAGCGACTTGATCGCCAGGTCGGGCGACACGACGTTGACGCGCACGTAGTGGTCGCCCGGATCGACGAGGTCGCGCACGTCGAGCACCGCTTCGACTTGATCGGCTTTGACCGGCGGGCCGTTGCGCGGCGCTTCGACCACGACCGTCGCGAGCTTCTCCGTGTAGCGCGCCTGGTAGCCGGGTTTCAAACCGCTGACGACGATCGGCACTTCGAGCGTCTGGTCGAACTTCGCCGTGGTGCCGGGCGCGGCCGCGAGATGGAAATAGCCCCACGCCGTGAGCGCGAGGCACACGGCGAAGAGCTTAAGTCCGAAGTTGTTCTTGAGGAGGTTGAGCAGCACGCGGAACTCGGGTCAGCAGGTTGGCGAGGAGGCCGCCGTCCGCCTGGGTGCGCCGGCGCGTGGGGCGCAAACACGCCGACAGCACGCGCCGCAGCCGCTCTTCGTCGTCGATCGGCACCGACAGCCGGCCCGCGCGCGCGACCGAGATCAGCCCGCTCTCTTCGCTGACGACCACGACGACGGCGTCGGTCTGCTCCGTGAGGCCGACCGCGGCGCGGTGGCGCGTGCCGACGTGGCGGTCGACCGACAGCGTGTTGTCGCTGAGCGGCAAGAAGCACGCCGCGCCTTCGATCAGCACGTCGCGCACGATCACCGCGCCGTCGTGCAGCGGCGACGTCTTGTTGAAGATCGCCAGCAGCAAGTCCGACGACAGGCGCGCGTCGAGCGCCGTGCCGCTCTCGACGTACTCGCGCAAACCCGTCTGCTGCTCGATCACGATCAGCGCGCCCGCGCGCCGGCTCGCGAGTTGGAACGCCGCGTGCGTGACCTCGCGGATCTGCTCCGTGGCGATCTCGTCCTCGGCGCGGCGGTCGCGCACGAACAGACGGCCGCGGCCGATCTGCTCGAGGCCGCGCCGCAGCTCGGGCTGGAACACGATCGGCAGCCCGACCGCCGTGCCCAGCAGCAGGTACTGCATCACGGTGGCCAGCACGAGCAGGTGCAGCAAGTTCGAGACGGCGAGGATCACCACGAGCACGAACAAGCCGAACATGATCTGCACGGCGCGCGTGCCGCGGATCAGGAGCAGCAGATAGTACGCGAGAATCGACGTCGCGAGGATGTCGATCGCATCGGTTATCGTGAAGTTGATGTGGACCGGGAGGCTCGGCCAGCTCATCGGCGTTCCGCCGCGCGCGAAAGATACGTCTCGATGATGCGCGTCGCGTCGAGCTCGGGGTCGCCGAGCCCCGCCGCGGCGATCGCGGCGGCTTCGTCGAGTGCGAGGTCGCGGTCGCTTTTCGCCGGGACGAACACCGACTCGATCGCGACGAGGTCGTCGATGAGATCCGCCGCGGTCACGGCGTCGTCGAACCGCACCGTCACGGTGGGGCCGTCCTCGGCGACGTCGAGGACGCCGACCGGGCCGCCGGGGCCACGCAGCGCTTCGGCGACGTTCGCGCGGGCGAGCGGGTCGGCGAGGCTCACGGTGCGGGTAACGATCACGGCCGCTCAGACGTTCGCGTGAGCGACCAAGGACTCCGCCGGGCGCGCGTGATCGCCGTCGGCCGCAACTCCGCCTGGATCGTCGCCGAGGACGAGACCGAGCCGCGCCTCGCGTCGCTGCGGCGCGTCGCGCGCACGGAGACCGGCGGCCGCGAGATGGTGGTGCCCGGCGACGTGGTCGACGCGAAGGTGATCGCCGAGGACCGCGTCGTGATCGACGCGATCCACCCGCGCGGGTTCGCGCTGGTGCGCAGGACCGGCGGCGGGCGGACGAAGACGATGGCCGCCAACGTCGACACGGTGGCGGTGGTCGCGGCGCTGGTGGACCCGCCGCTGCACCTCGTGATGATCGACCAGCTCGTGGCCTTCGCGCTGCAGCACGAGGTCGAGCCCCTGCTGCTGCTCACCAAAGCCGACCTCGCCGGCGAGGAGGCCGCGGAGCGGATCGCCGGGCTCTACCGCGGGCTCGGCGTGCCGACGATCGTGCTCAACCCCAAGACCGGCCGCGCCGTGGACGACCTGCGCGCGCAGATCGCCGCCCGGCACGCGCTGCTCGTCGGGAACTCCGGGGTGGGCAAATCGACGATCTTCAAGGCGCTGGGCGGGATCGGGGTCGTCGGCGACTTGTCGCGCTTCGGCCGCGGGCGCCAGACCACGACGTCCGCGCGGCTCGTGCGGCTGGGCGACGGCTTTCTGATCGACAGCCCGGGGATCGGCGAGTTCACGCTGGACCCGATGCCCGCCGACGAGGTGGGCTGGCTCTTCGTCGAGATGCGCGAGCCCGCGACGCGCTGCCGCTTCTCCAACTGCCGCCACCTCGCGGAGCCGGGCTGCGCCGTGCGCGCGGCGGTGGACGCCGGGCGGATCGCGGCGAGCCGGTACGCCTCGTACGCGGAGATCGTCCGGACGTCGCCGGCGCCCTGACGCAGGGAAACGCTTGCCTACCCCGGATTAACGACTGGCGCTTTCGTCTGGCGACCTGTCCACGAGCGCTGCAGGGGGGATGCAATGGAAGATCTCACGACGCGAGCACGCATAGCGCTGCCCAGCGAATTCCGGTTCAGCGAGGTACCGAGCGATACACGGGCACCGTCACCGGTTCCGTCGCCGAGTCTTGGCCCGCTCGCTGCGTTCGCCGGTACTTGGAAAGGGCACGGATTCAACACGATCTTTCGCCCCGACAGCGCGACGACGCCGACGCCGCTTCCGGTTCCGGTGACGGGCTCCGACAACGTTCTGGAGCTGAACCTCACGTCGGAGACCCTGACCTTCTCGCCGGCACTGGGTGCCGTGCCCAATCGAGGTTCTAGCAGGCAGGCCGACATTTTCCTCAACGGCGTACCGTATCTTCAAGTGGTCGACGACGTGACGGTTCCCAATCAAAAAGTCGGCATCCACGTCGAGCCGGGCCTCTGGATGGTCGTTCCGCCCACGACGCATCCGGAATTGGGCGTCACGCTCGCACGGATGGGGTCGATACCCCACGGAACCACGATCAACGCTCAGGGTACCTCCAGCGTCATCAAAGGACCGCCGACGATACCCGCCGTCGACATCACGCCCAGGGACCATCACGGCAACAAGGTTCCGTTTCCGAGCCAGGGTGCGGCCCGGTCCGGGACGGCGCCAATTCCGCAAGACCTCACCGCGTACATCGCGGCGGGTACGATCACGCAGGCGATCTTGGACGATCCCAATACTGTGCTGCGCGACGCAATCAAAGGGCAGAAAATTGTGTCGACCACCCAGATCTCGATCTCGACGAGCCCCGCGAAGCCGCTATTCGGGGGCGGCGCCGACAACATCGCGTTTCTGATGGGCGACCCCACCAGTGCCGCTCCGAACGCGGACGTTCCCTTGATGAGCGCGACGTTTTGGATCGAGACGGTCGAGCACACGATCGAGATACCGGTCTTCACGCCGGGGCAACCGCCCTTGATCCTCCACGGACCGGCGCCGGCGGTTGCCGGACTACCGGTGCGAAGGTTCCTCGTGAACCCGCCGTCCCCGATCACCAAGCCGCGCACCATCACGTTCACGTCGACGCAGATCCAGTACTCGCAGCTGGTGATGTTGCGCTTCTTCACGCTCGATTGGCCGCATGTGTCCGTCGCGACGCTCGTGCCGGCCGACCCGATTCCGGTACCGCCCTCGGCCTGGGGGTGATCTGCGCCCCGACTCAAACCGTTGTCCCCGGGGGCGGAATGTGGTAGGCTACCCTTCGTGCCCAACATCAAAGCCGCCGTCAAATGGGTGCGCCAGAGCGAAAAGCGCACGCTGCGGAACCTCGACGCGAAGACCCGTCTGAAGACGCTGTTCAAGAAGGCCAAGTCCGCCAAGGACCCGGCCGTGACGTCGTCGGTCGAGGCGCAGTTCGACAAGGCCGCGCACAAGGGGATCATCCACCCCAACAAGGCCGCCCGCAAGAAGTCGCGCCTGGCGAAAGCCGTCGCGAAGACGGCGCCCGCCAAGTAGCGCTGGGCTGGAAAACGACGAAGGGGCCGTCCATCAGGACGGTCCCTTCGCTTTTCCCCGGGGCCGTGTAGCGGAGGTGTCGGCGCCGTAGCAGCCGCAGCCGTCCTAGCTCACCCGACGATCCTCCGGACCGGGTGTCCGCCGAGGCCTAGCTTACCCGAAAGTCCTAGGACTAGGCGATAGGGATCACACAATCTTTGCGCTGCCGCGCGCTCGTCAGCGGTTGAAACCGGGCTTCGTGTTGAGCTCGCGGTCGTGCCGCGGCGAGGGCGGTCGCAGCTCGTAGGTGATGCCGCCCATAGGCTTGCCTTCGTGGAAGAGATGGACCACGCGCGCGGCGGCGTCGAAATGCGGCGGCAGCGTGAAGCGCATGTAGAAGGCGTGCTCGTCACCGTGCTTCAGCGGCAGCGCGTTGAGGAGGGTCGCGACGGACGGCCCGCTGACGCGCAGTCCCGCTCCGCCGTTGAGGGCGCGGTCGAGATGGGCTCGCGTCTGCCGGGTTTCGTGCGGGTCGTACGGCAGCTTCGCCTTGCTCAACCACGCGCGCGATTGCTCCGCCGCTGCTTTCCAGGCGGTCAGCGCCGCGTGGTTCTCGACGACGTGGCGCGACGGCGGATGATGGCGCAGCAGCTCCTTCGGTACGACGACGTCGACGAAGCCTTTCACGCTGCGCGCGTCGAGCCGCAGCGCGCCGAGCGCGCGCGACGATCCGTTGAGCCGGACGGGGATCCACGGCGAGATCAGGTGCGGCGCCGCTCCGCCGGCACCGTGTCCGCCGGCAGACGCCATCGCCACGACGTGCAGGTTCTTGTTCGTCGCCTTGCGGTCGAGCGTGGTGAGCGTGTCGACGTGCCGCTCGGTCGAGACGAACGCGTCGAGCGCCGCGGAGTGCACCATCGCGAGCAGACAATAGTGCGAGCTTCCCGGCAGCATCGCGGGCGGCGGGAGCATCGTCGAGGGCAGATCGAGCTCTACGACGACCGGTGCGCCGATCGCGACCGGCGGCAGCGCTCGCGCAGCGACGAGGCGCCACGGTGAGCTCGGCAGCGCCGTACCGGATTGCACCGTGCTCGTGTAGCCCACCGGAAGATCGGGCAGCGCCGGCGATGCCGGCGCCAGCAACAGCGTCAGCGTCGCGTCGGTCACGGCGCTCGTGCCGCGGTTGTGCACGCGCACGTACACGCGGTTGACGATCACCGGCGCCGACGGGTCGGCGGTTTCCGTCGCGCCGCTCTCGTCGACGAGCGCGGTGATGAACTGATACGGGGTGATCGCCGCGGCGGGAAACTGGTACGTTCCGTCGGCAGCCGGCGCGTCGACGACGATGTCCGGGCCGTCCCAGTGGTACAGCGTTCGCGTGCGGTCGGCGGGCGCCGTGAGGCCGTCGACGGTCGGGCGCTTTCCCGTGTCCCACTGCGTATCGCGGATGTACAGCTGCGCCGCGGGCACTGCCGCCCCGCTCAGATCGAATTCGAACACACCGCGTCCGTACACCGCCGCGTACAGCGTCGGAAACGTGCGGTGAATCTTGAGATCGGTCACGGGCGCTTGCGGCAACCCGTCGTTCAGCGCGTTCCACGTCGTACCGCCGTCGGTCGAACGCCACACGCCGACGTCGCACGCGGCGTACACGTGGAGCGGATGGTTCGGGTCGGTGATGAGCGCGTTGAACAGCGCGGTGGGTATCGCCGCGGAATCGCCCTCGGCGGGGCCGCTGCGCGCGGTCCACGCGACGCCGTCGAAATGCCACACGCGCTCGAACGTGCTGGAGCCGTAGAGCGCGATGTAGCACGACTGGCGACTCGGGTCGTTCCAGTCGACCGCGACCGCGGCGAAGTACGAAACGCCGGCGGGCGGCGCGAGATCGGTGACGTGCCATGCCGTCCCGTCGAAGTCGTAACGGCGCGCGACGCCCTGCCTGCTGACGGCGAAGATGCGATTCGGGTTCGCGAACGCAAGGCTGCGAAACGAGTCGCCGCTGAGCGCGTCGCTGGGATCGCCGTTGGGGATCGAGCTCCAGTGCGTGCCGAAGTCGCGCGTCAGCCACACCGCGTTGCCGGCGACGGCGACGATGTCGGCGTCGCTCGGGCTCGCGGGATCGTACGGCGTCGTCGCCGCGAACGGCACGAACGAATCGACGCTGCCCGCGGGCAGTGACGTGCTGGTGTCCCACGAGCTGAAGCCGGCGCCGCCGTCCGTCGCGCGCCACGCGATGTTCGCGCCGATGCCGGTGAGGATCTTGTACGGATCGGCCCAGTTGATCACGACCCACGCGCCGTCCATGTTGGTCAAACCGAACCACACCTCGTCGCCGAACGAGCGGATCGTGCCGTTGTCCTGCGTCGCGATGAACGCCACCGCGTCTTGCGTCGGATGGACGTCCATCGCGTTGGGCTGAATCGTCGCGAGCCCCGGGCTGCGCGATTGCCACGTCGTCGCCGTCGCCGCGTTCGCGGTATAGAACGCGCCGCCGTCGTTGCCGGCCCACAGCTCGTTCGAGCTCAGGCCGACGTACCGCAGGCGGTGGTAATCGTTGTGCGACAAGAAGTTCACGTCGGTCGACGTCATCGCGTACGCGAGCGTCGCGCCGCTGCCCGTCGCCGTCACCGCGCAGCGCATGATGCCGATGCTGGCGAGAAACAGCGTGCTCGCGTCGTTGGGGTCGACGGCGCAGCACCGCGGCGGCTGTCCGAAGAACAGCGCGGGCAATCCGGTGACCGGGCGCCACTGCGGATCCGGAAGATCGAGGCGCAGCAGCGTCGCCGACGTCGCCGTCCAGTCGGGGACCAGCGCGTACACGAGGTTCGCGTTGTTCGGCTGCACGGCGAGGACGAGGCTGCCGACGCCCGTCGACGGGAAACCGCTGCCGACGGGCGTCCACGCCGCGCCGTCGTTCGACTGCAACACCGCCGGTGTGTGCGCCGCATCCGGTGTGAACGCGCTGCGCGCGACGAAGAACGTGGTAACGCCGCCCGAGCTCACGACCACCCCGTCGGTGTAGACGAAGCCGCCGCCGTCGTCGAAACGCACCCAGTGGAAACCGCTCGCGCCGGCCGGTTCGCGGCGGTACAGGCCGCTCGTGAACACGCCCACGACGCGGTCGAGCGCGTTCGGATCGACCAGCATCGCATAGCACGACTGGCCCATCAGCGACGGCGAGGCGGCGTCCGCAGCCTCGACCGCCCACGTCAAACCGGCGTTACCGCTGGTCAGCACGCCGATGCCGCCGAAGCCGTTGGGCTCGCCGGTTCCGACGAATACGCGGTCGGCGTCCGTCGGGTCGATCGCGACGGCGCCGCACGACAGCGAGCAGGTGTGCAGCATCGTCGGGAGCGCGTTCAGACCGTCGGTGGTGACGGTCCAGTGCGCGCCCGCATCGTCCGAGCGCCACACGCCGCCGGTCGACGTGGCGAGGTACACGCGCGAGCCGTCCGCGCTGAGCGCGATATCTTTGGTGCGCCCGGCGAGCGCGACGTCGTCCCACGAGAGTCCCGAGCGAACGGACGTCGGACCGGTCTGAATCCACGGCATGCGTCACCCCCGTGCTGGTGGTCGGTTGGACTCCTTTGGATACGGGGCGGGCTGCGGCTCTCCTCGGCGCGCGCTACGCGTCGATGGTGACGGCAAGGCGCACGCCCTCGGCGGTCGCCGCGAGCGGCAGCACGTCCGCGCGGATCGCGGCGCGCAGCGCGTCCATCGCCTTCGTGCGCACCGCGATGCGGTAGCGCCACTCGTCGTTCACGCGCGCGACGGGGTACGTCGCGGGGCCGAGCACGTCGAAGCGCGCGTCGCCGCGCAGCGCGTCGGCCCACTGCGCGATCGCGGCTTCGACGGCGCGGCGCGAGCGGCCGATCGCGCCGAGCAGCGCGACGCGCGTGTACGGCGGCCAGCGCAGCGCGCGGCGCTCGAGCAGCTCTTCGCGCGCGAAGCCGTCGTAGTCGTGTTTGGACGCGAAGCCGATCGCCGGGTGGTCCGGCGAGTACGTTTGCACGATCGCCTCGCCGGCGCGCGCGCGGCCGCTGCGGCCGCAGACTTGCGTGAGCAGCGAGAACGTGCGCTCCGCGGCGCGGTAGTCGGCGACGTGCAGGTCGAGGTCGGCCGCGACGGCGCCCACCAGCGTGACCGTGGGAAAGTCGAGGCCTTTGGCGACCATCTGCGTGCCGACGAGGATGTCGCCCTCCGCGCCGAAGCGTTCGAGCAGGCGCGCGTGGTCGCCGACGCGCGTGGTCGTGTCGGAGTCCATGCGCACGACGACCGCTTCGGGAAACAAGCGCTGCACCTCGTCGGCGACGCGCTGCGTGCCCGCGCCGAACTCACGCACCGGGCCGGCGCCGCACGCGGTGCAGATCTCCGGTAACGGCGTTTGGTAATCGCACCAGTGGCAGCGCAAGAGCGCCTCGCTGCGGTGCACGGTGAGCGACGTGGAGCAGCGCGGGCACTCCGGCACGTGCCCGCACGCGCGGCACAGCACGAAGCGCGCGCTGCCCCGGCGGTTGATGAACAGCACCGTCTTCTCGGTGCGCGCGATGCGCTCGGCGATCGCTTCGGCCAGCGCGGTGGAGAACACGCGGCGGTTCCCCGACGCGAACTCCGCGCCCATGTCGACGATGCGCACGGTGGGCAGTGGCTGCGCGGTCGCGCGGTGCACCATGCGCACCAGCGGGAAGCGACCGGCTTTCGCGCGCGCGTAGTCTTCCAGCGAGGGTGTCGCGCTGCCTAGCACGACGACGCCGTTCGCGCGCTTCATCCGCTCGCGCGCGACGGCGACCGCGTCGTAGCGCGGCACGGTGTCCTGGCGGTACGACGTCTCGTGCGCTTCATCGACCACGATCAGGCGCACGTCGCCGAGCGGCGCGAACACGGCGCTGCGCGCGCCGACCACGACGTCGATCTCGCCGCGCGCCGCCGCTTGCCAGGCATCGAAGCGCTCGCGCTCGGAGAGCGCGGAGTGCAGTACCGCGACGCGGTCGCCGAAGGCTGCCTCGAAGCGCGCCGCCGTCTGCGGCGTCAGCGCGATCTCCGGGACGAGCACGATCGCGCGCCCGCCGCGGCCCAGCACGCGCGCGATCGCGTGCAGGTACACGAGGGTCTTGCCGCTGCCGGTGATTCCGTGCAGCAGCAGCTGGCCGAACGCGCGCGCGTCGAGCAGCGCGGCCAGGCGCGCGATGGCGTCGCGCTGTTCGTCCGTCGGCGCGTACAGCGGCAGGGCGACGCGCGCGGTGCGCTCGCGGCGGATCTCGCGCGTCTCTTCGATCAGCGCGCCCGCTTGCGCAGCGCGGCGGATCACCGCATCGGAGAAGCCCGCCAGCAGCGCGTCGCTTCGGCGTACTTCGCCCAGCGCCGCGACGTGCGCGACCAGGGCCTCCGCCTTCTTCCCTCGGATGGTCGCGTCGCCGCGGCGCAGCACGCGCAGCGTCGCGGCGCCGATGGAGGCTTTGGCCAGCACGCGGCGGCGTTCGAGGGCGCCCGCGCGCACCAGCGCGTCGAGCGCGCGCAGCAGCGTCTTGCGGTCGCCGGCGCGGCGCGCTTCGGGGTGGCGCAAGAGCACGTCGGGCGCGGCGCCGTCGGGAAAGTCTTTCCACAGCAGCCGGATCAGGCGTTCGGGGACCACCTTGAACCGCGCCGCGTCGGGCGGCGGGCCTTTGGGGACGAACCGTTCGACCGCGCGCGGGATCGCGGCGGCGAGCACGACGGCACCGAGCGCTTCACGCAGCGAGCAGACGTACTGGTCGGCGATCCAGCGCGCGAGCTCCAGACCCGTCGCATCGAAGGCGCGCGGGCCGTCGGCGCGCGCGATCACGTCGCGCAGGTTCGCGTCGTCGTCGCCGGCGTACGGCGCGCCGAGCACGTACGCGAAGACGTCGCGCGAGCCGAGGGGCACGCGCACGACGTCTCCCGCCGCGAGGTTGATCCCATTCGGCACACGGTACGAGAGCGCGCGGTCGAACTGCGCGGTCTTGAGGTGCGGCAGGACGTCGACGCGCAGGGCGCTCAGAGCAACCTGCGATCGGACGCGAACGGGAACATCAGTCGCGTGCTTCGCGCCGCGACCGACCGAACCCGGCTCGTCCTCGCCCGAATGACGAAAGTGCAACGGAAAGGGGTAACGAAATCAGAAAATAGAGATACACGAACGGAACAACCGTAGCAACGATCGTGGTTGCCAAGCGATCATCGCGTGACGACATGACGGCGGGGCAGACGCTACCGAGAATCGAGCCGCAAACAATTCAGTTGCGTCCTTCGCGTCACCAAATTCAGGTTCCCCTGGTGCACAGCCGCACGAGCTCGCCTTCGGCATCAGCGTACGACACGCCGTCTCGGCCCGACTGTTTGGTGTGATACATCGCGGCGTCGGCGCGTTCGAGCAGATCGTTCGCCGTTGCCGCGTCGGCCGGGAACGCCGTGACGCCGATCGATGCGGTGATGCGCAATTCGCCTGCCGCCAGCGCGTCGGTCGGGTGCAGCGATGCGACGTTCAGGGCCGCGATGCGGCGGCGCAGCTCGTCGGCGCGTTCGATCGCTCTCGCTTTGTCGGTTTCCGTGAACACGACGCAGAACTCGTCGCCGCCGTTGCGCGCGACGAGATCGTGCTCGGATGTCGCGGCGGCGCGCAGCACGTTTGCGAGCTCGCGCAGCAGCGTGTCGCCGGCGGCGTGGCCGTAGCGGTCGTTCCACTGCTTGAAGCGGTCCGTGTCGACGAACAGCAGCGCGAGGCGCGCGCTGCTGACGAAGCGTGCACGGTCGACCAGCGCGGTCAGGTTGCGGCGGAACGCGCGGGGCGTGAGCAGGCCCGTGAGGCCGTCGAACTCCGCGCTGCGGCGATCGTGCTCGCGGTCGAGTGCGATCGAGTACGCGGGCGCGGCTTGATCGGCGAGCGTGACGAGACGCTCCACGGCGTCCGCGTCGAGCGGCTGCTGCGCCGCGACGACGAGGGCGCATGCGCGCCCTGCGTCGAGCGCCAGCGGGACGGCGAGCGCCGCCGCGTCGGTCGGGTGGATCTTGCGAACGTTCACGTCGTCGAGCGTCACGCGATGGCCCGCGGCGAGCGCGCGTGCCGGGAGCGCGGACGTGTCGTCCAACGCGACGGACGATCCCGCAAAGTACGCGAACCGGTCGCCGAACGCGACGACGCAGCGCAGTTCGTCGTCGCGCTGCTCGTACACCAGCACGCCGTCGACGGCCGGCGCCGCGACGCGCGCCGCGCGCGCAAGCTCGTCGCGAACGGCGTCGGCCGATTCGCGCGCCGCGCTTGCGAGGCGCCGCGCCGCGTCGACGAACGCTGCTTCACGCGCGCGCGCGAACCGCAGCGCGAGGCGGTCCGCGCGCGCGGCGGCGCGCACGCGTGACGCAACGGCGGCGCCGACGCCCCCGCAGGCGAGCGACGCCGCGACGACGCCGGCCTCGAGCAGCGCCGCGAACGTCATCGGCATGTCACGGTCGGTGCCCAGGCGCGCCGGCGGCAGTCAGCCGGCGCGCCGTGCCGATGCCGGTTTGCGCGCAGGGCTGGGCAAGCGCCCGCGCGGAATGGCGCCCCACCGGGCAGGCGTTCGAAGGAGGGTTCGTTCCGATGTTCCAGCGTCGAGTGGTTTCCGCGGTCGCGCTCGCGGCGTTCGCCGCGGCGAGCATCGTGCCGGTCGGGGCAGCGCCGCCGCCGTCGGGCGGCGTGCCCGTCGTCGTGAAGCAAACGCCGCACTGCAGCGCGTACGCGCCCAGCGACTGGAGCGTCAGCAGCAACCCGCAGGCGTCCGCGCTGGACCTCCAGAGCTCCGACGGCACCATGTATGCGGGCTGGGGCGTCACCGCGATCAACCGCGCGATGCAGCGGTTCTACGGACCGATGTACGGCGATCCGGAAACGTCGATCCGCACGCTCGCGAACATGATCGTCGGCAAGCTCTTCTCCGACCCGGGCGGCGTGCAGTACACGAGCGCCCCGCAGCCGTTCCTGAACTACTTCATGCTGCGCCACATCGCGTCCGCACGCGCGCAAGGCGTCGTGTTCTACCACATCTATCCCGGCGCGTCGGCGCAGTACTACACCGAGTCCGTGTACTTCGCGATCTACGACGCGTCGATGCCGCGCGCGCGGCAGGCGATCGCGCCCGGTGTCGCCGTGTCGATCCGCTGCGCGACGCAGCTCATTCCGTCGCGCGCGCCCGACACGGCGCGCACCGGCAAGAAGGACCCGCGGCCGGGCTGCGGCGGCGAGCCGAACCTGCGCGGGTACAACCAGCAGCTCGGCACGCAGTACGCGCACACGGCATCCGGCGACAATTTCTTGTACGACATCGCCGACTACCGCAACACCGGACCCGACGGGCCCGGCTATTACAAGATGCTCGGAAACTCGCTGACGAAGTTGGAGCCGGGCCGCTCCGACGACGGCTGCTGAGCTACGGGATCAGCGCGCGCAATTTGTCGGGCTCGGTGACGACGACGTGCGCCGTGCGCATGTCGACGAGCCGGTCGTCCCAGAAGCGGTTGAGCGTGCGGTTCACCGTCTCGCGCGTCGTGCCGATCATGTTCGCCATCTCCTGATTGGTCAGGCGGAGCGTGATGCGGGTACCGTTGTCGACGGGTTCGCCGAACTGTTCGGCGAGGTTCAGCAGCAGCGCGGCGAGACGTGCGCGAATGTCTTGCGACGTCGTCGCCGCGATCAGCGCGTTCGCGGCGCGCAAGCGCTCCGACAGCTCGATCACGAGCAGCCGGCCGATCTGCGGGTTGCGGTCGATGAGGCCGAGGAAGTCGACCTGACGGACCGCGCCGACTTCCACGTCGGTGAGCGTCTTGATCGACGCCGAGCGCAGCGACGAGTCGAACATCGACATCTCGCCGAAGAAATCGCCCTCTTTGAGGATCGAAAGAATCGTCTCGCGGCCGTCGGGCGCGACGCGGCACACGGCGACCGATCCCGCCGCGATCACGAAGAACGTATCGCCCGGGTCGCCTTCGCGCACGACGAACTGATGCTTCGGAAAGCGGCGCTCCGACACCGTCGCCAGCACCTGCGACAGCTGATCGTCGTTGAAATCCCGGAACAACGGGATGCGGCGAAGCGTCGAGAGGTCGATCATCTGAGGCCCCTCTTCGGAGCGCACGGGCGACCGGCCCTTTGTGGTGGGACTCATCTTCACTGGCTCCGTTCGAATCGGCTCTTGCAGACCCCGGCATTCGCGGCGCGGTCGACGGGCACCGGCCCCGGCATGACCAGCGTCCATGAACCGGTCTTGCACGCCTTATCGGTCGAACCGCGTGTCGCGCGGCCTGGCGAGACCGTCTCTGTGATCTTCCGCACTCGGAACCTGGGGACGGCGCCGAGCCCGCCGGGCACCGTCATGTTCCTGCTCGGCGACGGGCTCGAGCCGGTCGATGCGGCGGAATGTGAAGTCGCATCCGTCGCGCCCGGCGACGACGTGGTGGCGGAGATGCACGCGCGCGTCGCGCGACCGCTGGACGACCGCACCGAGCTCGCGGTGCAGGCTGTGCTGCGCGTGCCCGACGCGGTGCTCGGCACGAACGTCTGCGCGCTGCGCGTGCGCAGCCGGGCGGTGCTCGACGGTGCGGCGAGCGGTACGTTCGTCGAGCTGCTGGATGCCGAACGCGTTCGCGTGCGAGCGGTCGTCACGAACGAAGGTGACGGCGCCGCGCGCGACGTGCGCGTCGTCGTCGCCGCGCCGCGCGGCTGCATGAGCGTGGACGACGACGGCTCCGCGGTGGCGGAGATCGAGCGGCTGGAGGTGGGCGCGTCGGTCACGGTCGCGTTCGAGGCGCAGGTCGTGGCGCCGGTCGCGGTGGTTGCGGCGGACGACGTCGAGGTGCGGCACGGCGGGATGCGCTGCTGCATGCTGCCGGTGCGCGCAGTCGTCGTGCTGGAGCCCGTCATCGTCGCGCCGTGCGTCACCGTGCGGCCGCTGCGGCGCTCGGTGGACATCGCGGTCGACGTGCGCAACGACGGATGGGTGGAAGCGCGCGACGTGCGCGTGCGCATCGTGCTGCCGCCTGCGCTGCGCGCGATCGACGGCAGCGTGGCGGTGGACGACGTTCCGGTCGCAGCGCGGGCGCGGCGCGGCGCCGGCGATCCGCCGTTCGCGCGCGTGGAGAGGTCCAGCGGTGCGCACGTGGTGATTCTGCAGGTGCCCGCGCGGGGCACCGCACGCATCGCGCTGTCCGCGGTGTTTCCGGCGGGTTTCGCCGGCGGGGCGATCGTCGCCGCCGCCGGCGCGCACGAAGTCGCCGCGCCGCTCGCGCCAGAGCTTGCGCGCGACGTGCGCATGCGGCTGATCGAAACGCCGCGTTTCGTCGCGCCGGACGGCGAGGTCGCTGTCGCCGCTGAGGTGGTGAATGCGGGCGACGTCGCGGAGGATCTCTTCTTCTGCATCGCCGGGCCGGGGATCGTCGTCGCGCCTGAGGCCGTGCCGCGGACGATCGCACCGAATTCGGTTGCCGTGATGGAGCTGGCGGTTCGCGCGCATCCCGCGGCGCCGCTCGACGAGCCGCTGCCGCTGTCGGTCGTGGCGTGCGATGCGGAGCGCGAACGCGCGCGCGCGGATTTCGCCGTCGTCGTGCGCGATCTGCTCGCAACGTGCTGCGACGACGCTGCGGATATCGACGAAGAAACGTTGCCGGCCGTCGTGCACGCTGCGCTGCACGGCCCTGAGGACGTTTCGGCGGGCGCTGCGTTCTCGCTGCACCTCGATATCGACGTCGAAGATCCCGTCGCCGCGCTCGGCGTGCGCGTTCGCGAGGTTCCCGGCGCCCGGTACGTGTGCGGGTCGACGTCGCTCGACGGGCGTTCGCTGCTCGACCGGTCGGGGTCGTCGCCGCTGGCCGGCGACGGTCTGCTGCTGCGGAACGTCCCGCCGGGCACGCGCGTGACCGCGGTGTGGACGCTGCTCGCCGATCCGTCGGTGTGCGACGAGGCGCTGATCGTCGAGGCCGTGCTCGACGTCGACCGCGATGCGCGGCCGTGTGAGGCGATCGCAGTGCGCGTCCGAGGCCGCGACGCGTTCGCCGCGCAGCCCGCGGGTCTGCCGTATCACGTGGACGCCTGCGTCGTCGACGCCGTCGCACCGGTCGTCGTCTCTGCCGTCGCATCGGAGGTCGCCGGCCACCGTGGGGCGGATGTGCCGGACGTTGCATCGTTCCGCGAAGATACAAACGCGCTCCCGTTCGAGACGTCGTCGTTGGGTCCGCAACACATCGGTCCGAGCGACGACGACGCATTCACCTTCGGGTTGCGGCTCGCCGGCGCGCGGCTCGATGAGATCGCGCGGACGTTGCGCACGGCCGGCAGCGGGCTGGTCGCGCACGTCATCGCGCTGCGGGCGCTTCTGCCCGACGGTGAAACGTCAGGTGATCCCCGCGTCGCGTCAGCGCTTGACGGCGTGCGCTGTGCGGTCGGCGACGTGCTCGACCGGCTTTTCGTGAAGCTGCGCATCCCCGGCTTCGACGTGGCTTCGGACGACGTCGACGACGTCGTCGTGCGCAGCGCGATGACCGCGCTGTTCGAACAGCTTCTCGTTGCGCCGCCCGGTGAGGACCGCTGCGACGGCGCGACCGTGCGCATCACGCGCGAACGCGTGCGCGAGTTGCTGACGGCGTTCGCGGGCGCGCCGTACGGAGCGCCGGCGATGCTGCGCGCGCTCGCCGCACTGCTGCCGACGCGGTGCGAAGGCGACCCCGCGCTGGGATCGGCGTTCGCGCGGTACGCGATCGCGCTCGACGACGCGTTCGCCCGATACGACGGCGTGCCGCTCGAGCTCTTCGACGACGCGCTCGCGCGAGCGTCCGACCGTGCGCTCGACGATGCGCGCACGGCGCTGGCCGCTGCGCTCAGCGACCGCACCGCGTTCGCGGAGCTGACATGCTGACGATGCAGATTCCGCTGCTGCTCGCGCTGCTCGCGACGGCGCTGATGGCGGTGGTCATCTTCGCGCCGAACCGCGCGGCCGCGATGGTGACGGCGTCGTGCGCGCCCCCGCCGGCCCCGCCTGCGATGGAGCGCTGGGCGCCGGCGGCCGAGATCGATCTGTGGGCACCGCTCGATCCCGCGCCGCACGTGACGCGCGCGCCCGTGTGGCCCGCGGCGATCGATCCGCGCGCCGCAGGCTGCGATGCGAGCGCGCGGCTCGGGCTCGTCGAAGCGCTCGCGACGATCCGCACGCCGTGGTCGGACGCGATCCTGCGCAGCGCATTGGACGACGAACCCGATCCGGCGGTGCGCGACGCCGTCGCGGTGGCGCTCGCCGGCTAGCTAGGCCGCGGGGCTCGCGTAGGTTCCGACGAGCTCACCCGATGCGAGCACGTGTCCACGAATGATGAAGCGGAACTTCGCGTACGTGGTGGTGTCGTCGACGCCGAGCTTGTCGAGATCGAGCGCCCACACGGTGAGGTGGTAGTGGTGCGCGGGGTCGCCCGGCGGCGGGCACGGGCCGCCGTACCGGCTGAAGCCGTAGTCGGTGAAGCCGTGCGTCGCGCGCACGCCCGCGTGCTTGTCGGCACCGGCGCCGGCTTCGAGCGACGTGACGTCGGCGGGGATGTCGAACAGCACCCAGTGCACGAAGCCGACGGTCGTCGGCGCGTCGGGATCGTACATCGTGACGGCGAACGATTTCGTGCCCTCCGGCGCTCCGGACCACGCGAGATCCGGGCTCTGGTTCTTGCCGGTGCAGCCGAAGTCGTCGAAGACCGCGCTCTGCGGGATCGTTTGGCCGTCGTGAAAGACGGAGCTCGTGACGGTCAGGGTAGCCTGCGTTGCCATGGGCGGAGTGTACCCGCGAAACTGCGCGTTCCCTTGGAGCGTAGTGGGCGGCATGGCTACGGTTCGTATCGAAGACGACTTGCTCCACGTCGAGCTCAAGGGCGCCGAGGTGCTGTGGGCAGTCCACGGCTCGTTCCACATCCCGCTGGCGAACGTCACCCGCGCGGGCACCGACAAGCCGCCGAGCTTCTGGGAATCGCTGAAGCTGATCGGCACGGGCGCCGGCCGCCTGAAGATGGCGGGCACGTTCCTGTACCACGGCGAGGTGTGCTTCTTCGACTACGCCGGCGACGAACGCGTGCTCGTCATCGGCGTGACGGAGAGCAATTTCAAGCATTTGTTCGTCGCGGTCGATGCGCCGGACACGCCGGAAGCCGCAGCGCAGCGGATCAGCGCCGCGTTAGCGTCGCGCGAGGAGCGCTAGCTGTACTGCTCGGGTTCTGCAGCGACGGCGCGAAGGATTTTGGATGGACAATGCCAGCGATGCCGACCTGAAGCAAGTCGTCGAGGATCCGGAGGACGCACCGTTGGTAGAAGCGGCCGCTGATGAGCTCGCACAGGGCGAGAAGCAACCCGCGCCGCCGCCGGAGGCGACAAAAAGCATATAGCAACCGCAAGACGAAATTGGGCCCCGTCGCGCACACTTCGGGAGAACGAATATGCGAACGTGGGTCTTTCTTGTCGCCCTCTCGGTATCGGTGTTCATGGTGCCGGCCACCACGGTGACGGCCGCCGACGCGCCGGGCCGGATCACCGGGGTCGGCGGCATTTTCGTCGTCAGCAAGAACCCCAAGGCGCTGGCGGCTTGGTACCGGGACGTGTTGGGCATTTCGCTGGAGCCGTGGGGCGGCGCGACATTCCGCTACGACGCGGCCGGGCATCCGCCCGTCGTGGTGTGGAACGCCTTCCGGGAAGGGGCGAGCACCCTCGCACCGTCGCAGCGGGAGTTCATGATCAACTTCGCGGTGGATGATCTCGACGCGTTCATCGCTCGCCTGAAGGCAAAGGGCGTCACGATTCTCAAGCGCGACGACTCCGATCCGAGCGGGAAGTTCGCGTGGATTCTCGATCCCGACGGCACGAAAATCGAGCTCTGGCAGTCGACGAAACGGTGACCTCCTCGTATGTCGAAGTTGGTCTACATCACCAATACGTCGCTCGACGGGTACATCGAGGACGAAACCGGCGCCTTCGACTGGGTCGATCCCGCTGAAGTGTTCGGCTTCATTACGGAGTTAGTGCGGCCCGTCGAGACCTTTCTCTACGGGCGGCGGCTCTATGAAACGATGGCGTATTGGGGTGCGCCGGTGGATGATTATCCGCCCGAACAGCGCGACTTCGCACGGATCTGGCAGGAGACCACGAAGATCGTCTTTTCGCGGACGTTGACAAGCGCTGCGACGCACAACACGCGTGTCGAACGGGACTTCGACGTCGAGGCTATACGGAAGCTCAAGCGCGAATCGGAGCACGACATCGGCATCGGCGGCGCCGAGCTCGCAGGGCTTGCGCTCGAAGCGGATCTCATCGATGAGTGTCACCTGTTCCTCAACCCCGTGGTCGTCGGCGGCGGAAAGCCGGCGTTCCGAGCGGCATTACGACAGAATCTCGGACTTCTCGAGACGCGCCGTTTCGACAACGGAGTAATCTACGTGCGCTATCGTATTTGAGGCGGTTCTCCTGTCGTTACGGACCGGTTGAATTGAAGGTGCATATGAGCGTCATTGACGATTATTTCAAAAGCGTAGAACCCACAAAACGAAAAGAACTCCAGCGCATTCGTATGCTCGCGAAAGAAATCGTACCAGGCGCCGAAGAGACGATCTCGTACAACATGCCGACCCTGACATTTGAGGGCAAGGCGTTTCTCGGATTCGATGCGCACGCGAATCATATCGGCATCTATCCATACAGCGGCAAGGTGATACCGAAGTTGAAAGACGAGCTTCGGGCATACGCCGTGTCAAAGGGCGCCATTCGCGTCCCGCTGGATCGCCCAATCTCCAAGCGGCTTCTCAAGCTCGTGATAACGTGTCGACTCAAGACGATGTAGCGGGCATCGGCATCGCCCACCCGCCCGAAGGCCCGCGCCGCCGTTCCGCAGTTCACCTCAGCGCCAAGTGGCGCATTTTGGGCGCGTAATATGTTGTATTCGGGAATATGTTCCTCGAACAACGTGCCGTGGAGATCCTCGGTGTCAAGCCGCCGAAGTCGGGACCGCGCAGTCTGCGGTTCATTGTCGATGCCGGGCTCCTAGTCAAGGCGTTCGAATCGCTCGTTGATTATGCGAACATCACGCGCATCGATCTAGCGCGGGCGGCGAACATCCCGCTGCGTACCGTTCAACGGCGCGGGGCGAGTCACGCGCGGCGCTTCAAGCGGGACGAATCAGACCGGCTGGGCCGGGTTGGCCGGCTTTATGCGATGGCGGAAGACGTACTGGGGTCGCGTGACGAGGCGCAGCGCTGGATGAAGTCGCCGAACCGCGCGCTGGACGGCAGTCGAGGATGTGCTGGGCCGCATCCGCTACGGCGTCTTCGTCTAGGTGCACCTCTTTCGCATCACGCGGTAACTCGACAGGGTTGCGGTGTTCGACGGCGTGGACGCATTGCTTTACCCGGGGCGCTGGAACGAGCGTACGCGGCGTGTGGTCTACCCGACGTCGCGGATTTCGCTGGGGATCCTTGAGATCATCGTACAGTAGTCCGGCGCGCCGTTGACGTACCGACCGCACCCGCTATAACTGCGGCCGTAACACTCATTTCACCAGCGATACTGGTTGAGGATGACCATCCTTTCGGAAATGCCGTTCGGGTGCACGGCGATCACGTTTGCAAGAGCTTTGACGATCTCCACCGCGGTCATATCCGACGGCCTGTTGTCCTGATAAATCAACAGAAACGCGGTTGTCATGGCACGCGAACGCAAAGACGGCGGGATCATCAGCCCCGCCGCCGAGGACATCCACTGACCGCAGCACGTCATGTCCATGCGCGATCAGCGCGTCTCGCAAATTTCGGTCGCCGGCACACTCATCCAGCAGCAGTCGCATCCGTCAAATTCCGCGCCGCTCGCGCGTCCTCCGCGTCTTCCGCGGCAATCAGCGAACGGTATCGATCGCCGTATTCCAGTGCCTCATATGCCGCTTCGACCGGCAGTTCAAATTGTGCGGCGGCCTCCTCCGGCGTCCACTGCTCCGCGCGCATCCGGCCGAGGAACTGCCCAACAGTGAGGCGGCGTCCCTTGAACGAAAGTTGCTTTCGCCACGCGTGCGGGCGCGCAACGAGATATGAATAGTGCAATTCGGGCCTCAGTGCTCGTGTGAGTTCCGGAACCGCGTCAGGGTGCTCGTCATCCATCGGCACGACGGCGAGCTTGTATCCCTGACGGATGCGGTCCGCGATATTTTCGATGATGTCGAAGACGCGGCGCGTTGTCTCGGCGTCCCCTCCGCTGCCCATTCCCTCGCCGAGGACGTGTACCAAGAGCCGGTGCCGAATAGCCAGCTCAAGTTGAAGGCGGGTGCGGCTCGACTTCGTCATACTCCAATTATACTCCGAACCCGCTCCGTCCGCAAACGTCCTGGAGGCCGCCGACGAGCTCGCACGGGATGACAAGCCTCCACCACCACGGCTGACGGCGCTAATGGGGACTACGGCCCACCGCGACGGCGGGAACGCAAGCTCGTTCGCTGCAACTGTGGTCGCCGCACACGAGGCGGCAGAGCGGGATGCCGAGCGTCTTCGCCAGCGCCGGCAGGGCGCGCTTGTCGGCGGGTTTGCCGGCTTCCAGGCGTCGGATCGTGCCCGCGAAAACGCCGGCTTCCGTTGCCAGCTCGTAGACGCTGTAGCCGCGTGCGATGCGAAGGCGCGTGATGCGCGCTGAGAGCGGTTCCAGCGAGGCGCTTCTGTGGTGTCCGTTGCAGCGCTTCGGATGAGGTGAACGCCAATTGTTCGGCATCATCGTTTCGCCTTGGTGCACCAGTAGGCGGCCTCGATCGCGTAGCTGATCGACGCGCGTAGGCACACGCAGGCGAAGACCACGTGCGACGCGTCCTCTTCGTCGACGGCTTTATAACGAAAGCCGCCGGTCGCGTCGTCGACGTTCGCCTCGATGCCGTTCTTGCGCAGGAATTGGACGCATACGTCGGCGTTGAAGTCGGCGTCTTGCACCAGGCCGTCCATGTTCTGGTGCTGTTCGTTCGTGACGTCCGCCATCGTGGCGTGGAACTCGGTGAGCGGCGCCATCACGCGCTCACCGGGGCGGATTGGTGAAGCGATCCTTCGGCTGCGGAAAAGCTGCGCCGAGGGCTCGACGTTGGTACGTCGAACTTGCGTGTTGTCATTCGATGCTCAAATCATCGGGTGACGGGCTCGGTCGGTGCTCATTACACCGGCCGAGCCGCCTAGTGATAAATCGCGAAGATTCGCTACCGAATTATAGCACGAACATGCGTTCGTATCAATGATTCGGTCGCGGGAAATTCAACGATTGTTGCGGCGCCGACGTGGCGTGAAGCTACGACGCGGGAGGACGGATCATCACGACGCCGTCCCGGGACGTGCGACGCGATCCCAGCGCGCACGAGATCGGCGATCGCCGTCTCCACCTCGGCGCGCGTTGCGCCGCCCGTCGCCTTCGTTTGTTGCAGCGCGGTGTCAACGAGCATCAGCGCCGCGTCGATCGTCAAGGCCGGCGCATCCGTTGCATCGACGCGGCCGACGAGCGCCTTCTGCGCGTTCCAGGCCGTGGTGTGCAGCACCGACGCGATGACGGCGAGGCGCTTCTCCTCACCGTGTTCGTTGTCCCAGGCGAGATCAGCGAGGCGATCCTCGACGATGCCGGCCGCGAACAGATTCCGGCATTCGAGCGGACCGACGTTGAGCCGCAACGCGTTGACGATGTCGTCCACCGTCCACACGGACACGGCGTGCGTCTGCATCTCGCTCTCGAAGACCGAATCCACGGACAACGCCGGTCCGGCGAAAACCGCGAATCGGGCTTTGTAGGCGTCGCGGAATTTCGCGGGCTCTTCGAGCCGCGGCGCGTTGACGGTTCCCCCCGCTGCGCCGTCTTGCATTCGACGATCGCGCGGAAAGGCGAGCGGTCCGAGTGGCGCCTCGATGATGCCGTCGGGAGCGCCGATTCCACCGTGGTGCGTAGCGACGAATCCGAGCGCACCAAACGCGTCGCAGACTGCCTTCTCGAACGACTCGGGCAGCGTGCTCGTTGAGGTCGAGTGCAATCGATGCGCGATCGCGGCGATGGCGTCTGCGCTGACCGCGGCCGGCCGTGTCCGCGATTTGATGTGCAAACCGGCCTTCGTCGCCTCGGATAGAATATCGCCGGCATCACGAGTCCGGCCGTCGGCGAGCACATGGAGTGCAGTCTTGATGAGCGATGAGCTCTGTCTTAGGCACCCGTGCATTGCATCCCAGAGGGCAACGAGATCGACAAAGCGGCCGTCGGCAGCGGCGAAAGCCTTGCGGATGGACGCAATTCAATAATCGTTCGGGCACCGAGTGGCGGCCTTCCACGCTGGCGGTTAAGGCTCGCCAATCAGTTCCGGCGATATCGTTCCACCGGGCGCAAGCAAGAAATGAGACTCCGATTCGTCGGACAGGTCCTTCTTCGGAATGTACTGGACGTGCCCCTCACCGTCGATCGCGAGCTTGCCTTCAGCCGTAAGGGTAATCGAGCGAACTGTTCCTTTGATGATCATGTAAGGAAGGATCGCCCGGAAAGCGCGGTACCCACTCGCGGCTTCAGGCGGCAGCGGTTCGGTGAAGAATTTCCCGATGACACTAGGCGGGCTACTCATGACTTTCGCCTCCGAAACGCTCACTACCGACGTTGTGGCGATCGCTATGCCGAGAAAAATCGCCCCGCGAGCGTTGTTGCGCACGTAGCTGCTCGGTTAGTACGTGTCGAACCCGCAGTTCGACTGGACAGCGACACCGCCCCTGGGTCCGAACGGGACGGAATCAAATATGAGGTTGAGGGGGAATCCGAAGTAGACTCTCCCTCCAGTTCCGTTGGTGTTCAGCAGGACAGTCATTCCCGTGCAGCCGGGGACTTTGAAAATCGCAGCCGCGTCTCCGTTTCTCTGGCAATGCGTCGTTCCGTCTGGATCGGTGTAGAACACGCCTCCGGTCGCATTGCAAAATTTTTCATCGTTCGTCTTCGGCCTGGTCGTATCGCTAGAGGGTGGCGGTATCAGGTCACCACCACCACCGCCACCGCCCACGTCACTAGGAGGAGGATAGTTCAAACCGTGTTCGTTGCAATTTGACAAGGAGGCATCGCAACCGGCTCCCGTTCCGCACGAAATCGGATCTGCTAGGCACGGGTTCGGCCCGTCGCCGGGAAGGCTCACGGTCAGCCTCGTGTGTCGCTGTGCGGCCGCTGACGCTTTATCGAAGCTCGCACTCGTCGGTGCCGCGGTCACTGGTGTCAGCGAGGAGCTGCCGCCCCCGCTGCAGCCGGCGAGAGACAGCGCGAGAAATAGCGTACCGAACATGACGTGACGTAGCCGCGTCGAGAACGGGCCTTCTCCAGAAACAGCCATAACCACCCCCAACATGTAACTGCGCGGCCGTATTTGACTTGAGCAACCTGTCGATCTTGGGTGGCACTTCACGGATGCCTTGCGCAGCAAAGTCGTGTTGGCTCGCCTTACACGATCTTGATGATCCGCACGGGTTCACCCCCGAGTAAAAGGGTCGAAGCGCGAGGCCGCTGAGTCGGAGCCTCTGCTTCTTAGGACTCGGGAGGCCGGATCATCACAACGCCGTCCCGCCCGGGGACGTGCGACGCGATCCCAGCGCGCACGAGATCGGCGATCGCTGTCTCCACCTCGGCGCGCGTTGCGCCGCCCGTCGCTTTCGCTTGTTGCAGCGCGGTGTCGACGAGCATCAGCGCCGCGTCGACGGTCAAGGCCGGCGCATCTGCTGGTTCGACGCGGCGGACGAGCGCCTTCTGCGCGTTCCAGGCCGTGGTGTGCAGCACCGACGCGATGACGGCGAGGCGCTTCTCCTCACCGTGCTCGTGGTCCCAGGCGAGGTCGGCGAGGCGATCCTCGACGATGCCGGCCGCGAACAGATCGCGGCATTCGAGCGGACCAAGGCCGAGCCGCAATCCGTTGACGATGTCGTCGACCGTCCACACGGACACCGCGTGCGTCTGCATCTCGCTCTCGAAGACCGAATCCACGGACAACGCCGGTCCGATGAGAACCGCGAACTGGGCTTTGTAGGCGTCGCGGAATTTCGCGGGCTCCTCGAGCCGCGGCGCGTTCACGGTGCCGCCCGGCTGCGCGGTCTTGCATTCGACGATCGTGCGAAAGGCGAGCGCTCCGAGCGGCGCCTCGAGGATGCCGTCGGGTGCGCCGATTCCGCCGTAATGCGTGGCAACGAAGCCGAGCGCGGCGAACCCGTCGCAGACCGCCTTCTCGAACGATTCGGGCAGCGTGCTGGTTGAGGTGGAGTGCAGGCGGTGCGCGATCGCGGCGATGGCGTCCGCGCTGACCGCGGCAGGCCGCGTTCGGGGTTTGATGTGCGGCCAGTCGCCCACGGGATGGTTTATCCGAAACTCGTGCGTCGTCTCGTTCTGGACGATCAACGGACGGCGGCGGCGAGCGATCGCGCGCTCGACGTACTGGCTCAGCGACGTGTACAGCGTGATGCGCCGCGTGCTCTCGGGCAGAAGGCCGGCCTTCACCGCCTCCGTGAGCACGTCACCGGCGTCACGGGCGCGTCCATCGCCAAGCACGTGGAGTGCAGCCTTGATCAGAGATGAGCTCTCGGTCGGGATCACCCGATGATTCGGTTTCTGAAGTTCCGAGTCATATCGTCTTATTTGGGAGGGACGCCCGAACAAGGCGACCCGTCGGCTCGTGCCGTCGCCGCTCCACGCAAAGACGGCGGCCGCATGGACACCGTACTCAATACCGCAACCCTCGATGAGTGCTCGAGCTTTCCGCCGGGATGGCAATTCAAGATGCTGCGTGGTAGGCAACGAGGAGTCTTCCGGGTGAGAATTGATGGCCGATATCGGATCCGGTTTCGCTGGGACGAGCAGTATGGCGCAGTCGACGTTACGGCTGGCGACTTTCATGACGAGGATGACTAATGTCTAGGATAATTGCCGTTCCGAAGCATCGGCGACCGAGCACGCCAGGTGACCTCATCCGTGAATACTTGGACGATCCCGCACTGCGCCTAACGCAAGGCGAACTTGCCGCGCGACTCGGTATCAGCCGAGGAAACCTCAATGAGATCGTCAACGGCAAACGCGCTCTTACGCCGGCCATGGGCCTCAGACTCGAGCGGGTCCTCGGTGTTCGTTTACAGACATGGCTGAACTTACAAGCGGCCGTGGACATTTACGATGCTGTGCACTCGCCCGAAGCTCGCCAGATTGCAAGGCTCAAGCCGCTTCGGACTTCCGCCGCCTAAAGGCCGGCGCTTCGCATCGACGTCCGGCGTCGCTTGTCGTTCGCGGATCGGAAAAGTAACGTGCCTATCGGTGTCGATGATTCCCAAGATCAATGGACATTATCCGCCGCGGAGCGCGCCGCGGTTGCCGCAAAGAGCGTGTCGAACCGCTTCAGTTTCGCGTTGCTCCTCAAATATTTCGGAATCCATGGTCGTTTTCCGAAATCACCGTGGCCCCGCGCCGGACAAACATAACAAATATATTTCGCGCAGGGTCAGCCGGCCAGTCGGTTTTTCGTGACGCCGGCCCGCAACGTTCAGAATATGATAGCCCGCGGCAACCGGAGAAGGAAATCTGTGCTCTCAAACCAGCATCGACTGCTGGGCGAAGATACCCGCCATCGCGCCGTGCGATGATGCCGTGGTGACCGAGGGCATGAGGGGGTTGGCGAGGTCTCCGGCGGCGTAGATGCCGGGCATGCTGGTTTCGCGGCGCTCATCGACCTTGAGGGCGATGCCGCCGGGCGTATCGACCGTGGCGAGCCCCAGTGATTCATGCAGGCTTGCGGACGGCTTGTTGCGCGGATGCGCGAACAGGATGTCGACCGCGACATTGCGGCCGGTCTCGAGATTGACGGTGGCGATATGGCCCCCGTGATGGGCGATCTCGATGATCCGGCCATCGACGACAGGTACGTTGCGGCGCGCCAGATCGGCCCGGATATCGGGCCGAATGTCGTGACCATCGGCGAAAACCGTCAAGGTGTCGGTCCAATCGTGGAACAGCCTGACATAATTGTGCGATTGCGGGCCGGACCAGACGAGGCCCCAATGCTGGTCGGCGACTTCAAAGCCGTCGCAATAGGGGCAGGGTACGATGGACCTGCCCCAGCTTTCGGCAAAGCCCGGAACATCAGGCATTTGGTCGGCGACGCCATAGCTCAGGATCAAGCGCCGCGCCCCAAGGCTTTCGCCATCGCCAGTGAGGGCGGAGAAATCGTCGATGGCGCCGGAGACGCTGTCGGCCCGGGCATCGACCAGCCTGATCGTGGGATAACGCGCCAGCTGCTTCCGCGCCTCGGCCAGGATGTCCAGCGGTGTCTTATGATCGTGGCCGAGAAGACCATGCGAGTGGCCGGCGAAGCGGTTGCGCGACACGCCGGTATCGAGAACGGTGACCTTGCGGCGGGCACGGCCGAGCTGCAGGGCGCCGGCGAGACCGGCAAAGCTGCCGCCGATGATGATGACGTCATCCATGGTGATGGGCTCCGTGTTGTGGAT
>Ga0066662_10000147_pt1 | contig 29115 bp, 32 predicted proteins | sample GraSoiAngelo_111_FD_133939 | JGI IMG/M metagenome (GOLD analysis project Ga0066662, IMG submission 133939) | Grasslands soil microbial communities from the Angelo Coastal Reserve, California, USA - 14_0903_12_40cm | ecosystem: Environmental > Terrestrial > Soil > Grasslands | place: USA...
CAGGCGTGCGAAGGGTGTCGGCATCGCCCTCGGTGCTCAGGATGGAGACGCGAAGCTCGCCGCTATGCCGATCCGCCACCGAGGTGACGGCCAGAAACTCGCGGTCCTCGTCCGGCAGCGGCCGCACGAACTCCTCCCGCAGCACCTCCTGGACGACCCGCTCGGGAACATCGCTGAGACCGATCTCCTCGCCGGCGACGCCGTGCAGCTGCGTTGCCAGCATCATCACCTGCAGCCCGAGCGGCCAGCCGCCGCTGCTGCGCACCACGGTTTCGACCTGCTCGGCGGGGACGGTGAGGCCGCCGGCCTCGAACAGCGCCCGCCCTTCTGAGGCGGACATGCTGAGGTCGTCGGCGCCGAGGCGCATCACGGAGCGAGAGCGGATCAGCCGCGCGACCGACCCGTCCAGCTCCTCCCGTGAGGAGAGCACGAGCTGGCTGCCGTCCGGCAGCTCGCGGGCGATCCGTTCCACCATCGCCAGGGCCCCGGGCCCGGTCAGATGGTGGGCGTCGTCGAGCACGAGCACCTGGGAGCGCGCGCCGTCGCGCGCCAGGAACGCCTCGACTCCCGCGCGCCGCCCCCGGCGCGGCATCCCGGCTGCGCCGGCCAGCGCTGCCGCGATCGCGCCGCTGAGCGCGTCGGGATCGTTGTGCTCGGGGCCCACGGTGGCCCATGCGAACGGCCGCGGATCCGATGCATCCCACTGCTGCAGCAGCGTCGTCTTGCCGTACCCCGCGGGTGCGCGGAGCACGACCACCGCCGCGGGCGTTCGCGCCAGCGACAGCAGCAGCGCGCGGCGGGGGACCGCCGCGTCGGCTGCGCCGGGCACGCGCGCCTCACGCAGCACCACCACGGATGCGACCACGTCGCCCTCCTGGGAGTGCACCGGCGATGCGGTGACGGCCAGCGGCGCGCCCCCGGCCGCGGGCCGCACCTGGATATCGGTGGCCGTTCCCGACAGCGACCCGCGGACGGCGTCGCGCACCTGACCGGCCGCCCAGCCGGGCACGAGCTCCTCGAACCGGGGCTCGGCGCCTCGCCTCGACGCGCCCTCGTTCCACCGGTCGCGGGCGTGCAGCACACGCAGGCTGGAGTCGACGATGAACAGCGATTCGTCCCCGACCGGCGGCTGGGACGGTGCGGGCGGGCGCGAACGGGCTTCCGCCGCGCTCAACGCCGTGGTTTCGGCGGAGGACACCATCAGATCGTTTCACCCGGCGTCGCCCGCGCCATCCGGAATTTGCTGCAGATCCTGCCTGTCCTGGCACCACCGCAGATGTGGTGGTACCACCACCTCCCTTCGCCTGCGTTTGACCGCGCGAGGCGACATCGCGACGGGAAATTGACCGCCTGATAGAGTCGGTCGTAGCGACGAGGAGGGGCTGAACCGTATGTCGGGAGGCGTGCTGCCACGTGCGCAGGTGTGGTTGCTGGCGGCTGTCGCAGCCGCGGCTGCCGCGGCCACCGTGTTCACGGCCTGGGCGGCGTCGCAGAGCACGATCCTGCAAAACCCGCAGCTGCAGGAGGCGTGGCGGCCGGCGTTCGTCGCGACCTACGCGGCCGCGGGCCTCTATCTCTGGCAGCTGCATCCAGCGTCGCAGGCGGGACGCCGGATCGCGGGGCTCGCACTGCTCTACGCGGCCACATCCTTGAACGCCTTCAGCGCGCCCTGGCTGTTCGCCGCCGGACGCGTCGCGGTGGCGCTGTTCGTCGCCGGCATGGTCTACGTCTTTCTCGCCTATCCCGCCGATCGCCTGGCGGCGCGCGACCGCGTTTCGGTTGCGGTGCTGGCGGTCACGCTCACCGGCGTATGGGCGCTGACCCTGCTCTGCAGCCGCACGTTTCCGCCGAGCGGCGCACTGAGCGCGTGCCGGGAGCCGTGCCCCGAGAACCCCGCCCGCGTCGTCGACTCGGAGGCGCTGGGCGACGTCGGGCGGATCGGCGTGACGGTGGTCACCGCCCTCCTGCTCCTGCTGCTCGTCGTGGGGCTGCTGCGGAAGCTCCGTTCTCCCGGCCCATACCGGCGCTACCTGTTCGGGCCGCCGCTGGCCGCGGTGATCGGGCTGGCCGTCGCGTATACGAGCTACACGACGCTCGTGGCGCGCGGCCTGGGGCATCCCTGGCCGCTCGCGCTCGCCACCGTGCTGTGCGGGATCGCGGTGCCGGTCGGGCTGGTCGGCGGCCAGCTTTGGGCGGTGCACAACGCCACCGAACGGCTGCGGCGAATGGTGCTCGACCTGTCGCCCTCGCAGGTGACGCAGGCCACGCTGCAGACCACCCTGCGGACGACGCTCGAGGATCCGTCGCTGCGGTTCTGGTCATGGAACCGGTCGCGGTCGGCCTTTCTGGACCCGTCCGGCGAGGCGCTCGACAGCTCGAGCCGACCGGCGTCGGCCGTGACCGTGGTCGAGCCCGACGGCCGTCCCCCCGCGGCCCTCACCCACGATCCGATGCTGCAGGATCTCGCTCCCGTGCCCGACGCGTTGGTCGCCACCGCCGTGACGCTGCTCGACGATGCGTCGCTGCGGGAGGAGCTCCGCGGCGCGCGCCAGCGTCTGGCAGCCACCTCGCACGCCGAGCGGATTCGCCTCGAGCGGGATCTGCATGACGGCATCCAGCCGCGGCTGACGACGCTCGGCGTGCAGCTGGCCGAGGCGCGCGGAATGGCCCAGTCCCCGGAGCTGAAAGCGCTGCTGGCCGATGCCGAGCAGAGCGTGGCTGGCCTGGCCGCCGATGTCCGCTCACTGGCCCACGACCTCTACCCGCCCGGGCTGCACGAGGAGGGGCTGCCGGTAGCGCTGCAGGAGGCGGCAGGGCGATCGGGGGCGACGGTCGCCGACGGCGGGATCGGCGCCCTCACCCCGGCGGTCGAGGAGGCCCTGTACTACGCGACCCTCGAGGCGATCCAGAACTCGCTGCAGCACGGCGGCGACGGCGCCGCGATCACGGTGAGCCTGCGGCGGGACGAGGGCGATGCCGTCGTCCAGGTCACGGACGACGGCGCCGGGTTCGACATGGCGTCGGCACGGTCGGGCCTCGGCACCATCAACATGCGCGACCGAATAGGTGCGGTCGGCGGGCAGGCCGATGTCGTGTCACACCCCGGCGAAGGCACGACGGTCACGCTGCGGGTGCCGCTCATGGGTGCGGCGGTGGACGGCACCGCTCGCCAGCGGACGGTCGGGCTGCTGCTCGCGGCCGCCGAGCGCCACCGCGCGGCCGCCGGCGTCCACCGGCGGGCGGCCGAGTACTGGGAATCGCGCGGCGATGGTGTCCGTGTGACCCTGGAGCGGGCAGCGGCTGCGGCGGCGCTCGCCCGTGCGCGCGACGCGCGCTCCGCCGCTCGGGCCCTCGCTCGCGCTGTCGACGCCGGGGTGGACGGCGATGGCACGATGCCCGTACCGTGAGGGGACGCGCCCGCGTGCGACCGGCATCGCGGGCTGATCGTTGGCGACGAGGAGACATGGTTTTGGGTGAGCGGCGAGACGGCCATACGCGTGGTGCTGGGAGAGGACAGCTACCTGGCCCGGGAGGGCATCGCCCGCGCGCTCGAGCGGGCGGACGGCGTGGACCTGGTCGGGATCTGCGAGGACCTCCCCTCCCTGCGGGCGACCGTCGAGTCTGAGCTGCCCGACGTCGTGCTGACGGACATCCGCATGCCGCCGACGAAGACCGACGAGGGGCTGCAGATCGCCTCGGAGCTGCGCGCCACGCACCCCGACATCGGCGTCGTCATCCTCAGCCAGCACGCGGAGGTGCTCTATGCCATGGATCTGTTCGAGGAGGGCGTCGAGCGCCGCGGCTACCTGCTCAAGGATCAGGTGAAGGACGGCGAGGAGCTGAGCCGGGCGCTGAAGACCGTGGCGGCCGGCGGCTCGTATGTGGACGCCTCCGTGATCGGGCCGCTGATCGTTCGCGGCTACCAGTCGCACTGGCTGCTCGAGCACCTCACGTCGCGGGAGCTCGACATCCTGCGCCTCGTCGCTGAGGGCCACAGCAACGCCGGCATCGCCGCGATCACCGGAATCACGGTGCGCGGGGTGGAACGCCACGTCAACGGGATCTTCGCGAAGCTGGGCCTGTCCGAGGACGCGGACGTGAACCGGCGGGTGAAGGCGGCGATCATGTACCTCAGCTCGCCGCCGACCGGCTGAGCGCCGCACGGCCGTCCACATCATCCCCTTGGGAGGACGCGGCCCGGTCTGCCCCACCGGGAAGCTCCGGCCGAACCGCTGGATGCTTCCCCGAAAGGACGACTGTGATGGCAACCGACTACGACACCCGAGGGCAGCCGTCCGGCGGCCCCTCCGAGTACGTCGACCCCGGCAACGGCTGGGTCACCTTCGCAATGACCGTCGTGATGATGATCGGGGCGCTCAACATCATCGAGGGCGTCGTCGCCCTCAGCGACTCGAAGTTCTATGCGAAGCACGCGGTGTTCGTGTTCGGCAACCTGCACACGTGGGGCTGGATCATGCTGCTGCTCGGCATCCTGCAGTTCACGGCCGGATACGTGCTGTACGCGGGGAGCCAGTGGGCGCGGTGGTTCATCGCGGCGACGTGCGCGGTGAACGGCATCGGCCAGCTGATGTTCGTGCAGGCGTACCCGTTCTGGTGCCTGACGCTGTTCGCGATCGACGTGCTCGTCATCTACGCGGTGTCGCGGTACGGGAGCCGGGCCGCCGCTGCGAACCGGTAGGCCCGCGGTGGTCGCTGCCGATTCCGATCCGCGCGCGCGCCGCAAGCAGGGGGCCGACGGCGCCCACGGGCACGCGGCTCCCCGGCTCGCGCTCGCGTGCTGCCTGCTGCTGGCGCTGATCGCGCTCCTGATCCTCGCGCCCGAGTCACGCCGGGCGGAATCGGTGGAGGTGATCGTGGCCGGCGCCGCCATCATGGCTGCGATCGCGAGCGCAGGGGTTTCCCGGCCTGTCTCGATGTCGGCTTCCGGGGTTGCGGTGATCGGCGTCGCCTGCGCCGTCATCGCGCTGCTGGTGCATGCCTCCCATGCCGTGACGGGCAACCTGTTCGTGATGACGGTGCTCGCCCTGGCGATTCCGGTGGCGGTGATCGTCGGCCTCCGCCACGAGCGCACGGTCACGGTGCAGTCGGTGTTCGGCGCGATCGCCGTGTACCTCGACGTCGGCCTGCTGTTCGCGCTCCTGGTCAGCATCGCCGCCCGCACGTCGGACGGTCCCTACTTCGCGCAGGTGGCGGGGGATGGCTCGATGAGCGAGCGCGTCTACTTCAGCTACGTCACGCTGGCCACGCTTGGCTACGGCGATCTGACGCCGGTCACCGCCATGGGGCGGCTGCTGTCTGTGACCGAGTCGATCATCGGCAGCCTGTACCTCGTGACCGCCGTCTCGCTCGTCGTGTCCCGCGTCGGCATGCCGCGGATGCGGATCCCTGCGGACGGCGACGACGAGGGCTGACGGCGGTCGTCACACGGCGTTCGCCTGCACGTCGTCGACCGGGACGGCCGCCTCGTCATGCGGGCTGCGGTTGAGCAGATATGCGGCGATGCTCCCGGCCAGGCCGACCAGCGCGCCGCCCGCGAGCAGCCGGTTGCGCCGTGTGTGATCCGGCGGGCTGACCGCCTTGCGTGCCTGCTCGCCGGCGCGGGTCAGCTGGGTGCGAACGCGCCGGTCGCCGACGGCGCGGCTCGGCCCGATCCGGTAGCTGCGGATCAGGGCCCGTTGTGCGTGGTGGGCGGCCCTCCGCTGGTACTTGCGGGAGCGGCTCGTGCGAAGCGTGCCGGCGGTGCCGGCACCGGCCTGCGCGACCGCCGCCATCCGGGCGACGGTGGCCGGGCGTGCGACGCGCGCGACCTTGCGGAACCGGTACGCGGTGTCGAGGGCGGTGGCAAGGCCGACCAGCGTGTCGGCGTCTCTGCTGAATGGGGTCCTGCGGCTCATGGGGCGGCTCCTCGGTGGGGTTGGCGAGGCCTCGGGGCGCCCTGGATCCGCCGGCGCGCCTGTCGGCCACGATCGGGATGAAGCCACATCCCGGCCGCCCGCACCTCATCCAAACCGGGGGAAGGCGAGATCCGTCGATGGTGCATGCTTGGCGGGTGGACGGAACCTCTCATGTCGGCGCTCCGCGGCTGACGCCCGCGGGCTCGCTGGGCGTCACCTGGCTCGGCCACAGCAGCGTGGTGATCGAGCTGGACGGCGTCGTGCTCGTGACCGACCCGGTGCTTCGCAACCGCGTGCTGCTGCTGCGTCGCGCCGCGGCGGCGCCCGACCTGCCGGCGCACGTCGACGCGGTGCTGATCTCGCACGTGCACTACGACCACCTCGACCGCCCCTCGCTGCGCCTGTTCCGCCCGGGCGTCGCCATCGTGGTGCCTCGCGGCGCCCGCACCTGGTTGCCGCGCGGGCGCTTCGATCCGGTGGTGGAGATCGGTGAGGGCGGGCGCACCTCCGTGGGATCGGTCGTGGTGCAGGCGGTGCCGGCGGTGCATCCCGTGCGGCGCCGCCGGCGCGACATTCCCGCCCTCGGGTACGTGCTGCATGGATCCCAGCACGTGTACTTCGCGGGCGACACCGACCTCTTCGACGGCATGCGCGACCTCGGCGAGGGGCTGGACGGCGCGCTGCTCCCGATCAGCGGCTGGGGACGCCACGTACCGGCGGGGCACCTGACACCGGAGCGGGCAGCCGTCGCGCTGGAGATGCTGCGGCCGCGCTGGGCCATCCCGGTGCACTGGGGAACCTATGCCGGCCCCGGCGGGCGCCACGTGCTGCTCGACCCGGGCCGGGCCGCGCGCGAGTTCGCCGCCCTCGCCGCCGAGCGGACGCCGGGCGTCGACATCCTGGTGCCCGAGCCCGGTGCGGAGGTGCGGATCGCGCCGCGCGAACCGGTACCCCCCTCCTGATCGGCGGCTCGTCCCATCGGGGGGACGCGCACCGGACGGTCGCGGCTGACGATCCCTGGGTGTCCCGGCGGCGCCCGGGCTGACCCAGGAGGAATCGACCATGACCAAGGACACGACTACCCCACCTCAGTCTGCGCACCGGGTCGCCGTGCCGACGCTGATCGTCCTTGGGCTGATCTGCGTCATGGTCTCCACCGTCAGCGCATGGCTGCAGGACACCGTGCTCGACTCGGGCACGTGGGCCGACGAGAGCGGCCAGCTGCTCCGCAGCGACAACGTGCGACAGCTCGTCGCCTCCTACGCGGTCGACCAGGCCGTCGCCAGCTCGGACGCGCAGGCGCGGATCGCGGCCGGCCTGCCGCCGGCGCTGCAACCGTTGGCGGGCCCAGCCACCGCGGCCCTCTCGAACGCCGCTGTGCAGGCGACGGACCGCGCCCTGCAGCTGCCCCAGCTGCAGTCGGCCTGGGTGTCGGCCAATCGCCAGGCGCATGGCAAGCTGGTCGACTTCCTGGAGGGGCACACGAGCCGGCTCACGTCGAGCAATGGGACCGTGCAGCTGAACCTGAACAACGTGATCGGGGATGTCGCACAGCGCCTGGGCGCGAGCCAGGATGCGGTCGCGCGGGCACAGGGGCTGCCCGCCGTGACGGTGATCCGCTCTGACCAGCTGGGCACCGTGCAGCAGGGCGTCAAGCTGCTGCACGTGCTGTCGGTGTGGCCGCTCTTCATCGGGATCGGGCTGCTCGCCCTGGCCACGTACCTGGCGCACGGCCGGCGGCGGCAGGCGCTGCGGTCGGCGTCGATCGGGCTGCTGCTGGTGGGCGTGGCGCTGCTGGTGATCCAGCGGGTGGCCGGCGAGCTCGTGGTCAACGACCTCGTCAAGGTCGACGCGGTGCGGCCGGCTGCGAGTGACGCGTGGAGCATCTACACGCAGCTGCTGGTCGAGTCGGCCTGGGCCGGGATCGCCATCGGGCTGCTCGGGTTCGTCGGCACCCTGCTGGCCGGGCCGGCGCCGTACGCGGTGCGGCTGCGCCATCGGCTGGCGCCGACGATGCGCGAGCATCCGCTGTGGCCGCACGCGGCGCTGGCGCTGGCGGGGATGATCGTGCTGCTGATCGGGCCGACCGGGACGCCGCGGCGAGGCATCGGCATCGTGCTCGTCGTCGTGCTCGCCTTCGCCGGGCTCGAGGTGTGGCGCCGCCAGGCGGTCGACGAGCTCGAGCCGGCGCCGGCCGTGGAGGACGGCGCGGGCGATGAGACGACCGCGGTCGCGCCTCCCGACCGGCTCGCCCGGCTGGCCGCGCTGCACGCCGACGGCACCATCTCGGACGCCGAGTTCGAGGCGGCGAGGGGCCGACTGCAGGATTCGTAGCGAGCGGTGAGGCGGTGGGTTGAGTCGGTCAGTCCGACGCGACCGCGACCGGCTCCGCCGCTGCTCGCGGCGCCGAGCCCGCGAGCTGCGCTCTCCACCCCCGCAGCACGCCGTTCACCGACGCCGCCCCGATGACCGGCTGGGAAGGCTCGGCCAGGCCGTCGGGGAACAGCATGAACGGCCGTGTCTGGGATCCGCCCAGCCCGCCGTGGAACGAGATCAGTTCCTCGAACGCACAGCCCTCGTCCATGTCCGGGTCGTAGAAGCTGTTCACCATGATGTCGGCCACGTGCTCGAACCCGTCCGTGCGCTTGAGATGCGCCGCCGCGTTCGGTGTGAACGAGCCCAGCGGGTCGTTGCCCTCGATCCGGCCCTCGTCGAGGTAGTTCGTGCCGTCGGCGCCCAGCACGACCGCGCCCCGCGCCGCCGACCTGACCATCACGAAGCCGATGTGCGGATGCCCGGCCAGCGCAGGGATCAGCTCCGGATGCCGCTGCTCGATCTCCTCGAGGGTCAGCCGGCGCTTCTCCGACATCAGGTAGACCAGCCCGAGGTTGCCCGATGCCAGCACGACCGCGTCACGGTCTCCGACCGTGCCCTTCGGCTTCTTGGCCGCCTTCGCGCCACCGCCGGTCGCCTCCGCCATGGCCAGTCCGGCCATGGCGTTCTGCTCGTCGCCGCCCGCGATCCCGGCGACCGATCCGCCTCCCATCGAACGCTCGACCAACTGCTCCAGCGTGTAGCCGTTGCGCTGCTTGAACGTCGCGCCCTGCGTCTGGCCGTGGTCAGACAGCACGACCACGTGGTAGGGCCGCGCCGCCCGCCGGCTGGCCCGCTCGATCCGCCCGATCCGCTGGTCGAGCCGCCGCAGCGCCTCCAGCGTGTCGGCGCGCTCGAGCCCGGAGTGGTGCGCCACCTCGTCATAGCTCGAGAAGGTGGCGTAGATGCACGGCCGGCCGATCATCATGTCGGTCACCACCGAGTGGACGATCAGGTCGCGCACCGCGGTCGTCATCGTCGCCCGGATGAACGGATACGCCCCGCCTCGGTGCCCGCGCGGCAGCACCCCGCGCCGCACCGCTTGGCGGTTCGCGACAACCTCGCGGATCACCTCCGCCCCGAACAGCGAAAGGATGCGCGTGGCGTTGATGCCGTTCGCGAAGAACGAGCGGTACCCCGGGTTCGCGCCCCGCTCCTGCGACAGCTTGCTGACGGTGAGGATCGCCTGATCGGCGCCGCCGGAAAGCAGGTTGCCCCGGCTCGACCCGCCGTCCGCCAACAGCGGCGATGTCAGGTGCCGGCGCTCGATCTCCTCGCAGTCCGCGGGCGCCGAGCAGGTCATGATCCGGCCGCTCTCCTTCTCAACCCAGCGGAAGGCCGGGATGTCCTCGTTCGACCCGAGCAGGATGCCCGCCTGGCTGGCGCCCGTCTGCGACGAGAGGTCGGTCTCCCATTCGACCAGGTGGAACCGGCCGGAGGCGAGCCAGGAGGCCATGTTCGGCGCGCTGCCGTCTCGCATGGCGCGGCGGAGGACGGGCAGCCCCAGCCCGTCGATCTCCACGTAGACCACGCCCGGCTGGTCGGTCCGCACGTGGTCGGGCGAGCGGCGGCCGATGCGCCGCGCGACCCGAAGCGACTGCTCCTCCTCGTTGTCGATGCCCAGCACGATGCCGATGACGAGCGCCACGGCGGTTGCGACGAGGGCGGCGAGCAGCGCGGCCCACCATGACCCCACCGTCATCCGGTCGGAGCCGAGGATCGCGGCCGCCGCCTTCAGCATCGCGGCGTCGAGCACCAGCGTGACCAGGAATCCCGTCAAGAGCGGGAACGGCAGCGGCAGCGCCGCGATCATCGGCGGGACAACCGTGTTGAAGACGGCGATGAGCGCCGCAGCCGCGAGCGCTGCGGCGAAGTTCTTGACGCTGATGTCGGGGAGGATCGCGGCGCTGAGCAGGAGGGCAAGGGCGGTAACGACCCAGACGGCGATCAGCCGCCAGGCCGTGCCCGGCCCGTGGCGCATGACGGATCTGACCGGTGGAATCTCCATCCCGGCAGCTAACCGCGGCGGCGCTGCGCACGGATCATCCCGTTCGCATCATCCGGCCGTCGGCGGCTGTGCGCATCATGGCGGTGGTTTTGGAGACCCGACCGGGTGGCCCGGCGAGCCGGCGCCCGAGACGAGGAGGAAGCATGGCAATCGGACCGGTGCAGCTGCTGGTGCTGGGATTCGAGAAGCCCGAGTTCTCGGGCGAGATCGTCGCGGAGCTTCAGCGCCTCCGCGATTCGGACATGGTGCGCGTGATCGACGCGCTCGCGGTGCACAAGGACGCCGACGGTGACATCACCACGCTGCAGATGTCGAACCTGACGCTGGACGAGCAGATCGAGCTGGGCGCGAAGATCGGCGCGCTGGTCGGCCTCGGGGCTCTCGGTGACACCGAGGAGGCGCTGGAGGTGGCGAAGACCGGCGCCGAGGTGGCGGCCGAGGAGGGCGTCCACGTCTTCAACGAGGACGAGGTCTGGGACGTGCTCGAGGAGATCCCGCCGGAGACGGCCGCCGCGCTGATCCTGCTCGAGCATCACTGGGCGGTGCCGCTGCGCGACGCGATCGCGAGGGCGAACGGCTTCCGCATCAGCGACGGGTTCATCAGCCCCTTCGACCTGGTCGCGATCGGCATGCTGTCCGCGGCCGAGGCCAGGGATCTGGCGCTCGCCGGCGGGGGCGAGTGAGGCACGTGCGAGACGTGTTCGCGACCCGGCGGGTGATCCGCCGAGCGAACCTGCTGCCGCAACGGCGAGGGGTGCGGCCGCGGTACGCGCAGCTCGCCGGGCGAACGTTAACGACGACGGGAGGAGCCATCGGTGGCTGAGCTGATCGCCATTGGGTACGACGACGAGACGACGGCCATCGCGGCCGCACAGGAGGCGGAGCGCCTCGCGCATGACCTGATCATCCAGCCCGACGCGATCGCTGCGATCGTTCGCAAGCAGGACGGCAACTACAAGGTGATCACGAACCACCACGCGGTCGGCGCCGGCGCGACGTGGGGGATGTTCTGGGGCCTGCTGTTCGGCCTGCTGTTCTTCATCCCAGTGTTCGGGATGGCGCTCGGCGCCGGCCTGGGCGCGCTGATGGGCAAGATCGAGAAGTCCGGCATCGACCAGGAGTTCCAGGACCAGGTGCGCGGCATGCTGCAGCCGGGGACCTCGGCGCTGTTCCTCGTGGTCGAGAAGATGACGCCGGACAAGGCGGTCGCCGCGATGAGCAAGTACGGCGGCACGGTGCTGAAGACCTCGCTGTCGGCGGACACCGAGGCCGCGCTGCAGGAAGCGCTGCACGGCGAGGGCGTCACCGCATGACGGCGAGCTCCTCGAACCGCGTGCGCGTCACCGGCTGGGTGGTCGCCGCCAGCGTGCTCCTGATCGTCGTCGGCGGGATCAACGTCATCAACGGCTACACGGCGCTCGAGCACAGCTCCTACTACGGGTCTCGCCTGGTCTACAACAACCTGACCTTCTGGGGCTGGGTGTTCATCATCTACGGCGGGGCGCAGGTCCTCGCCGGCGTGCTGGCGTGGACCGGCCGTGCAATCGGCAACCTGATCGGCATCGTGCTTGCGGCCGCGGCGTCGATGCTGTGGTTCTTCATGGTCTGGTCGGAGCCCTGGGCCGCGCTGGTCGGCGTGGGGCTGAACCTGGCCGTCCTGATCGCGCTGACAGCCGGCGCCGAGCGCGACTTCGACTGAGCGACCCGGTCGGGTGGGCGGGGGCCCGCCCACCCGACCGGGCGTTCACAGCTCCGTCTGCACCTCGATCGTTCCTGCCGCCGCGGCCTCCTGCAGCGCCGCGTAGTCCGCCGCGTTGCGCTCCGCGTACGCCGTCGCATACGCCTGCATCGCATCGTCGAACGCGGCGCTCTTGCCCAGGTAGGCGGCGATCGCCACCGCATCGCCCGACCTGGCGTGCGCGCGGGCGAGCGTCCATCCGCACGCGCGGGCGTACGCCTCCAGCCCGTGGGGCTGGATCGTCTCGAGGTCGGCGGAAGCCTTCCAGTCCCATAGCTGGCGGAAGTAGAAGTCACGCTGCCGGCCGTCGAAGGTCACCTCCATGCGCACCCAGCCGAGGAAGATGTCGCTGGCCGCCTGCATCATCCGCTGCCCCTCGACCACCCGCTGGCCGTGGTTCGCGAACGGGCTGGCCCCGAGATAGGGCTCGAGCACCGACGCCCCGGCTTCCTTCGCCTGCAGGAACAACGGGTCGGCGTCGTCGCGGCCGAGCAGCAGCATGATGAAACAGCGGGTGCCGACGCTGCCGACGCCCACCACCTTGCGGGCGATGTCGACCCACCGGAAGGTCTCGAGCAGGTGCCGGCGCTCGCCCTGCAGGGTGTGGCGGTATGCCCGAAAAGCCCGGTGCAGCTCGGCCTCGACCTGCTCGACCGGGATGGACGACGTCTCGGTCAGGTCGGCCAGCCGCACGATCAGCGGAGGATCGGAGACGATGCGGCGGTCGCCTGCCTGGCCGCTCGTCAGCTTTCCGAGCGCCTTCATGCTGTCCTTGGTCAGGGCCTTCGCGCTCGCCTTCGCGAGGCGGGTCTCCAGCTGCTGCGTGCGCCGTGTCCCGGACGCGCGCAGCTGGGTGCGCAGGTCGTCGACGTCCAGGCGCGCGTACCAGATGTCCAGGTTGCCCATCGCGGCGAACTCGCGCATCGCCTCTCGGTATGCGCGCGCAACGATCCCCACGCAGGCGGTGCGGCCGGCGGGGTCGAGGCCGCGGTGACGCCCCGCGATCTCAACGCTCGCCGCGAGGCGCTTCACGTCCCACTCGAACGGCCCCGGCAGCGTCTCGTCGAAGTCGTTCAGGTCGAACACCAGGCGGCGCTCCGGGGAGGCGAACCCGCCGAAGTTGGCGAGGTGCGCGTCGCCGCACAGCTGCACCCGTAACTCGGTGCGGGGGTCGCCGGCGAGGTCGTGGGCCATGACGGCGGCGGCGCCGCGGTAGAAGGCGAACTCGGACGTGAGCATCCGGCCGTACCGGATCGGCACCAGCTCGGGCACCCGCGTGGCCTCCTGCCCTCGCAGGATCGCCACCGCATCGCGTGTGCCCGCACGTAGCTCTGCGTGGCTCGTGCGCGGGCACCTGCGGCGCGCGGCGCGCCCGCGTTCGGCGCGTTCGGCCACGCTCGGATGCTCGACCCGGGCGATCGGGTCGAAGTCCGGCCGTGCTTTCTCGGTCTGGGCCACGCCTGCCTCCGTCCTTCGGAACCGCTGCAGTGTCGTGGCGCCGAGCGGGTCGGGCGTCCCCCGGACGGGATGAACCGCCAGGCAGTTCATCCCCTTGGCGCGAGGGATCGCGAGCCGAGGAAGGACAGCCTCCGAAGCATGATCGGAGTCGAACGATGATCCTCGAGGGTGGCAGCGGAGCCGCGGTCGTCGCGCTTCGCTACCGCCCGGGCTGGCTGCTCTGCGCGGCGATGCTGCTCGTCGTCTGCGGGGTCAACGGCTTCATCCACGGCATCACGGCGCTGCACGATCCCGCGTTCTTCGGCCCCGAGACGATCTATCACAACCTCACCTTCTGGGGGTGGTTCTTCGTCGCCTGGGGCACCGCCGAGGTGGCTGTCGGCTACTTCGTCGCACGCGGGCGCCGCGAGGCGATCATGGCGGCGACGGCGCTTGCCGGCGTTGCCATGATCGCCTGGTTCTGCATGATCTTCGCCGCACCGGAGTCGGCGCTGATCGGCATCGCGATCAACGGCTCGATCGTCTGGTCGCTCACCGCCGCCGGCGGCTTCGAGCCGGCCTGATCATCCGCTTGGCAGTACGAGCCGCCGGGCGGCCGCGATCACCATTCGTTCCGAGATGACGGGACTGGAGGACTGACAGGATGCGAGTGGTCGTCGCCCTGGGAGGGAACGCGCTGCTCCGCCGCGGCCAGGAGCTCTCGGCCGAGAACCAGCGCGCGAACGTGCGCACGGCGTGCGCCGCGCTGGCCCCCGTGGCCGCGGAGCACGAGCTTGTCATCTCTCATGGCAACGGTCCTCAGGTCGGCCTGCTCGCCCTGCAGGGCGCCGCCTACCAGAAGGTCGAGACCTACCCGCTCGACGTGCTCGACGCACAGACCGAGGGGATGATCGGCTACATGATCGAGCAGGAGCTGGGCAACGAGCTCCCGGCCAGGCGGCACCTCGCCACCCTGCTGACGATGATCGAGGTCGACCCGAATGACCCCGCCTTCGGTCGACCGACGAAACCGATCGGGCCGATCTACAGCGCCGCGGAGGCCGCGAAGCTCGAGTCCGAGCGCGGCTGGTCGTTCCGACCGGACGGCGACGCGATGCGGCGCGTCGTGCCCTCGCCCCTGCCCCGCCGCATCTTCGGCGTCGGCGCGATTGAGCTGCTGCTCGACGCGGGCTACGTCGTGATCTGCGCAGGCGGCGGCGGCATCCCCACCGTCTATCGCGATGAGCCGGCTCCGGCCGGAAGGCGGCTGGCCGGGGTCGAGGCGGTGATCGACAAGGACATGGCGAGCGCCCTGCTCGCCGCCGACATCCGCGCCGATGCACTGATCATCGCCACGGACGTCGACGGGGTCTACCGGGACTGGGGCACGCCGCAGCAGCAGCTGATCCGCAAGGGCACGCCGGCGCAGCTGTCCGCGAGCGAGTTCGCCGCGGGCTCGATGGGCCCCAAGGTGCAGGCGGCATGCAGGTTCGTGGAGCAGACCGGCGGATTCGCGGCCATCGGCACGCTCGCCGCGGTCGAGCACCTGCTCGACCGCTCGGCCGGCACCATCGTGTATCCGGACCCCGCCGCCGTGATGCGCGGCCGGGCGAGGTGAGGGCGGACGTGCCGCCCTCACGTGTTCATCCCATGCGGATGACGGCGGCGGTTGCGTTCTGGTGGAGGCTTGCCGCATGAGCTCGCCATCCAAGCAGTACAAGGACGATTCCCTCGGAACGGGGTTCTGGCTCGCGCTCGCAGGCGGTGTCGGGCTCGTGTGCGTGGGCGGCGTCTTGATCGTGCTGCTGGTCGGGTGGGCCTGGTACAGCTGGGGGCTGCTGGCAGCCCTCGTCCTGATCGGCGCCATCGGCATCGGCGCTGCGTACATCGCAGATCGCCGGGCAACGAGGGGAGCTCGCTGATGCGGCCGCTCAGCCGATCATGGCCGTCTCTGTCCTCCTCGAGAAGGGAACGCGTATGACCCTCCTGTCGCTTGGCGAGTTTCTTTGGTCGCTGCTGGTCATCTTCTTCATGGTCATCTACTTTATGATGCTGTTCCAGGTGATCGTGGATGTCTTCCGGCGCCACGACGCCTCGGGCGGCAAGAAGGCGCTCTGGCTGATCTTCCTGTTCGTCGCGCCGTTCATCGGCCTGATCGCGTACATGATCACGAACTCAGAGGGCATGGCACAGCGCTCCGTGAGCGAGGCCGACGCATACGCTCGCGCGCGGGTCGGCCGCTCCTCGACGGAGCAGATCCAGGAGGCGAAGCAGCTCCTCGACAGCGGTGCGATCACCAACGAGGAGTACCAGCAGCTGAAGGCCCAGGCGCTGACCTAGGCCTCCACGGCGAGGCGGGACGGCGGCTGGGAGGACGGGCGTGAGCAGGCGGCTTGCCGCGCTCCTCGCCCTCCTCGCAGCCGCCGTCGCGCTCGTCGCCGCGGTGCTGGCGCTGATCACCGACCCGCTGTCGGTGGTGATCGCCACGGTGTTTCTCCTGATCGGCATCGGTGCCGGGTGGACCGCGCTCACCCACCGCGGGCCCAGGCGCACCGTGGCCCTGGTTGCGCTCGTGGCCGCCATGGCGGGCGGGCTGGCCGCCATCCTGCTGCGGGGTGCACGTGAGGCGGTTGTGCTCGCCGTTGCCCTGCTCGTATACGGTGCGGCGGCACGGCGCGCCACCCGGCCGGATGCCTCGTCCCGGCCCCCGGGCAGGCGGCCACGCACTGCCGGCGCCGTGCTGCTGGTCAATCCCCGCTCCGGGGATGGCCGGGCGGGTCGGGCGAACCTCACCGAGGAGGCCCGCGCGCGGGGGATCAGGGCGATCGAGCTGCAGGCGGGCCAGGATCTGCGGGCGCTGGCCGAGGAGGCCGCGGAGACGGCCCGGGTTATCGGCATGGCGGGCGGGGACGGCTCCCAGGCGCTGGTGGCCGAGGTGGCGATGCGCCACGAGCTGCCATATGTGTGCATCCCGGCCGGCACTCGGAACCACTTCGCGCTCGATCTCGGCCTCGACCCGTCCGACCTGGTGGGGTGCCTCGAGGCCTTCGACGCCGACCAGGCGGTGCACCGCGTCATCGACCTGGCGATGGTGGCGACCGCGTGTTCGTCAACAACGTGTCGCTGGGCGCCTACGCCGAGTCGGTCGCGATCGAGGGCTACCGCGAGGCGAAGCTGCGGACGATGGCCAGGGCCGCACCTGACACGTTGGCGCTCGACGCGGCGCCGTTCGACCTCAGGTTCGTTGGTCCCGACGGTGGCGAACACCCACCCGTCCAGCTTCTTCTGGTCTCGAACAACCCCTACCGGTTCGACCAGGCCGGGCGGATCGGGTCGCGGCCCAGGCTCGACACGGGCACGTTGGGGATCGTGGCGGTGAGCATCCGAAACGGCGCCGAGGCGTCGCAGCTGCTGGCGCTCGAGGCCGCCGGGCGGCTCAAGGACTTCAGCGGCTGGTCGGAGTGGACGGCGGCATCGTTCACCGTCGAGTCCTCGTCCCAGATCAGGGCCGGGGTGGATGGTGAGTCGCTCGGGTTCGATCCGCCGCTGGTGATGCGGTCGGTGCCCGGCGCGATCACCCTGATGGTGCCCCCGGGGGAGCGTCCGCCGGCCGTCTACGGGCTTCCGACGGCCTCGTCGGTGGCGACGCTGGCGCGCCTCGCTCGCACCTGAGGCAGCCGCCGATCATCCGATTGGGAGGAGACGCGCCGCGCGGCCGGCCGGGAGACTCCCGTCGTCGGCGAGAAGGAGAAGCACATGTCCAGTCACCGGACGATCAACGAGCGGGTCAGGCTGCGGGACGTCAACGGCTCCTGGATCACCTTTGCGGTCACCATGCTGTCGATGGTCGGCCTGTTCAACATCATCGAGGGCATCGTCGCGCTCCAGAACTCGAAGTTCTTCTCCGCCAATGCCGAGTACGCGATCGGAAACCTCCGCACGTGGGGCTGGATCTCCCTCGCGGTCGGGATCCTGCAGGTGCTGACTGCCGTCGGCCTGGTGTACGGGAACCAGGCGGCGCGCTGGGTGGGCGTGATCCTGGCCGGCCTGAACGGCATCGCCCAGCTCGTCTCCGTGCAGTCCTACCCGCTGTGGTCGATCGCCGCCTTCGCGCTCGACATCCTGGTCATCTACGCGCTGACCGCATACGGCGACCCGGACGAGCTCGAGCGCGGCTGAGGTCAGCTGACACCGGCATGCGGCGCGGGCCGGGGCAGCCCGCCGCCCACCGCGAGCAGGTCCTCCGGGTGAACCCACTCGTCGGCGAGCACGATCGCGCCCCCGCGCCCGGCGGCGTTCCGCAATGGGACGGCCCAAAGGTGCTCGATGAGGATGATCGCGGCGCGGACGCCCGGCGGGATGCGTTCGCTGACATCCCAGGTGGAGCCCTCGTCGTCGGGTGCCAGGCCGTCGATCGCGTCACGGGCTCGGACGTGCTCGCTCGCCGACCGCAGCCCGATCAGCGACGCGACCAGCTCCCCTGCCGTTTCACCGTCCTCTCCCCACATCAGCCGCGAGTCGACGATCTCCAGGTGCCCGCCGTCGTCTGGCTTGTAAACGACCAGCATGTCGACCAGCCGTATCAGGCCCCGGGCGACGAGTGCCATCAGCTCGGGGAAGATCTGGCCGGCCAGGCGCTCCTGCTCGAACTCGAGCACCAGCATCTGCACGGGCCCGATATCCGTCGCAGGTTGCGCCGTGGCCGGCCGGGCGTTCATCAGGTGCCGAGCAACGCCTTCTTCTGAGCCGTGAACTCCTCGTCGGTGAGGATGCCCTGCTCGTGCAGCTCACCGAGCTGCTTCAGCTGCTCGATAGTGTTCGGGCTCATCCCGCCGGCTGCCGGCGGTGGAGGCGGCGGGGGTGCGGCCATCGGGGCCTGCTGCATCTGCGCCTGCTGAGCCTGCGATTGCTGGAGCTGCGCGTTCTGGTACTGCAGATCCTCGATCTGCTGGTCGCGATAGGCGTCGGCCTCCCGGCCCTGTTGCATCTTCTTCCCGGCCATGTAGCCGGCGCCTCCGACCATCGCCGCTCGCATCAGCGGCCGTCGCCGTCGCATCATCGTGCCGTCCTTTGTGGTCGACGTGGGGCGGGCACCCCGCCCGCAGAATCGGTCAGATCGTCTCCCCGCAAGCCGCCTCTGACCTCGTCCATATGGGGTGAAGCGGGCGTGGCTCAGTGGCTGAACGCTGCCTTCAGCAGCACGATCAGGAGCCCCAGGCCGACCGTGACGGCGACCACCCACACGCGTCCGGCTCCGTCCAGACGCTCCAGCCGCGAGTAGCGGATGCCGGCGACGGTGAGCGTTGCCACACCGGCCGCGAACGCCAGGCCGACCGCGGTGTGCTCCTGCAGCACCCCCATGGCTCCCAGGGTCAGGCAGAGCATCGAGGGAACGGCCGACAACAGGATGCCGACCTGCGCGCGGGCCACCCGCTTGATGTCCGCTCGGGAGATCGGCCGGCTGGTGCTGAGGCTCTCTCCGAGCAGGTGTGCGTGCACGTGCGCGAGCCACAGCGCGAACGTGCTGCTGCCGACGATCAGCTCGAGCTCCAGTGGATGGCTCTCCGTCGCGAAGGCCGCGGTGAGGGTTGCCATCACCACCACGGTTCCGTAGACCGTGCTGGCAACGTCTCCCTCGATTGCCAGGGCGATGCGGGTGGCGGTGTGCGCGGGTGCTCGGCGCTTGCCTGGCTCGGCCTCGTCCACCGGGCGATCGTCGCCCCGCGCATGTGCCGGGGACTCACGCCAACCGGACGAAGCGGCCGGTTCACGCTCACGGGATGACGCCTGGGGCCGGCGCTGCCGGGAGAGTCGCCGGGATGTTTCGACCCGTACACGAGGAGGAGGTGACGGCGTGCTGAGGGCGCTGCTCGTCCGCTGGGTGGTGCTCGCGTTCGCGTTCGCCGTCACGGCCTGGCTGATCGACGGCATGACGATTCACGGCGGCGTGACCGCGTACCTGTGGCTGGCGCTGCTGTTCGGGGTCGTCAATGCCGTGCTCGGCACCATCGTCAGGATCTTCACGGTGCCGCTGACGATCGTCACGCTCGGCCTCTTCTCGATCGTGGTCAACGCGCTGATGCTCGAGGTCGTTGCAGCCCTGTCCAAATCCCTGTCCATCGACCACTTCTTCTGGACGGCGATCCTGGCCGCGGTCACCCTCTCGATCGTGTCGGTGATCATGGATGTGCTGACCCGCGGCCTTCGCGGCTAGATATTTGCGCGCTCAAGTATACTGGGGTGATGAACCACCCCAAGCGCATCGGCTTCCTGTCCTTCGGCCACTGGCACCCTGCCGGCGGCCTGACCAACAGCGCGGCGGAGTCGCTGCGCCAGACGGTGGAGCTGGCGGTGGCGGCGGAGCAGATCGGCATCGACGGCGCCTTCGTGCGGGTGCATCACTTCGCTCGTCAGCTGGGCTCGCCGTTTCCGCTGTTGGCGGCGATCGGGGTGAAGACCAGCCGGATCGAGATCGGTACCGGTGTGATCGACATGCGCTACGAGAACCCGCTGTACATGGCGGAGGATGCGGGGGCGGCTGACCTGCTCGCAGGTGGCCGGTTGCAGCTTGGCATCAGCCGTGGCTCGCCCGAGCATGCCTGGCGGGGGGCGGAGGCGTTCGGCTATTCGCTCGACACCGAGGACGTGCACGCAAAGACCGAGCGGTTCCGCGCCGCGATCGCGGGCGAGGGGATGGTGCCTGCCGATGCCGGTGGCCGGCCCGCGGACGCGATGCTTGCGATTCAGCCGCAGTCACCAGGATTGAGCGACCGTATCTGGTGGGGGTCGGGGACGCGCGCCTCGGCGGTGTGGACGGCGGAGCAGGGGATGAACCTGATGAGCTCGACCCTGCTCTTGGAGGACACGCAGGTGCCGTTCGACGAGCTGCAGCTCGAGCAGATCCAGCTGTTCCGCGACGCATGGGCGCAGGCCGGGCACGAGCGCGAGCCGCGCGTGTCGGTCAGCCGCAGCGTCATCCCGATCACGTCCGACCTCGACCGCCGGCTGTTCGGCGGTGACGAGAATGCAGATCAGGTCGGCTGGCTGGACGGGGCGTTGGCTCGGTTCGGCCGCACGTACAACGGCGAGCCCGACCAGATCGCCGAGGAGCTGGCGCAGGACAAGGCGGTGCAGGCGGCCGACACCGTGCTGCTGACCGTGCCAAACCAGCTGGGCGTCGAGTACAACGCGCGGATGCTCGAGACGATCGCCCGCGACATCGCACCTGCAATCGGTTGGCAGCCGGCGGCCGCCGGCGTCAGCTCAGCCTGATCACCAGGCGGGGGTGGCGACCGCGCGTGGGTCGTCCCGCGGCTCGATCGTGTGGCGGCTGAGCAACCATGACGTCACCGCCATGCCGAACAGGAACCCCCCGATGTGGGCGAAGAAGGCCACACCGCCGGCGTGCGGTGATGTCGACACGAGGCTGAAGTGCGCCGAGACGAGCTGGTAGATGAACCAGCCGCCCAGGAAGATCCATGCGGGGACGCGCACGATGATGAACACGAACAGCGTCCGGATCTTCGAGTCGGGATAGAGGATCAGGTACGCGCCGAGCACAGCCGCGATGGCGCCGCTGGCGCCGAGGCTGGGGACGCGGGCATCTGCGGCGGAGCCCAGCATCAGTGTGGCGGCAACCTGCGTCATGCCGGCGACGAAGCCGCCGGCGATGTACAGCCCCAGGTAGCGGAGGTGCCCGTAGGCGTCCTCGACGTTCTTGCCGAAGATGACGAGGAACAGCATGTTCCCGAGGATGTGATCCCAGCTGCCATGCAGGAACATCGACGTCAGCCAGGTGACGGCGGTCGGCTCGGGGGTGTGGCAGGCGTTGTCGACGCCGCAGGGGTAGAACGACCAGCGGTACACCGCCTCGTTCAGGTGCGGCACCTCGTAGAGGAGCCAGACCGCGAAGTTCGCCACCACCAACGCGACGTTGACGACGGGGAACTCTCGGGATCGAAGGCCGTCTGATAGTGGCAGCATGGCGATCTCCCAGCCACAGCACCGCGGGGTGGGGTCGGACAGCCGCCACCCCGCGGATGCGGTGGAAGATGACTGATCCCACGGTGCCGTGGGATCAATCACCTAGGCGTGAAGCTTCTCCTTCGCCTTGGCTACCTTCTCGTCGACGTCGGCCTTGACCTTGGCCTTGTGCTGCTCGTAGAGGGTCTTTCGGGCCTCGCGGGCGGCCGCGTTGGCGGCCTCCTCGGCGACCTCCAGCTCAGCGGTGACCTCGGCGACCGGCCGGCGGGTCAGCTTGCCGCCGATCTTCTCCATCTCGACGTCGAGCACCTCGACGGCCGGCTCATGGACGCTCGCGATGAGCGCGTTCGACCCGGGCGGGATCGCCCTGCTCAGCATGGCGATGCCCTCGCCGGAGGCCTCGATGCGACTCAGGTCCCAGGCGCCGCCGACGATGGCGCCGGCACCCCAGCCGACCAGCACGCCCAGCGGGCCGCCGAGCACGCCGACCAGCATCCCGATCACCGAGCCGGTTCCGGTTCCGGCCAGCTCGGCGTTGTCGGTGCGCTCCACCATCTGCAGCTCGCCCTTGGCGTTCCGCTCGACGACACATGCCTCTTCGAGGCCGATGCGGCCCTCGGCGGCGCATCCCTTGACGACGCTCAGGGCCTGGTAGGCCTTGCTCGACTCGTCGAAGGTGACGACGACGACGTTGTCCATCTCACTCATGACCTTCCTCCTCCAACTCGATGTGTACTGACAGGGCGACTCTCTCCGCCGCCGCTGCCACCGCGCTGCCACCCTGAGAACCGTGGCTGCCGCGCTATCGAGCATCGAACGCACGTGGGGCGCCGCCATCAGGGAATCACCTGATCTTGTGCGCTCTGTGGCGAGGGGCGTCAGGTGCGCGCGTTGGCCGCCGACAGCAGCTCGACGACGTGCTGCAGCAGCCCCCACATGACGTCCGGGTTGTCGTGCGCGAACGTCCTGAAGTCCCAGAACGCGATCTCGAGGCATCGCAGCTGCGTCTCGGCCGTGACGGTGGCTGACCGCTCCGCCTCGTTGATCAGCGCGAGCTCACCGAAGTGGTCCCCCGGCCCAAGCCGGCCGACCTCGGCACCGCCGACAGTCACGCGCGCCTCGCCGTCGGCCACGACGAAGAAGCCGACGCCACTCATCGTCCCCTCCGTGACCAGCGTGGTGCCGGCCGGAACGGTGCGCTCGTGGAAGAGCTTCGCCAGCTTCTTTCGCTGGCGGTCGCTCAGCGTGCTGAACAGCGGGACGCGCGCGAGGTCGTCGGTGATGGCTGCCACTGCTGTGATGCTAACCAACACCCGCAACCAGCGGGAGGCCCCGGAGCCTACGCCGCGTGGCGCTCAGCCCGATTGGCCAGGCCCAACACCTCGAGCAGCGCCTCGACCACGGCCGGGTCGAGATGCGAGCCGGCACTGCGGCGCAGCTCGACCGCAGCCTCCTGCGGCGTGCGCGCCGACGAGTAGGGCCGATCGGCGGTGATCGCCGCGTAGGCGTCGGCTGCGGCGATGATCCGGGCCTCGAGCGGGATCGCGTCGCCGGACAGGTCGTCCGGGTAGCCGCCGCCGGCGTAGCGCTCGTGATGGTGCCGAACCGCCTTGGCGACCTGGCGAAGGGCCGGGACGTGGCGCACGATGTCCGCGCCGACCGCCGGATGCGTACGCATGATCGCCCACTCGGCGTCGTCGAGCGGTCCGGGCTTGGTCAGGATCTGCTCGGGGACGGCGAGCTTGCCGATGTCGTGCAGCAGTCCGGCGAGCGCGCAGCGGTGCGCCACGCGCGACGACTGTCCCAGCTGCTCCGCCGTGTGGCGCGCGAGCCGCGCGACCTCCTCCGCGTGCTCCTGCGGGATGCCCTCCCGCAAGCTGCAGGCGTATGCCAGCGCGCGGGCCAGCTCCATGGCGTCGGGAGCCGCATGCGCCGGGGTGGTGACGCGGGCGTCGCCGGGGAGGATCGACACCCGGTTTCGGCCGCGGTGCTTGGCGTCGTACAGGCAGCTGTCCGCCCGCTCGAGCAGCGAGTCCAGCGTCGTGCCATGCGTCGGGGCAAGCGCCCCGCCGACCGAGATGGTGAGGTCGAGCTCGCTGTCCTCGTGTGCGATCGGGGAGTCGCCGACGATCGCACGGAAGCCCTCCGCGCGGCGGAGCAGCTCGTCCTCCGTCACGACGCCGGGCAGCAGGATCGCGAACTCCTCACCGCCCCACCGCGCCAGGCAGTCTCCCCGCTCGAGAGCCGCGGTCAGGCGGCGGGCAAGGCCGATCAGGACGGCGTCCCCGATGGCATGGCCGTACGCATCGTTGATCTGCTTGAAGTGGTCGGCGTCCAGCAGCAGCAGGCCGCAGCCGTCCGGGGTCGCCGCCAGCGTCTCGCTCGCGATCTGCGCGAAGTGCCGCCTGTTGAACGCGCCGGTCAGCTCATCGGTCGCGGCTCGCACCTCGGCCTCGGCCCGGGCGCGCTCCAGCTCACGGTGGGCCTTCCGCATGTCGCTCATGCTCCGCTGCAGCTCGTCCTCCAGCCGCCGACGCTCGGTCACGTCGGACACGATGCCGCTCACCTCGAACGTGCCGTCGGGCCGGGTGCGGCATGCGGCCCGGTCGTTGACCCAGCGGGTGACGCCGTCGGCGCCGATCAGGCGATAGGTGACGTCGGAGTCTTCGCCGCGGGTGAGCGCCTGGTTGAAGGCGTCGTAGGCGGCACGGTCATCGGGGTGGACGGCCGCGTCCCAGTTCACCATGTCCGGGTCGGGCTCGGCGCCGCCCAGCAGCCGGTCGCCGCCGGGCCCCTGGAACAGCTCCTCGAGATGCCCATCCTGATGCGCGAGCGCGAGGTAGACGTGCGCGCCGACCACGTCGAGCATGCTCGTGAACCGCCCGCTTGCCTCGTCCAGCCGCGCGGCGGCCTCCTCGCGGGCGGTGATGTCGGAGATGATGCCCTCGACCAGCAGGCTCCCATCCGGGGTGCGGCGGGGACGGGCGCGGTCGCGGAGGATGCGCGTGACGCCGTCCAGCCCGATGAACCGGTAGGTGACCTCGGCGTCCTCGCCCTCCAGGAGTCGGCGGTTGAATGCCTCGTACTGCGCCCAGTCCGCAGGCGCGATGCGCGACTCCCAGAATCGCCCGGTCTCGGTGTCCTGCGGGAACACCCCGCCGACCAGGTGATCCATCGACGACATCGACGCGTGATGGACGTAGCGCCCGTCGGCTGTGATCTCGCCGGCGTAGATGTGCTCCTCGAACATGTCGAGGACGCGGGCCAGCTGCACCTCGCGTTGGTGACCGCCTGCGAATCGGCTCACGAGCCGCTGCGCAACCCGTCGCAGCCCGTCCGCGCGACCGCGGGCAGGCGCGGCGGGCTGATCCTCGCGTGGGGGCAGAGCGGCCATGGCCTTCACCGTGTCATCGGTGCGAGGCGGCGCGCTCTTTAATGCCCTGCAATGGCCGATGATCCGGCCGCTCGCCTATCCTGGCGGTGCGAACGGCGTTCGGCGAGAGGAGTGAAGGACGATGGTGGCGATGTCGTCGCCGGTAGCCGGCGTCGAGCCCAGAGCGTTCTGGGCGCATTTCGAGGAGATCACGCGCATCCCCCGGCCCTCGGGCGGCGAGGCGGCGATGGTCGAGCACGTGCGCGCCTGGGCGGCCGGCCTCAGCTTCCCGGTGGAGCAGGACGCGGCCGGAAACGTCGTCGTCCGGGTGCCCGCGACTCCCGGCCGCGAGGGCGCGCCGACCGTGATCCTGCAGGGCCACCTGGACATGGTCTGCGAACGTCGCCCCGACAGCCCCAACGATCCGGCGCAGGGGCGCATCGAGCTCGTGCGCGACGGCGAGTGGCTGAAGGCCGACGGCACCACGCTGGGCGCCGATGATGGAGTCGCGATCGCCGCCATGATGGCGCTGGCGGAGGACCCGGCCCTGCCGCACGGGCCGCTCGAGCTGCTGATGACCGTGGCCGAGGAGGTTGGCCTGGAGGGAGCGAACGCCCTGGACGGGTCGATGCTGACCGGGTCGGTGCTGCTCAACCTCGACAGCGAGGAGGACGGGCGGCTGACGGTCGGCTGCGCGGGCAGCACGGATACCTGGATCCACATCGAGCGGCCGCGATCCCCGGTGGGCGGAGGCGCCACGGCGCTCGCCGTGACGGTCAGCGGCGGCCTCGGCGGGCATTCGGGAAGCAACATCGCGCTTGGCCGCTCGAACGCGATCAAGCTCCTCGGCCGTGCATTGCGCCAGGCGCAGGCCGCCGCGCCGTTTCGGCTGGGCTCGCTGGACGGGGGGAGAAGTCGCAACGCGATCGCGCGTGACGCGGTGGCGGTTGTCTCGCTGGCCCCGTCCGAGGTCGCGCAGTTCAGGCGTGTGATGGACGCTGTCGCGTCCGAGGTTCGCGATGAGTTCGCCCGGACGGACGCCGGCGTGACGATCTCCGTCGAGGCGGCGCCCCCCGCGAGCGACGCCTGGTCGACCGCGGATACGGCGGTGCTGCTCGACGCGGTCGCGCTGGTGCCGACGGGGCCGCTCGCGATCAGCCCGGACTTCGACGGCCTGGTCGAAACGAGCACGTCGCTCGGCGAGGCGATCACCGAGGGAGAGCGGTTGACCCTCCACAGCCTGTCGCGGTCGTCCAACGATTCCGCCGTACCGGCGGTGATCGCGACGCTGGACGCGGTTGCCCGGGTGACCGGCGGGCGGCTCGAGGTGAAGCGGAACCACGGCGCGTGGCGCCCGAAGCTGGACTCGGCGGCGCTTGCCGCGGCGGCGCGGGTGTTCGAGCGCGCATTCGGAGCGGAGCCGATCGTCACGGCGACGCATGCCGGACTCGAGCCGGCGGTGATCGGCGACAAGGTGCCGGGACTCGACATGCTGTCGCTCGGCCCGGAGATCCAGTTCCCGCACTCGCCCGACGAGCGGATCAGCGTCCCGACGGTGGAGCGGTTCTGGCGGCTGCTGGTCGGACTCCTGGACGAGCTGTCGGCGACGGGCTGAGTCGCGTGCCTCGCTGCTAGGGGATCCGGAAGAGCGTCTCGCAGTTGGCCGCGGTGTCGATCCAGGCGCCACCATTGCAGGTGTCCGTGCCCGGGCCGCCATCCAGCAGGTCGGCGCCGCGTCCTCCCCGGAGCAGGTCGTTACCACCTTCTCCAAACAGGTGATCGGATCCGGCCCCGCCGTCGACGGTATCGGCGCCGCGGCCGGAGCAGACCACGTCGTTTCCGCCGCCCGCGTTGATCGTGTCGTTGCCGCTTAGGGCGACGATCACATCATCGCCGGGCGTCCCCGTCAGGATGTCAGATCCACGCGTCCCGGTGATCGTGGCCAGGTGCCCCGCGCACAGCGGGCGCACGAAGGTGCGGAAGAACAGGTCGTATGTCGGCTCGATGCGCCAGCCGTCGGCGTTCAGGTCGACCAGATGCCCGCGGGTGTACTCGTTGTCAACCGAGCCGTCCCAACCACCGGTGCTGTCGGGTCCCACGTAGTTGACGATGATGGCGTATTCCTGCCCGGCATCGACGTGGATGGGCGTTGCGAATGTGATGCGTTGCGCCATCGAACTGCTCGACCGGTTGAGCACTGTCGCACCCAGTTCAGTGGAACCGGGCGTGCCGTCCACCACGGGGCGAATGGCCACACGGAGGTCGCTGAGCGGCTGCGCGGTGCTGGCCCCAACTGACACGTTGACGCCCGTCAGGTCGCCAGATAATCCAGCTGTGAACGTCTGGCCGACGTAGACGCAACACTGATTGATGGCCGCACTGAGGTTGGAGTTCGTGGGGCTCGGCGTCAACGACTGGTCGACGACCGACGCAGGCATCGCAGGCGACGCCGGTACCGCCTGCGCGTTGGACACCAGGCCTGCCGCGCCGACAAGCCCAACCACGATCGCGAACATCATTCGCGGAATACGCATTGTTTCCCCCCACGTCTCAGGTCGTTGCGTACTCTCTCAACGCGGCGAGTGACCAGCATCAGTGATTACCCGGATTGCCTTCCCAATGTCGTTGGCTCGACGTGGTCAGCCACGGGAGGCAGGCGCGGCGGAGGGTCGTCGGCCGAGTGGCCCGCTGGGTTGGCGGCGGACTCGAGCCCGCCGGGCCCGGCGGCCCTTTGTGACCCTCCTCGCCGTCAGCGTCGACGCCTTCGTGACCGCGCACTGGAGGTGATACCCTCACTGCTGTCAGCTCCAGCCCGCCGGCTGACGGATGTTCTGGCCCCAACGCCTGGTCAGCGATGCGAGCGCGTGTGCCGTCAACGCCGATCGACAGCAAGGGGGTGCGGGATGGAGCGAGCATGGTGCAATGCGTGCCAGGCCGATACCTCGCATCACAAGGTGGGCCTGACCGAGAGCCGCGGCGACTTTGTCCTGCTGGTGTGTGACAAGTGCGGACGCCTGGCCCGCCGGAGCAAGCGGTCGCTGCTTCGGGCGTGAGAGACCGGTTTGCGGCCCGCTGGAGGGGGGACAGGCCGCAGGACGCGGGACCCAGTTTGGCCGCCGGGCAGGCACAGGCTGATCCTGATCGCTCGGCGATTGGAACCGTTCACCAGGAGGTTGTCGTGGACAGCGTGACGGTATGGAAATTTGATTCGCCGGGTGGCGCCACCGGTGCCGCCGCGAGGCTCGATACCTTGGCCAAGGAAGGTGCGGGCAATATCGTCGACGGCGCCGTGGTGGAATGGGCGCAATCCCAGCGGAAACCCCGGCTGAGCGTCTTTCGGGGCTCATCTGCACGAACGTCGGCTCTCTGGAGTTGGCTGTTCGACCAGGTGTTCACACCTGCGGCGCCTCCATCGCCGGTGCAAGGCGCCCCGTCGCAGATCGCGCGGGCACTCGAGCAGGCGGATATCGGGGACGAGACGATCACACGCCTGCGCGGCGAAGCGAGCCAGGGCAGCTCATTCCTGTTCCTGGTATCCCAGCCGGGGAACCGCGATCGGATTCTGGAATCGTTCGGCGGCCCGTCGCGCTACCTGCACCTTCTGCACTCCAACCTGCCGCTGGATCAAGAAGCGGAGATGCGCGCAGCCTTCAGCCGCGATGCGGGCGGTGGAGGCAGCCCCTAGGCGAGGGCAGGCCGCGTTCCGTTTCGGTTCACGGCCATCGGCGGCCACAACGAAGCAGCCCCGGGGTCGCCACCGCGCCGATGATCCACGCGCTCAGCTGAGCTGCGCGGCGGTGCGGCCGTGGCAGTGCTTCCATTTGCGGCCGGAGCCGCAGGTGCATGGCTGGTTGCGGCCGCGCTTGGCGTCTTCGGCGGCGTAGAGCGCCACGATGTCGGCGGGTGCCGCGCCGTGTTGGAGGCGTTGGGTCATGAGGCGCATGGGGCGGTCGATGTGGTGGAAGAACGCCTTGTAGCCGGCGCACAGGTAGTTGAGGCCGGGATCGCCGTCGGGCGTTTCGATGAAGCGGTCCTTGGGGCAGCCGCCGTGGCAGGCGAAGCGGACGTCGCATGTCTGGCAGAAGCGGGGGAGGGTGTCTCGTTTGTCGAGCCCGAACTGGTGCTGCTGGCTGCTTGCGACGAGGTCTTGCAGGTGCGTCTCGCGGATGTTCCCGAGCTTGTACTTGGGTTCGACGAAGTGGTCGCAGCTGTAGACGTCGCCGGTGTGCTCCATCGCCAGGGCCAGGCCACACGTCTCCGTGTGGATGCAGAGGCTGGGCGGCTCGCC
>Ga0066662_10000151_pt1 | contig 28411 bp, 25 predicted proteins | sample GraSoiAngelo_111_FD_133939 | JGI IMG/M metagenome (GOLD analysis project Ga0066662, IMG submission 133939) | Grasslands soil microbial communities from the Angelo Coastal Reserve, California, USA - 14_0903_12_40cm | ecosystem: Environmental > Terrestrial > Soil > Grasslands | place: USA...
GATGGCGAAGAACGCGCCATGAGCGAGGTTGACGATGCCGCCGAGCGAGAAGATCAGCGACAGGCCCAGCGCGATCAACAGGTAATAGACGCCGTCAAGCAGCCCGTTGAGGATTTGCTGCGCCAATAGCATGGCGGACATGGTTTGGCCCTGCTGCTTAGGCTGTCATTCCGGGATGCGCCCCGTTGGGCGCAGGCCCGAAATCCATACTCACGATGGTGGTTATGGATTCCGGGCTCGCGCCAAGAGGCGCGCGCCGGAATGACGAGGATAGTTTTTTGTCACGACGGGAAGGTGCAGCTGTTCTCTTCCTTGGTCGCGGCGATCACTTCGAGATCCTCGTTCGGACCGGGCACCGGCGGGCTCGAGGCGAAGATATCCCACTGGTTCTTGATCTTGTCGGCCGGCAACGCGGTCACCGCATACATCTCGTGCATCAGCTGGTGGTCGGAGCCGCGGAAGTAACCCTGCCGCGTCTTCAGCACGTCGAACTTCGCGCCCTTCTCAAAATGCTCGATGATCTTCGGCGACTCGATCGACTTCAGGTCGTTGACGGTCTGCGCCACGATCTTGGTCGCGATGTAATCGCCCCACGCCTGGTTCTCCGGCGGCTTGTTGTATTTCTTGGCAAATGCCGCGACAAAGGCCTTCGACCCGGGAGTGTCGATCAGGTGATGCCACACCACCGGCCAGGTGCCGACGAAATTACCCTTGCCGGCGGCCCACGCCAGCGCGGTATCGAAGCCGAAGCCGCCGACCGGGAAGGTCAGCCCGAACTCGGCATATTGCTTGAGGAAGTTGGTGATCTGGTTGCCGGCGAGATTGATCACCACGAGATCGGGCTTGGCCTCGCGGATCTTCAGAAGGTAAGCCGAGAAGTCGGTGGCGTCGGTCGGCACCAGGTCGTCGCCGGCAAAGTTGCCGCCATTAGCTTCCATGAAGCGCTTCGACACTTTCAAAAGATCATGGCCGAAGGCGTAGTCGGCCGTCAGCGAATACCACTTCTTGCCCTTGACGAGGCCATCGCGCAGGAACGAGCGCCCGACCGTCTTCACATACATCGAGTTCTGCGACTCGACATGGAACATGTAGCGCTGGCAGTCCTTGCCGCGCAGCGCGTCCGAATTACCGCCGGTGTTGATGAACAGCGTCTTGGTGCGCGAGGCGACCTGGGCAATCGTCAGGCAGGAGGCGGACGAAATCTCGCCGATGATGCAGGCGACCTTGTCGCGCTCGATCATCCGCTCGGCCTTGGTCGAGGCGGTCTGCGGATTGACCGAGTCTTCTTTCAGGAGCTCGACCTTGCGGCCCATCATGCCGCCGGAGGCATTGATTTCCTCCACCGCGAGGTCGATTGCCATCACCGCGTATTCACCAAGGGGACCGAGGAAGCCGGTGCGCGGCGTCAGGTGACCGATCTTGATCACTTCCGAGGTCTGCGCGCGCAGAATGGCCGGCGCGGAAACGCCCGAGACCAGTGCAAGGCCGCCTGCGGTTTTCAGCAGACTACGCCGCGTGAATTGGTCGTTGCGAGACATTTTTGTTCTCCCTGATGCGCCGCTTCGAGGCGGCGGCGTTTTGGTGCGGAAAACCGCCGCTTCGCTTTGCGCGCCAGCGGCTTGCCGTGATCGTTGATCGCCGTTAGGGTCGCAAAAGAAAGCGTGCTTGTCGAGTCTGCATGGATCTGGATATCAAGGGATTGCGCGTCCTGGTCACCGCGGGCGCCAATGGCATCGGGCTGGCGATCGCGCGTGCCTTTGCCGCGGAAGGCGCGAAAGTCCACACCTGCGACGTGGACGATGCGGCGCTGGCAGCGCTCGCCTCGAGCGACCCCGCCATCACGCAGACCCAGTGCGATGTTTCCGACCGCGCCGCGGTGATGCGGCTGTTTGAAGAGGCGGGCGCAAGGCTCGGCGGCCTCGACGTGCTGGTCAACAATGCCGGCATCGCGGGACCGACCGCGAAGGTCGAGGAAATGCATCCCGAGGACTGGGACCGCTGCCTCGAAATTTGCCTGACCGGGCAATTCAACTGCACGCGGCTGGCGGTGCCGCTGCTGCGGCAGAGCGACAACGCCTCGATCGTCAACATTTCCTCGGCCGCGGGCCGGCTCGGCTTTGCGATGCGCGCACCTTATGCGGCGGCGAAATGGGGCGTGATCGGCTTTACAAAATCCCTGTCGATCGAACTCGGGCCCGACAATATCCGCGTCAACGCCATCCTGCCCGGGCTGGTCGCCGGTGATCGGCAGCGCCGCGTGCTGGAAGCCAAGGCGCAGCAGCGCGGCATTTCCTATGCCGAGATGGAGCGCACCGCGTTCTCCTACACTTCAATCAAGGACTATGTGACGCCGCAGCAGCTCGCCGACCAGATCCTGTTCCTATGCAGCCCGCGGGGCAGAACCATCTCCGGCCAGGCGATCTCGATCTGTGGCGACACCCAGATGCTGGGGTGACATAATTTTGCGTCATGGCCGGGCTTGACCCGGCAATCCATCTTCTTCGAAAGACTTTTCGCGAAGATTGATGGATGCGCGGGTCAAGCCCGCGCATGACGGAGTGCTACCTCATCAACCGCAGCGCATCGCTAAAAAATTCCGGGCCGCCGAAATTGCCCGACTTCAGCGCCAGCAGCATATCGCCCTGGTTCGCGCCGACCGCGCGCAGCACCGGTACGCCGGCCGCGATCTCCTGCCCGACCAGAAATCCAGGAATGCCGAGCCGGTCAACCACCGCGCCGGAGGTTTCGCCGCCGGCGACGACCAGACGCCGCACGCCCGCGCTCACCAGACCCTCGGCGATATCCGCCATCGCCTGCTCGATGGCGTGACCGGCGGCCTCCCGGCCGTGACGCGCCTGCAGCGCCGTGACCTGATCCGGGGTCGAACTGGAGGCGATCAGGATTGGGCCTTTGTCGAGCCACTGCTTCGCCCATTGCAAGGCGCGCTCCGCCTCGCCTCTGCCCGCGACGGCCTGCTCGGCGTCCAGATGCAGCACCGCCATTGCCTTCTCGGCCTTGCCGATCTGCTGCAGGGTGGCCTGCGAACAGCTGCCGGCGAGGCATGCCGCCGGACCGCCCATCCTGGCTTCGGAGATCGGAGCGGGTGCATTTGCCTTCACCCGGCCTGACGCCACTAGCGCGCGGGCGAGGCCAAGCCCGATGCCCGATGCACCGACCGACAAACGATGATCCAGCGCCACCATGCCGATGGTTTCGAGGTCGCGCTCGAAGGCAGCATCCGCAATTGCCGCCCCGATGCCTTGCCCGGCAAGGTCCGCAAGCCGCCCGCGCACCGCCTCCGGACCGCGCGCGATCGCCGCGAGATCGACCAGGCCGATCTTGATCTTGCTCTGGCGCGCCAGGACCCGCACCAGGTTGGAATCGTGCATCGGATTGAGCGGGTGGTCTTTCAGCGGGCTTTCGTTCAACGGCACCGCGCCGACAAACAGGTTGCCCTGATAGACCGTACGGCCCGTTTCCGGAAACGCCGGCGTCACCAGCACGATGGTCTCGCCGCAATCGGCGCGCAACGCATCCATCACCGGGCCGATATTGCCGGCGTCGGTGGAATCAAAGGTCGAGCAGATCTTGAACAGCACATGCGACGCGCCCCGCGCACGCAGCCACTTTTCGGCGGCGCGCGATTTTTCGACCGCTTCCGCCGCCTCGATGGAGCGGCTCTTCAGCGACACCACCACGGCGTCGACTTCGGGCAGCGCCAGGTGGTCCGACGGAACACCGATGGTCTGCACGGTGCGCAGGCCGGAGCGCGTCAGCGTGTTGGCAAGGTCGGAGGCGCCGGTGTAGTCGTCGGCGATGCACCCCAGCGCCAGCGTCACGGCCTTGCCCCGGCGTAACGCTTGAACCAGCCAAGGCCTTCGGTGGTCTTGGCGCGCGGGTTGTATTCGCAGCCGACGAAGCCGTCATAGCCCAGCCGGTCCAGTTCATCGAACAGGAATGGATAGTTCAGCTCCTCGCCGTCCGGCTCGTTGCGCGACGGGATGCTGGCGATCTGGATATGGCCTGTGATCGGCAGCATCTCGCGCAGCCGCATGGTGACGTCGCCATGGATGATCTGGCAGTGATAGATGTCGAACTGCAGCTTCAGGTTCGGAATGTTCATCTCCCCGATCAGGTCGCGGGCGAAGACAAAGTCATTCAGGAAATAGCCGGGCACATTGCGCGGGTTTATCGGCTCGATCACCACGTCGAGCCCTTCGGCGGCCAGGAATTCCGCCGCCCATTTCACCGATTTGCGGAATGCTGCAACCGGCTCGGGATTTCGGCGATCGGCAATTCCCGCCATCAGATGAAGCCGCTTCACGCCTGTCGCTTTGGCATACGGCAACGCAGTGCGCAGGCTCTGCTGCAGATCGCCGAACCGGTCCGGCAGCGCGGCGAATCCCTTTTCGCCGGCGTCCCAGTCGCCGGGCGGCAGGTTGAACAGCGCTTGGGTCAGGCCATTGCGGTGCAGCCGCTCGCCGACGGCTTGCGGTGGGTGATCATATGGAAAGAGAAACTCCACCGCGGTGAACCCGGCTTGCGCCGCGGCGTCGAAGCGGTCGAGAAACGGCACCTCGGTGAACATCATGCTGAGATTGGCGGCGAAGCGCGGCATCGATCGTTATTCCTTGTCATGAACCTCCGTCATTGCGAGGAGCGTAGCGACGAAGCAATCCAGTCTTTCGCTCTTTGGCCTGGATTGCTTCGCTGCGCTCGCAATGACGCATCATTTCTCGCCGGGTAGTTCCGTGCCGCTGACACGGGCATACATCCGCGCGACCGAGGCGTCGTCGTCGCGGCCCATGCCACAGGCCGACGTCATCAAAAACATCTGCAACGCGGCGGCCGAGACCGGCACCGGGAATTTTGCCGTCCGTGCCATGTCCTGGATGATGCCGAGGTCTTTGACGAAAATATCGACCGCGCTGCGCGGCGTATAGTCGCCGTCGAGCACGTGGGGCATGCGGTTCTCGAACATCCATGAGTTTCCGGCCGAGGCCGTGATCACCTCGTAGACTTTCCGGATATCGAGGCCCTGCTTCGCCGCGAAGGCTATTGCTTCGGAGGCGGCCGCGATATGCACGCCGGCCAGGAGTTGGTTGATCATCTTGAAGGCGGCGCCCTGCCCCGCTGCGTCGCCGAGCCCGTACAGTTTTGCCGCCATGGCATCGAGCGCCGGCCTTGCCTTGGTGAAGGCGGCTTTGCTGCCGGATGCGAGGATGGTGAGCTCGCCCTGCGCCGCGCGCTGCGCGCCACCCGAGATCGGCGCGTCCAGATAATGCCGGCCGGTCGCCTCCAGTTGTTTTGCCAGCCGGCCCGCCACGTCCGGATCCATCGTTGCGGAGGAGACGAACACGGCATCCTGCGCCAGCGTTTCGGCAACGCCATCCTTGCCGAACAGGATGGTTTCGGTCTGCGCGGCGTTCACCACCACGCTGACGACGATCGCTGCATCGCGCGCGGCTTCCGCCGGGCTCGCACCGCCGCGTCCGCCGTCGGACACGAAGCGGGCGACGGCGTCCCGCGAGACGTCGCAGCCGGTCACCTCGAATGTCGCGCGGCGCAGCGAGGTTGCCATGCCAAAACCCATCGAGCCCAGCCCGATGACGGCGACCCGCGGTTTGAGTTGAGATTCGGGCATGCGGCGCTTCCTATTCCGTTATTGGCTCTCGATAACACGGCTTGGCCGCGCTGCCAAAGCATGGGAAAAACACCGCCATGGAAGAGAGAAAGCTGCGCGAAGACATCTGCCGGTTCGGCCGTTCGCTGTTCGAGCGCGGCCTGACGCCGGGCTCGTCGGGCAATATCAGCGTCCGGCTTGACGACGGCGGCTGGTTGGTGACGCCGACTAACGCGTCGCTCGGATCGCTTGACCCGGCGCGGATCGCGCGGCTCGGGCCGGACAACCGGCTGATCTCAGGAGACAAGCCCACCAAGGAAATCCCGCTGCATGCGGCGGTCTACGAGACCCGCGGCGCGGCGCGCGCCATCGTGCATCTGCATTCGACGCATTCGGTGGCGCTATCGATGCTGCCGGAGATCGATCCGCGCGCCGCGCTGCCGCCGATGACGCCGTATTATCTGATGAAGTGCGGCTTAACCGCGCTCGTGCCCTATTACCGCCCCGGCGATCCCGCGGTTGCCGACGCGATCAAGGGTCTCGCGGGCAAATACGCGTCGGTGCTGCTGGCCAACCACGGTCCGGTGGTAGCCGGCTCTTCGCTGGAAGCCGCGGTGTTCGCCATGGAGGAACTCGAGGAAACCGCAAAACTCTACCTGCTGCTGCGCGGCCTCAACCCGCGCTATCTGACGCCGGCGCAAGTGGAGGATTTGGCGAGGGTGTTCGGGTTGACGTTGCCCGAAGAACGGCACGACCACTAGCGACCCGTCATTCGAGCGAAGCGAAGCAATCCAGGGCCACGAGCGCAAGTCTGGATTGCTTCGTCGCAAGCGCTCCTCGGAATGACGGTGTATGTGCTTTGGACACACCCTTCAAAGAACCGCTAGCTGCTTGTTCTTCAGGTCGGTCACCAGCATCAGCCCCGGCGCGTGGGTGATGGCGAACGGCACTTTCGCCGCAGCGATCACCGCTTGCGGCGTGACGCCGCACGCCCAAAACACCGGAATCTCGTCGTCTTGAATCGGCACCGGGTCGCCGTAGTCGGGCTTTGCGATATCGGCGATCCCGATCGACTGCGGGAGGCCGAGATGCACCGGAGCACCGTGCACCGAGGGAAAGCGCGAGGTGATCTGCACCGCGCGAATCGCATCGCGGGGTTTCAGTGGCCGCATCGACACTACCATTGGGCCCGCGAACGGACTGGCAGAGGCGCAGGCAATATTGGTGCGGTACATCGGCACGCGCACGCCGCATTCGATATGCCGGATCGGGATGTCATCCGCCAGTAACGCTTCCTCGAAGGAGAACGAGCAGCCGATGACAAAGGCCACCAGATCGTCCCGCCAATGCGCCATGACGTCGGTCGGCTCCTCCACCACCTCGCCGTCGCGCCAGACACGGTAGCGCGGCAGGTCGGTACGCATGTCGAGATCAACGCCGAGCGATGGGATGCGGGGATCGCCGACATCGGACATGCCGATGATCGGGCACGGCTTTGGATTGAGCTGGCAAAATCGGTGAAACGAGGCCGCGAGCTTCTCGGGAAGGATCGCGAGATTGCCCTGCACGAAACCGTTGGCGACGCCCGCGGTGCTCGAAGCCATGCCGGTGCGGCAGGCATGGCGGGCCGCGACGCTGAGGGATAAGTCGGGCGTGCGCTCCGAAATCCGTTCCGTTCTCGGCAGGCTGGTCATCGTTCAGGTCGCCTGTTATGTGAAAAGTCCGATCATAATGCCTGATCGTCGTGTTTGATCAAGATCGCCGGGCCACATGACCAAAATTGCCTCCAATCTGCAAATCGATTCCGCAAGGCTGTGGGACACCATCCACGAGACCGCGAAGTTCGGCGCGACGCCTAAAGGCGGCGTGCGGCGGCTGACGCTCGGACCCGAGGACAAGCAGGTGCGCGACTGGTTTCGCGCCGCCTGCGAGGCGGCGGGGCTGGAGCTGCATGTCGATGCGCTGGGATCGATGTTCGCGCTGCGCAAGGGTCGCGACATGACCAAGCCACCGGTCGGGCTCGGGTCGCATCTCGATACCCAGCCGACCGGCGGCAAGTTCGACGGCGTGCTTGGCACACTGGCTGCGCTTGAGGTGGTGCGCACGCTCAACGATGCGGGGATCGAGACCGAGACGCCGATCTGCATCGTCAACTGGACCAACGAGGAAGGCTCGCGCTTCGCACCGGCGACGATGGCGTCCGCCGCCTATGCCGGGGACTACAACACCGATGATATTTTGAGCCGCAAGGACGGCGCTGGGATTAGCGTCGGAGAAGCGCTCGACGGCATCGGCTATCGCGGCGACGAGCCGGTCGGCGCGCGAAAACTGGGGGCCTTTGTCGAATTACACATCGAGCAGGGGCCGCTGTTGGAGGCGGAGAACAAAACCATCGGCGTGGTCGACCGCGGCCAGGGCATCACCTGGTACGACGGCAAGGTCGTCGGCTTCGAAAGCCACGCCGGCACCACGCCGATGCCGCTGCGTCGCGACGCGCTGGCGGCGCTGGCCGAGGTGACCCTCGCGGTCGAGCGAATAGCCAAGGCGCACGGGCCGAACGCGGTCGGCACCATGGGCGAAGCCGTCATCGCCGCACCTTCGCGCAACGTCATCCCGGGCGAGATCGCCTTCACCATGGATATTCGCAGTCCTGATTCGGCCACCCTCGATGCGATCGATCGGGATCTGCGCGCGGCGGCCGCGGAAATCGCCGCCCGGCGGCGGGTCGAGATTGCGATCGATCAAATCTGGCGCAAGCCGCCGACCGTCTTCGATGCAAAGCTGGTCGACGCCGTCGAGGCGGCGGCGAAAACACTCGGCTACAGCCATCGGCGCATCACCTCGGGCGCGGGCCACGATGCCTGCAATCTCGCCAATGTGGTGCCGGCGGCGATGATCTTCGTGCCCTGCAAGGACGGCGTCAGCCACAACGAGCTCGAAGACGCCACCCAGGCGGACTGCACCGCCGGCGGCAACGCGCTTTTGCATACGGTGCTGGCGCTGGCCGGCGTCGCGTCCTGACTAAGGAGAATTTAGTGCGCGGAGTGTTTGTCGACGCCAATGAATCGCTGGCGGTGATCTTCGAGCGCCTTGGAAAGCCCGGCGATCCCCCCGTGCGCATCCACCGCGACGCCGACGTAACGCCGGCGCAATTGCCTGGCGTGCTCGACGGCGCGGAAATCGCCATCGTCGACCACACCGCGCTGCCCACCGACATCGCGCGGCAATGCGCCGGACTGAAGCATGTCGTATTCCTCGGCACCGGTGCGCGCAGCTACATGAACCCGGAAGAGCTCGCCGAGCTCGGCATTGCCGTCCATCTGATCCGCGGCTATGGCGACACCGCTGTCGCCGAATGCGCCATCGCGCTGATGTGGGCGGCGGCGCGCGGGCTTGCGCAGATGGACCGCGAAATGCGCGCCGGCAACTGGCTGCGCGACGACGGCATGCAGCTGACGGGTAAGACGCTCGGGTTGATCGGCTTCGGGGGCATCGCCACCGAAGTGGCGCGGATCGCGCTTGGCAGCGGGATCAACGTGATCGCCTGGAACAGGACGGCGAAAAATCATCCAGACGTCGAATTCGTTGACATCGATGCGCTGCTTAAGCGAAGCGACGTGGTCTCGCTGCATCTGCTGCTGAATGACGAAACCCGCGGCTTTCTTTCAGCAGCGCGGATCGCGGCGATGAAGCGCGGCGTCATTCTGGTGAATACCGCGCGCGGCGCGCTGGTTGATGAGACCGCCATGATCGAGGCGCTGCAGTCGGGACACATCCGGCACGCCGGGCTCGACGTCTTCAACATCGAGCCGCTGCCGGCCGATCACCCGCTGACCAGAATTCCCAACGTGACGCTGTCGGCGCATTCCGCATTCCGCACCCCCGAGGCGAGCGAGAATTTGATGGCCGCGGCGTGGGCGCATTGCCGAAGGATTCGGTCGTAGGGTGGGTTAGCGCCGAAGGCGCGTAACCCACCGTTCATGGCGAGTGCAATGGTGGGTTACGGCGCTTCGCGCCTAACCCACCCTACGCAGTTACTCCACCATCTCCGCGACCGACTTGCCACACGCCACCGTATCGGCATTGCCGCCGAGATCGCGGGTGCGCAGCGTGCGTTCGCCGAGCGTGCGCTCGATCGCGGCGACAATGGAAGCGGCCGCTGCTTTCTCGCCGAGATGGTCGAACATCATCGCGCCCGACCAGATCTGACCGATGGGGTTGGCGATGCCCTGGCCTGCGATATCCGGCGCCGAGCCGTGCACCGGCTCGAACACCGACGGGAAATGCCGCTCCGGGTTGATGTTGGCCGCGGGCGCAATGCCGATCGTGCCGGTGCAGGCGGGGCCGAGATCAGACAGGATGTCGCCGAACAGGTTGGAGCCGACCACGACGTCGAACCAGTCCGGATGCAACACGAAGTTCGCGGTGAGAATGTCGATGTGGTACTTGTCCCATTTCACCTTCGGATAGTGCTTGGCCATCGCCTCCACCCGCTCGTCCCAATAGGGCATGGTGATGGAAATGCCGTTGGATTTTGTTGCCGAGGTGAGGTGCTGCTTGGGCCGCGAGGCAGCGAGGTCGAATGCGAATTTCAGGATGCGGTCGACGCCGACGCGTGTCATCACCGTCTGCTGGGTGACGAACTCGCGCGCGGTGTCGGGGAACATGCGCCCGCCCACCGAGGAGTACTCGCCTTCGGTATTTTCGCGCACCACCCAGAAATCGATATCGCCCGGCTTGCGGTTGGCGAGCGGCGACGGCACGCCGGGCATCAAGCGTACCGGGCGCAGATTGACGTATTGATCGAACTCCCTGCGGAACTTGATCAGCGATCCCCAGAGCGAGATGTGATCCGGAATCTTCGCCGGCCAGCCCACCGCACCGAAATAGATCGCGTCGTGCTTGCCGATCTGTTCCTTCCAGTCGTCCGGCATCATCTGGCCGTGCTTTTCGTAATAGTCCCAGCAAGCAAAATCGAAATGATCGAAATGCACGTCGACGCCGTGCTTCTTCGCCGCCGCCTCCAGCACGCGCAGGCCTTCCGGGACGACTTCCTTGCCGATGCCGTCCCCGGGAATCACCGCGATCCGATATGTTTTTGCTTGGCTCACAGCAGTATCCTTCGTTTCAGCGCTTCGATCCGGATGATCGGTCTGCAATGGACCAAACCGGCCTGTCGCGCAACAGTGCAGTGCAATGTTGACCTGTCCGACGGCAACCGCCTAACACTGGAACTTCCCCACCTTCAAGAGAGCATCCCATGGACCTACATCTGCGCGGCAAGCGCGTCCTGATCACCGGCGCCTCCAAGGGCATCGGCGCCGCCGCCGCCGAAGCGTTCGCCGAGGAAGGCTGCCATCTGCATCTTGCCGCACGGAGCGGCGACCAATTGAACGCGCTTGCCGACCGGCTGCGCTCCACGCACCAGATCGGCGCCTCGGTCCATGTCACCGACCTGCGGAAGGCCGAGGATATCTCGCGGTTGGTGAGCGAAGCATCCGACATCGACATCCTCGTCAACAATGCCGGCGACATACCCGGCGGTTCGCTCGACAAGATCGACGAGGCGACCTGGCGGCACGCCTGGGAGCTCAAAGTGTTCGGCTACATCAACCTGACCCGCGCGATCTACGCGCAGATGAAAGCGCGCGGCCATGGCGTGATCGTCAATGACATCGGCGCGGCGGGGGAGAAATTCGACGCCAATTACATCTGCGGCAGCGCCGGCAACGCCGCGCTGATGGCGTTCACCCGTGCGCTCGGCGGCAAGAGCCTCGCCGACAATATCCGCGTGGTCGGCATCAATCCCGGACCGGTCGGCACCGACCGGCACGTCACGCTGTTGAAGACCCGCGCGAAAACCCAATTCGGGGACGAGAACCGCTACAAGGAATTTCAGAAAGGCATGCCGCTCGGCCGTCCCGCGCACGCGCGCGAGATCGGCGACCTGATGGCTTTCCTCGCCTCCGACCGCTCCGGCTACACCTCGGGCGTGATTTTTACGGTCGATGGCGGCATCAGCGCGGGGTGGAGCTAGCTAGCCGTCCGTTCAAACAACCGGCCGATCAGGGTGGTGATCCTTCCTTCCGGCGACATCAGTTCTTCCATGATGGAAAAATGGTTCGCGTCCGGGACTTCCTCATACGTCACCGGCAATCCATGCCTTGCGCGATGCGCGGCGAAGTCCGCCGTCTGCTTGCGCAGCAGCGGCAATTCCGCGCTGCCGACGACGAGCGACAGCGGCTTGGCGGCGCCTCCTGCTTGCATCGCGGGCGAATTGGACCGCGACCTAGCCTCATCGAGGCCGAGTTTCACGTTGAGATAGCTGTGGCGGATCGGCTCGAGGTCGTAGATGCCGCTGATCGCCATTCCCGCTTTCACGCGCGGATGCGACAGCGCCATCGAAGTCAGATGCCCGCCGGCCGACCAGCCGGACACCACGATGCGATCGGCATCGCCGCCGAGTGCCGGCAATTGCGCCGCCAGGAAATCCAGTCCGGCGCGTATTTCCGTGACGATCTCGTCCAGCGTCGCCTCCGGCGCAAGTGTGTATCCGATCAGCGCGACATTGATGCCGTGCGCCATCGGGCCCGCGGCGAAAGTGGTGAAGGTTTCCTTGGCGCGGGTCTGCCAATAGCCGCCATGGATGAACAGAAGCGTCGGCCCGCCTTCCGCAGCTTTCAAGAAATCGATCCGGTTGCGTTCGCGCGGCCCATAACGGAGGTCGAGATGCTCCGGGTATTCCGCGCGCATCAGGGTGGAGCGCTGGTCCCAGCCGGCGACGATGTCGACGCTCTCGGGTACCGCGACGCCGTTGTTGAGGCCGAGGTCGAGCTCCGGCCGGCTCATGGTCCGCCAATCCAGCTCATAAAACGGCGTCGTCATTTCATTCTCCGCGAGGCTGCAGCTTCAGCCTGTTTCCAGCCTGCCGAAAACGTTCTACAGCACACGACAATTCGATGCCAAAACAAAAGGGAGAAATGCAGGTGGGAGATCAGAGCCTGATCCAGGCGACGGCATGCGCCATCGTCGGCAAACTCAAGTCGGGAGAGGTCACACCGCTCGATCTGCTCGATGCGCTGCAGCCGCGCATCGCGGAAGTCGACCGCGAGGTCAACGCACTGCCGACGATGTGCTTCGACCGCGCCAGGGGACGCGCCAAGGCACTGATGGACAAGCCAGTGGACCGGCGCGGACTGCTCGCCGGCCTGCCGGTGCCGATCAAGGACCTCACCGCGGTTGCCGGCGTGCTGACCACCCAAGGCTCCCCGATCTACAAGGACACCGTGCCGCAGCGGTCCGACGTGGTGGTCGAGCATCTCGAAGAGAACGGCGCGGTGGTCTACGCCAAGTCGAACACGCCGGAGTTCGGCGCCGGCGCCCACACCTTCAACGAAGTGTTCGGCCCGACCCGCAATCCGTGGGACCTGTCGCGCTCCGCCGCGGGCTCCTCGGGCGGCGCCGCCGCCGCGCTCGCCACCGGCACCGCCTGGCTCGCGCATGGCACCGACATGGGCGGGTCGCTGCGCAATCCCGCGAGCTTTTGCGGCGTGGTCGGAATGCGTCCCAGCATCGGCCGCGTCGCGCACACGCCGATCGCCAAGATCGACCGCAATCTCACGGTGCATGGCCCGATGGCGCGCAATGTCGAGGATATTGCGCTGCTGGTCGATGCCATGAGCGGCGAGCACCCGGCCGATCCATTGTCGCTACCGGTGCTGCCGGAATCGTTCCTGTCCGCCGCTCGTTCCGGCAAGGGGCCGAAACGGGTCGCCTATTCCCCCGATCTCGGCATCACGCCGGTCGACCCGGAAGTGGCCGCCATTACCCGCAAGGCGGCCGGGCGTTTTGCCGAGGCCGGCGCCATCGTCGAAGAGGCGCATCCCGACCTCCGCGAGGCCCATGAATGCTTCCATGTGCTGCGGGCCTTCGACTTCGCCGTCAGCAAGGCTGCGCTGCTGCGCGAGCACCGCGATCTGCTGAAGCCGGAGGTGATCTGGAATATCGAGCAAGGCCTCAAGCTCTCCGTCGACGACCTGATCCGCGCCGAGGCGCAGCGGGTCGCGATGAGCGAGCGAACGTTGAAGTTCTTCGAGACTTACGACCTGCTGTTGGCCCCCGCCACCATCGTGGCCCCCTTCCCGATCGACCATCGCTATGTAGCGGAATGCGCGGGAACGAAATTCGACAATTATGTGCAATGGCTCGGCATCGTCTATGCGATCACGCTGGTGTGCTGCCCGGCATTGTCGCTGCCATGCGGCTTCACCGCGACCGGCCTGCCGGTCGGCCTGCAAATAGTGGCGGCGCCCCGTGCTGACGCGCGCTTGCTCGCAGGCGCAAAGGTGCTGGAAGACATATTGGGCCTTCGCGGGACGACGCCGATCGATCCGCGGCCGGCGCATTAGCTTGGGCCCGCCTTAGCGGCAAAACAGCCGGCCTGGGCGCTGGCGGATCACGCGCTCGCCGCTATACTGGCGCGTAGACAAGCATGCGAGCTTGACGCGCAGCGCAACAAGGAAACGCCGAATGTCCGGAACGCTCAAAATACGCGTCGACCAGGAAAAGTGCCAAGGACATGCCCGCTGCAAGTCGCTGGCGCCCGAGCTTTTCGATATGGACGAATACGGCAACGCGCATGAGGTAGGCGACGGCACGGTGCCAAAAGGCCTCGAAGACAAGGCGTGGCTCGCGCAGAGCAATTGCCCCGAAATCGCGATTGAAGTCACCGAGGAGAAAACTCCATGAGCGAGACGCTGCTTACCGAGGGACCGGTACCGACCGTGGACGACGAGCGGCGCGTCGCGCCGCCGGTGACTGACTGGATCCACGATTTCGACCATACCGATCCGCGCTGGACCGAAAACCCGTTTCCGATCTGGGACGAATTGCGCGCCCACGCTCCCGTGGTTCACACCGACCGGTTTCTAGGCTGCTATCTCCCTACCACCTATGAGGCGGTGAAGCAGATCGCCTACGATACCGAGCATTTCTCGTCCCGCCGCATCATCGTGCGCACCATCCGGCCCGAGCCGCCCGCCTCCTCGCCGCCGATCACCTCCGATCCACCGCAGCACAAGCCAGCCAAGCAATTGCTTTTGCCGCCGTTCACTCCCGACGCGATGAAGCGGCTGGAGCCGAAGGTCCGCGCCATCTGCAACGAGCTGATCGACGAATTCATCGATGAGAAAGGTTGCGATGTCGCCGCGCGTTTCACCAAGCATATCCCGGTGCGCGCCATCGCGCACATGCTAGGCATCCCCGAAAAGGACGGCGAACTGTTCATCAAATGGATCCATGAAATCCTCGAAGTCGGCATCAGCAGCGAAGAGGTCCTGATGCGGGCGGTGCACGAGATGGCCGCCTATTTCGGCGGACACATCGCGCGGCGTAAGCAACAGCCGACCGACGACCTGATCTCCACGCTGATGAACGCGCGCGACAAGGACGGCCAGCCGCTGTCGGATGGGCACGTGCAGGGCACCTTGCGCCTGCTGCTGATCGCCGGCATCGACACCACCTGGAGCGCGATCGGCTCGTCGCTCTGGCATCTCGCGAAGACGCCGGCCGATCGCGAGCGGCTTGTCGCCGAGCCGGAATTGCTGCCGATCGCAATCGAGGAATTCCTGCGCGCCTATTCGCCGGTCACCATGGCCCGGGAGGTAGTGAAGGAAACCAGCGTCAGCGGCTGCCCGATCAAGGGCGGCAACATGGTGCTGCTGTCGTTCCCCGCCGCAAACCGCGATCCCGCGATGTTTCCCGATGCGGACAAGGTCATCATCGACCGCAAGGAAAACCGGCACGCCGCGTTCGGTCTCGGCATTCACCGCTGCGTCGGTTCGAATCTGGCGCGCATGGAAATGACGGTGGCCATCGAGGAATGGCTGAAGCGCATTCCGGAGTTCCGGCTCGATCCCGCCGGCGAAGTGACCTGGTCGGAAGGCACCGTGCGCGGGCCGCGGCAGCTTCCGATGCTGTTCGGAAAGGCCGGCTGAAGGCACCGAAAATCGCGGAGGCAGCGTGACAGACCAGACCGCAAAACCGGCGCCAGCCGACCAGCTCGACATCGCCGACGTCGAGCGGCGGCTCAAGTCGATCTTCATCGGTTCGGTCGGCAACCTGGTCGAATGGTACGACTTCTACGCCTACACCGCGTTCGCGCTGTATTTCGCGCCTGCGTTCTTTCCGCACAGCGACCCGGTGGTGCAGCAGCTCAATGCCGCGGTGCTGTTTGCCGCGACATTCCTGATGCGTCCGCTCGGCGGCTGGCTGTTCGGCTTCATCGCCGACCGCTACGGCCGAAGACTGTCGCTGACGCTCTCGGTGGTCTGCATGTGCTTCGGTTCGCTGATCATCGCGGTGACGCCAACCTATGCCTCGATCGGCGTTGCCGCGCCCGCCATCCTGGCGCTGGCGCGCATCATCGAAGGGTTGAGCCTCGGCGGCGAATACGGCGCCAGCGCCACCTATCTCAGCGAGGTCGCCGACGCCAATCATCGCGGTTTCTATTCCAGCTTCCAATACGTCACGCTGATCGGCGGGCAGCTCACCGCCATTGTCGTACTGCTGCTCTTGCAAAAGGTATTTCTGACGCCGGACCAACTGAAAGAATGGGGGTGGCGGATACCGTTCGTGATCGGCGCGATGCTGGCGATCTTTGCCGCGGTGATGCGGCGCAACCTGCATGAGACTGAAGCCTTCGTCGAAGCGAAGAAGGTCGCACAGCCGAGCGGCTCGATCCGCGGGCTTTTGAATTATCCGCGCGAGCTATTGCTGGTGGTCGGGCTGACCGCCGGCGGCACCGCGGCTTTCTATACGTTCACCACCTACATGCAGACCTTCGTCAAGCTGTCGGTCGGATTGACGGAGGACCAGACCACGTTGGTCATTTTCGGCTCGCTGATCTTCGCCACCATCCTGCAGCCGCTGTATGGCGCTTTGTCCGACCGCATCGGCCGCAAGCCGCTGCTGATCTTCTTCGGCATTGCCGGCACGCTATCGACGGTGCCGATCCTGACCACGCTGAAGGCCACCAAGTCGCCGGTGATGGCGTTCCTGCTGATCTGCGCCGCCTGGATTTTTGTCGCCGGCTACACCTCGATCAACGCTATCGTGAAGGCCGAGCTGTTTCCGACCAAGGTCCGCGCGCTCGGCGTCGGCCTGCCTTATGCCATCACGGTTTCGCTGTTCGGCGGCACGGCGCCTGCGGTCGCGCTGTATTTCAAGAGTCTCGGCCACGAGGACTGGTTCTACTACTACCTCAGCGGCATGATCTTCCTGTCGCTGATCATCTATTCCACGATGCGCGACACCAAGCATGCCTCGGCCATGCATCGTCACGAATAAAGATAGTCCGTTGATCGACAGATACCGGGGAGACCGACGTGGCGAATGAGCGTTTCCAGTTTCCCGGCGCTGAAGGCCAGCAGCTCGCGGCGGCGCTGGAAGTGCCGGACCAGGCACCGGTCGCCTATGCGCTGTTCGCGCATTGTTTTACCTGCGGCAAGGACGTACTGGCGGCGAAACGCATCGCGGTCGCACTCGCGGCTAAAGGCATTGCGGTGCTGCGGTTCGACTTTACCGGACTCGGCTCCAGCGAAGGCGATTTCGCCAACTCGACGTTTTCCTCCAATGTCGCCGATCTCGTTCGCGCCGCCGAACACCTGCGGGACACGCGGCAGGCTCCCGCCATCCTGATCGGCCACAGCCTCGGCGGCGCCGCGGTGCTTGCCGCAGCCGCACAAATCCCGGAAGCCAGGGCGGTCGTCACGATTGGCGCGCCGTCCGACCCCACCCACGTCACTGGACTGTTCGCCGACAGAATCGACGATATCCGCAAGCATGGCAAGGTGGAGGTTTCGCTGGCGGGCCGGCCGTTCCAGATCAAGCGCGAATTTCTCGACGACATCGCCGAGCACAACCTGATGGGCCATGTCGGCCGTTTGCATAGAGCGCTGCTGGTGATGCATTCGCCGACCGACGATACCGTCGGCATCGACAACGCCACGCGTATCTTCATCGCCGCAAAGCATCCGAAGAGCTTTGTGTCTCTGGCCGGTGCCGATCATTTGCTGAGCGGCAAGCGCGACGGCATGTATGCCGCCGACGTCATTGCCGCCTGGGCGGAGCGCTATGTCGACATTGCGGCAGCTGAGGCCGCGCCGCTATTGCCCGAAGCGCCGCGCAACGTCATCGTCCGCGAGACTCGCAGCAGCAAGTTTCAGCAAACCGTCTCGATCGGCCCGCACCGCCTGCTGGCCGACGAACCGGTCGTCGTCGGCGGCCAGGATAGCGGCCCCGGCCCTTACGATTTCCTGCTGGCGGGCCTCGGCGCCTGCACCTCCATGACCATGCGCCTCTATGCCGACCGCAAATCGCTGCCGCTGGAGCGGGTGACCGTGACGCTTAAACATAGCAGGATCCACGCCGAGGATTGCGCGGAGTGCGAGACCAAAGCCGGCATGCTCGACCAGATCGACCGCACGATCGCGATGGAAGGCGCGCTGGATAGCGGGCAGCGCCAGAGCCTGATGGAAATCGCCGACAAGTGCCCGGTGCACCGGACGCTCACCTCGGAGATCCGCATCCTCACCCATGCCGCGGATTGAACGGCCGGACCAGCGAGCGTAATATAGAGGCAAAGGAGCCGCACATGCCGGCTGTCGCGCGCATCGATCCGAAGAGCGTCTTCTCCGCCGAGGAATGGCGGCGGTTGACTGCGCGCAGTTCGTTGCGGGGCATGCTCTTGGTTGCGCATGCGTGGGGCACCATCATTGCGGCGGTGGCGCTGGTGACGCTGTGGCCCAATCCGCTGTCATGGCTGTTAGCCGTGATGATCGTCGGCACGCGCCAGCTTGGCCTTGCGATCCTGATGCACGAAGCGGCGCATGGCGGGCTCCATGCCAACAAGGCGATCAACGAATGGATCGGCCAATGGCTGTGCGCGGTGCCGGTCGGCGCCGATCTTGCGAGCTACCGCTCCTACCATCTGCAGCATCACAAGTTTACCCAGCAGCCGGAAGATCCCGACCTGTCGCTGTCGGCGCCGTTTCCGATCACCAGGGAAAGTTTTGGCCGCAAGGCGGTCCGCGACCTCACCGGGCAGACTTTTGTCAAGCAGCGGCTGCCGCTGTTGCTGTCCCTGTTCAAGCGCAGGCCAGTCCACGTCGAGATTTCACACGAGAGTTTTGTCTCGAGCGGCGCCGACAAGATGGCGCGGTTTCTTCTGCTGAACGCGTTGCTGTTCGGCCTGTTCTGGCTGGCCGGCGCCGGCGTCTGGTATTTCGGCGTATGGCTATTCGCGATGGCGACATGGCTGCCGCTGGTCACCCGCGTGCGCAACATCGCCGAGCACGCCTGCACCAGCACCGGATCCGATCCATTCAGCCAGGCCCGCACCACGCTCGCCAACCCGATCGAGCGCGCATTCATCGCGCCCTATTGGGTCAACTATCACGCCGAGCATCATTTCTTCATGTATCTGACTTGCTATCGCCTGCCGGAAGCGCATCGGCTGCTCAGCGAGAAGGGCTTAATCACGCGCGTGACGGTGAGCCGCGGCTATCGCGACGTGCTGCGCCTCGCCACCTCGGCCCGCGGCGCCTGAGCGGGATCCTGGATCGCGACCAGCGGCGGTACGCGAAGCATCCCGCGCAGACCCAACGCCGAGCCAAGCAGGATTCCGGCGACCGCCACGAACGAGCCGAGCGCCAGCGTCGACAATCCAGTCAGGCCCTGCCCGATCGAGCAGCCATAGGCCATCGCGCCGCCCGCGCCCATCAATGCGGCGCCGCCGACCGAGCGCAGCATGTGCCGCGGCGAGCTGTAGCCTTCCAGCTGGAAACGGCCGGTCGCCAGCGCGGTGACGAAGCTGCCGGCCAAGACGCCGAGCACCATCATGATCCCGAAGTTCAGGCTGAGCCCGGTGGAGAGCATGACGTATTGAACGCTGTCGGCGATCGGCGCGATGAAGGTCAGCGAGGTGACCGGCGCTGGGTTGAAATCATCGGCGCCGAGATAGCCCGTCGCGAACCAGCCCGCGGCGACCAGCAAGCCGACGGCAAGGCCCGCGGCGATCTGGCCCTTCGAACGCAGGAACGCGGTATGCGCGAAGGCAAAGATGATCAGCCCGCCGCTGATCGCGGACGCCGCCAGCATCCGCGCGAAGGTCTCGGTCAGACCGAATTTTGCGAGCAGCGCGGGAAGCGAAATGACCGTTGGCGCGACCTGGGTCCACTGCAGCGCCGCGACACGCGCAGGCGCAATCAAACCTTTCAGCGTCATCTCCGCGGCGATGCCGAGCACGAGCACGACGACCAGCGACCGCAGATTGCCGCGCCCAAGCAGAACCAGCGCGCGCGAACCGCAGCCGTTCGACAGCACCATGCCGTATCCGAACAGAATGCCGCCAAGCAGCATCAGCGGCGCCGAGAACGACGGCTGCAGGTAAATGGATTTGCCGAGATCGATCAGGCCGCTCGCGGCCAGGAGCTGCGCGGCGGCAATGGCGGTGCCGAGCGCGAGCGCGTAGCTGCGGATCGGGCGGCCGTCGCCGTTGGCCCACCAGCCGCGCAGGCTGCTCAGCAGGCAAAAGCCGCTCAGCAGTCCGACAGCGCCATAGGCAAGCCCGATCAAGAGGCCCGAATAGACCGCGATATTGGCAGACAACGGCACCGGCGTTTCCTGTTCCGCGTGGAAGATTGTTCTCTTCAGATGGGGTGCAAGCCCCTGAACTGCCAGCAAAATACCGCGTCCGGAGGCGTTTCGTCCACGGTCTGCCGAATTTAAGTAGGAAGCTGTCGCATCCGCGGCGGCGCGGGGAAGGATTCCGCCGCGCCTCCACTCATTGCGAGATTTTTGTTCTCGCGCGCGCCTCAGGCCGCCCGCGCACTCATCGTCAAAAGGTCGTAGCGCGCGACCGGCTCATCGTTCTGGTTGAAGACCTCGACGTCCCAGCGCACCTCCCCGTATTCCGGTTTACGCGCCGGCGATTTCTGCTTCACCGTCAGCCTGACGCGGATCACGTCATCCGGCGACACAGGTTTGAGAAATCGCAGATTGTCGAGCCCGTAATTTGCGAGCAGCGGTCCCGGCGCCGGATCGACGAACAGTCCGGCGGCGAAAGCGAGGATGAGGTAGCCGTGGGCGACCCTCCCGGGAAAGAATGGGTTGGCCTTTGCCGCCGCTTCGTCCATATGCGCGTAAAATTTGTCGCCGGTGAATTCGGCAAAATGCTCGATGTCGGCGAGCGTGATCGGCCGGCTTGCCGTCTCGATCGTATCGCCGACGTTGAGGTGATCGTAATCGCGCTTGAACGGGTGCACTTCCGCGAGCGGCGCCGGCGCGCCTTTCATCCAGCTTCCCGTCAGCGCCGACAGCCGGGCCGGCGACGCCTGCACCGCGGTGCGTTGCATGTAATGAAATACGGCGCGCAGGCCGCCGAGCTCTTCGCCGCCGCCGGCACGACCGGGGCCACCATGCACCAGACCCGGTAGTGGCGAGCCGTGGCCGGTGGACTCCCTGGCGCAATCGCGGTCCAGGATCAGGATGCGGCCATGATACGGCGCGATGCCGACGATGACCGCCTCGGCCACCGCTGGGTCATGCGTGAATAGAGACGCGACCAAGCTGCCCTCGCCGCGCCGCACGAGTTCAATCGCCTGGTCGAGATTGTCATAGGCCATCACGGTCGCAACAGGCCCGAACGCTTCGCTGTCGTGTATCCGCTTGGCGCCGGCCAGGTCGGTGGCCCGCAACAGCACCGGCGACATGAACGCGCCTTCCGCCGGGTCGATGCCTTCCACCGTGCAACGATTCGGATCGCCGAACACGATCTCCGCTTCGCTTTGCAGTTTTCCGATTTGCGCGCGCACGGCGTCACGTTGCGCGCGGCTGACCAGCGGCCCCATCGCCTTGTCGTCGCTGCGCGGATCGCCGAGCCTGATTTGCGCCAATGACGATCTCAACGCGGCGATCACGCCGGCTTCCTGCGCCCTAGGCACCAGGATGCGCCGGATCGCAGTGCATTTCTGGCCGGCCTTCGCGGTCATCTCACGCACCACTTCACGGACGAACAGCTCGAACTCCGGCTGCTCCGGTGTGACGTCGGGGCCGAGCATCGCGGCATTGAGCGAATCCCGCTCCGCGACAAAGCGGATGGAATGTTTGGCGATATTGGGGTGCGCGCGCAGCCTTTCCGATGTCTCGATGGACCCCGTGAACGAGATCACATCCTGCCCGCCGAGATGGTCGAACAGGTCGCCGGTCCCGCCGCAGATCAGCTGCAGGCTGCCCGGCGGCAGGATCGCCGATTCATGCATCAAGCGAACCAGCGCTTCGGTCACATAGGCCGTTGCGCTCGCCGGCTTGCAGATCACCGGAACGCCGGCGAGGAATGCGGGCGCGAATTTCTCCAGAAGCCCCCAGCAGGGGAAGTTGAAGGCGTTGATATGTACGGCGACGCCATGCAGCGGCGACAAGATATGCTGGCCGACGAAACTGGCGCCCTTCGACAGGCTCTCGACGTCGCCTTCGACCACGAATTTCGCATCGGGGAGGTCACGGCGGCCGCGCGACGCATAGGCCGACAGCGTGCCAATGCCTCCCTCGATATCGATCGCATTGTCGCGCCGGTTGGCCCCTGTATCGCCGGCCAGGCGGTAAAGCGATTCCTTGCGCTCGCTTAAATAAGGCGCGAGCGCCCGCAGCCGGTCGGCACGCTGGTGAAACGACAGCTCTCGTAAGCTTGAGCCGCCGACCTCGCGGGCGTACTTGGTCATCGCCGCAAAATCGAGGCCGGCACTCGATATGCGCGCGACAATGCGGCCATCCACCGCGCTGGCGATCTCGGTGAGGCTGCCTACCGGCTCGACCCAGCGGTCGAGCGCCATGCTCTGCAAAGTAGTAGCCATGGATCCCCCGGTTTGATTTGCGCCGCAACGCGCCCCACGAATTTGACGCGGGCGGCCGCCATTGACACCATGGTGCCTGACTGATGATTTACCGACCGATGGTTCAATTCAAGAGGCACCACCATGGCCCTTGGACCCGTGGAGGAAACCGTGGACCGGCTTTCGCCCGACGAGCTCGCGCGCGCCTGCGCGGATGCGATGTGGAAGGACGACCATGCGAGCCGCGGCCTTGGCATGGAAATCCTCGATATCGGGTCGGGGACCGCAACGATGGCGATGACGGTGAAGCCCGATATGGTCAATGGCCAGGGCATCGCTCATGGCGGCTTTATTTTTACACTGGCGGATTCGGCCTTCGCCTTTGCCTGCAATTCGCACAACGAGCGCGTGGTCGCGGCGCAGGGCAGCATCACCTTCATCAAGCCCGGCAAGCTCGGCGACCGCCTGGTAGCCACCGCCAGCGAAATCTCGCGCTCCGGGCGGTCGGGAATCTACGACGTCCATGTCGCCGTCGATGACGTCGTGATCGCGGAATTCCGCGGCCATTCCCGCAGCCTTGGCGGTGAGTGGCTGGGCGCCGAATAGTGCATACAGGGGAATCGATGTCCAAGGCAAAACCGAACCTTCGAGCGAGTGGCAGCGTACCGCTGCTGGACGAGGCGGAGCGCGCCTCGCGCGACGAAATCATCGCCCTGCAGACCAAGCGCATGGCCTGGACGCTGGCGCACGCTTACGAAAACGTCGCGCATTACAAGAAGGCGTTCGACGCCAAGGGCGTGCATCCCGCCGACTTCAGGCGGCTTTCCGACCTCGCCAAATTTCCCTTCACCGTCAAGACCGACCTTCGCGACAACTATCCCTTCAACATGTTCGCGGTGCCCCGCGAAAGGCTGGTGCGCGTCCATGCCTCTTCGGGAACGACCGGCAAGCCGATCGTGGTCGGCTACACGCAAGGAGATATCGACATCTGGTCGGAAGTGATGGCGCGCTCGATCCGCGCCGCGGGCGGCCGCCGCGGCATGATCATGCACAACGCCTACGGCTACGGGCTGTTCACCGGAGGATTGGGCGCCCATTACGGCGCCGAGCGGCTCGGCTGCACCGTGGTGCCGGTGTCGGGCGGCATGACCGAACGACAGGTGCAGCTGATCAACGATTTTCAGCCCGACATCATCACCGTGACGCCGAGCTACATGCTGGCAATCCTTGACGAGTTCAAGCGGCAGCGGCTGGATTCGCGGAAGTCCTCGCTCAAGTTCGGCATCTTCGGCGCCGAGCCCTGGACCAACGCGATGCGGGCCGAAATCGAGCAGGCGTTCGACATGGACGCCACCGACATTTACGGGCTCTCAGAGGTGATCGGCCCCGGCGTCGCGCAGGAATGCGTGGAGACCAAGGACGGCCTGCATGTCTGGGAAGACCATTTCTATCCCGAGGTGATCGATCCGGAGACCGGCGCGGTGCTGGCGGACGGCGAAAAGGGCGAATTGGTCTTCACCTCGCTGACCAAGGAGGCGTTTCCGATCGTTCGCTACCGCACCCGCGACCTGACGCGGCTATTGCCGGGCACCGCGCGGCCCGGGATGCGGCGCATGGAGAAGGTCACCGGCCGCTCCGACGACATGATCATCCTGCGCGGCGTCAACGTATTCCCGACCCAGATCGAGGAAGCACTGCTCGCCACCGACTGGTGCGGCGGTCACTTCATCATCGAGCTGACGCGCGAAGGCCGTATGGACGAGATGGTGGTGCTCGCCGAAGCGCGGCCGGAGAGCTGGGACGGCAGCGGCCTCCATAGCCAGGCGGAAAAGGTCTCGACCTTCATCAAGAATACCATCGGAATCACCACGCAGGTCAGGATCGTTGCACCGGAAACGCTGGAGCGCTCGCTCGGCAAGGCGAGGCGCGTGTTCGACAAGCGGCCCAAGGATTAGTGAACGGATTGAGGAGCACAAGATGACTGACGATCTTTCACGCCGCGATCTGCTGGGATCCTCGGCTGCGGCCGCCGTTGCGGCAGTGTTTCCATCGCTCGCGCCGTTGGATACAGCGGTGGCTCAGTCGGTCCCATCGTCAGCCGCCGAAATCGTTGCCGCGATCCGTGAAAAGAAGATCACTGCGACGGCCGTCACCAAAGCCGCGCTCGAACGCGCCGAGCACGTGAAGGGCCTCAATGCCTTCATTTTCCTGAATAAGGATGGCGCGCTCGCGGCGGCGGCGGAGATCGACGAGAGACGAAGCGGTCCTTTCGCCGGTCCTCTCGCTGGCCTTCCTGTCGTCATAAAGGACAACATCAATACCGTTGACATGCCGACATCGGGGGGCACGCCGGCGCTGCAGAATGCCCACCCGTCGCGCAACGCGCCATCAATTGATAAGCTTTTTAAGGCCGGCGCCATCATCATCGGCAAGACCAATTTGCACGAATTGGCGTTTGGAATCACCAGCACCAATCTGTCGTCGTTCGCGGGCCCGGTGAAGAATCCTTACGATAAGACCCGAATTCCCGGCGGCTCGTCGGGCGGAACGGCGGCGGCGATTGCGGCCGGCATCGTCACCTGCGGACTTGGCACCGATACCGGCGGCTCAACACGCATTCCGGGTGCGCTCACCGGCACCGTCGGCTTGCGGCCTTCGGTCGGCAATGGCGGGCCGGATCGGCGCTACAATGACGAGAACATGGTCGTCCCGATCAGCCATACTCGTGACACCATAGGCCCGATGGGTCGCACCGTCGCCGATGTTGCATTGCTCGATTCGGTGATTACCCGCTCGGAGCTCGCAGTCGCGGCGCCGCTGCGCGGCAAGCGGTTCGGTGCGCCGCCGATCTTGTGGGGCGGTCTCGACCGGGACGTCGAGAATGCGATGAAGGCGGCGCGCGAGAAGCTGGAAAGCGCGGGCGCGGTCTTTGTCGAAGCCGATATTGCCGGCCTGTTCGAGCAGAACGCCAAGGTTTCCTTCCCACTGGCGCTGCACGAGCCGATCGAGGACTTTGCCGCCTATCTCAAGGCGTCGCATCTCCCGGACATTACCCTTGCCGACATCGCGGCAAAGATAGCCAGTCCCGACGTCAAGGGCGCCTTCGGCGCAATCACCGCCGACGCCTTCGGCGCCAAATACCCGGATGCGCTTACCGTGCAGCGTCCGGCATTGCAGAAGATGTATGCCGATTACTTCCGCGACAACAATGTGGATGCCATCCTGTTTCCGACCACGATCGCGCCGGCGCCCCTGATCGATGCCGTCAACGGCTCCGGGGAGATGTCTATCAATGGCGGCCCACCGGTGCCTGTTTTCGATACCATGATCCGCAACACCGATCCCGGCAGCAATGCCGGCATCCCGGGCCTCTCGCTGTTCGCCGGGATGACGCCGGGCGGCTTGCCTGTCGGGCTCGAAATCGACGGCCCGGTCGGCAGCGATCCCAAATTGCTCGCGCTCGGCCTTTCGATCGAGGCGATCCTCGGCAACGCCCCGCCGCCGAAGCTATGAACCCTGCCGTCATCGCGAGCGAAGCGAAGCAATCCAGAGCCGCGAGCGAAGACTGGATTGCTTCGTCGCAAGGGCTCCTCGCAATGACGGCTAGATATGGTCGTAGTCGACCACCACCTTGTCCGACAGCGGCCGCGCCTGGCAGGTGAGGATAAACCCGGCGCCGGTTTCCCACGGCTCCAGCGAATAGTTTACTTCCATGCGCGCCTCGCCTTCGATCAGTTTGGCGCGGCAGGTCGAGCACATGCCGCCCTTGCAGGCGAACGGCAGGTCCATGCCGGCGCGCAACGCCGCGTCGAGAATGGATTCGTCTTCCGCCACCGGCACCTCGCGACGTTTGCCGTCGATGATCAACGAGGCCAGCGCTTTCGGCGCGGCGGTGGCCGGCACCGCCGCCTTCGGCCGCGGCTTGCCGCCGAATTCCGAGACGAAGCGCTCGACGTGAATCCGTTCAGGGGCAATGCCGATGTCCCGGCAGGTAGCCTCGATATCCTCGCTCATGCCGGCCGGACCGCAGATGAAGACGTGGTCGACGCTTCCCGCCGGCACGAGTGCGCGCAACAGCAGCCGGACCTTGTCGCCGTCCACCCGGCCGTGCAGGATCGGGATGTCCTGCTCTTCCCCGGAAATCACATGGAAGACCGAAAACCGCTGCAGGAAGCGGTCTTTCAGTTCTTCCAGCGCTTCGCGAAACAGCATGCCGGCGGTCGAGCGGTTGCCGTAGAACAAAAAGAAACGGCTGTGCGGCTCGCGCGTCAGCACGCCCTTGATGATGGAGAGGATCGGCGTGATCCCCGAACCCGCGGCAAACCCCACATGGATCCGTGCCTGGTCGGGCGCGTGCGCGATCCCGAAGCGGCCGGTCGGCGTCATCACGTCGAGCTGGTCGCCTGCCTTCAGCTGATCTGCCGCCCAGCTCGAGAATGCTCCGCCGTCGACCTTTTTCACGGCGATGCGGAGCTCGTGATCATCGGGCCCCGAGCAGATCGAATAGGAGCGCCGCACTTCATGGCCGTCCATGGTCGTGCGCAACGTGAGATATTGCCCCGGCGCAAAGGTGTATTCGCTCGCCAGCTCGCCCGGTATCGCAAAGGTAAGCGAAATCGCGTCCGCGGTTTCCCGGCGCAGGTCGCTGACGGCGAGGCGATGGAAGCGGGGAATCGAAGCCATTTTCAATGGCACTTGAAATAGTCGAACGGCTCGCGGCAGCTCTTGCAGCGCCACAATGCCTTGCACGAGGTCGAGCCGAATTCCGAGAGCAGCTCGGTGTCGCCGGATTCGCATTGCGGGCACGGCACCATCACCTCGCCGAACAGCGCGCGGCGGCCACTGCCGGCGCGCGGCGGCACGATGCCGTAATCCCTCAGCTTGCGGCGACCGTCCTCGCTCAGCCAGTCGGTAGTCCAGGCCGGCGACAGCACGGTATGTACTTTCCGATCGGCGATGCCTTCGCGCGCCAGCGCCAGCTCGATCTCCAGCGCGATCATGTTCATCGCCGGGCATCCGGAATAGGTCGGCGTGATTGCAACTTCCACGCAGCCATTCCTCACCGTGACATCCCGGAGCACACCGAGATCGGCGATGGTGAGCACCGGAATTTCCGGGTCCACCACCTGCGCCGCCGCGTCCCAGGCGCGCTGCCTGAGATCGGCATCGCTCTGCATTGCGCCTACCACGTGGCCCCCGGAAAGGTGCGCTGCATCGACTGCAATTCAGCCAGCAGATGTCCAAGATGCTCGCTGTGCCGGCCAAAGCGGCCACCCTGCTGCATCCAGTCGTTGTTCGGCAGCGTCAACGTCGCCTCGGTCAAGACGCTTGTGACCGTCTGCAGCCATCGCGGGCGCAGGCCAGCAGTGTCGACTGCGATTCCGGCTTCGATCAACCCGCGCTCACTATCGTCGGCCTGGAACATCTCGCCGGTGTAGGCCCACAGATCGTCGACCGCGCTTTGCGCGCGGCGGTGGCTTTCGTCGGTGCCGTCGCCGAGCCGCACCATCCATTCTGAACAATGCCGCAGGTGATAGGCGCTCTCCTTCTCGGATTTGGCGGCGATCGCGGCCAGTGTGGTATCACGCGATGCCATCATCGCGCGCCAATAGAGGTCCGCGAATGCCGCGTAGAAAAACTGCCGGGCCATGGTCTGGGCGAAATCGCCGTTCGGGCGTTCGACCAGCAACAGATTGCGGTATTGGCGCACGTCGCGCAGAGAGGCGAACTTGTCCTCGTCGTTGCAATTGCCTTCGACCTTGGCGGCATATGAATAAAGCTCGCGCGCCTGCCCGAGCAAATCGAGGCCGATATTGGCCAGCGCCATGTCCTCTTCCAGCATCGGCGCGTGGCCGCACCATTCCGACAGCCGATGCCCGAGGATCAGCGCGTCGTCGGC
>Ga0066662_10000152_pt1 | contig 28408 bp, 32 predicted proteins | sample GraSoiAngelo_111_FD_133939 | JGI IMG/M metagenome (GOLD analysis project Ga0066662, IMG submission 133939) | Grasslands soil microbial communities from the Angelo Coastal Reserve, California, USA - 14_0903_12_40cm | ecosystem: Environmental > Terrestrial > Soil > Grasslands | place: USA...
ATCGTCGAGGAGACGGAGATCGCCGGCCGCCCCGCCATCGTGCCCGCCATTCGCGGCAGCGCGTGGATCACGGGCATCAGCCAGGTGCTGGTTGACCCGTCGGATCCGTTCCCCGAGGGCTACCGCCTCACCGACACCTGGGGCGTCGACTAGGGCTTCGGCACCACCACGGTGCCCGCGATCCGATCGTGCAACGCCTGCTTGCGCGGCGTCCAGATCACCATCAGGTATCCGATCCCGAGGGTGAGGACGTTGAGCGTGCCCGCGAAGTACCGGCCGGTCGCCCGGGCGAAGCTGATGCGGTTCCCGGCCTCGTCGGTGATGATCAGGTTCAGCGCCATCTTGCCGACCGTTGCCCGGCGGGACGAGCTCTGCAGGAGCGCGGAGTAGAGCCACGAGGCGAGGATGCCGGCCGCGAGCACCAGGCTGAACACCGCCCAGTCGCCGCTCCAGTGCAGCGTGACCTTGCCGCTGGCGTCGGTGGTGCTCGTCACCTTCGGCTGGTTGGACGGCAGGACGAAGGCCGAGAGGATGTTGTAGGGGATGCCCACGATCAGCTGGTCGATCACCCAGGCGCCGACCCGCTGCCAGAAGCTTGCGTATCGCGCCGCGGCCTGAGGCGCCGCCAGCCCGCCCACCGATCCCACCCACGAACCGCAGCTCGGGCAGAAGCTGGCGTCCTCGGCGTGGAGTGCGCCGCAGTGCTGGCAGTAGGGCACGGTGGCGACGATACCAACCGGGCGCGATGTGATAGGTGTACACCGTGCCCGACGCCCTGCCCGTGACAGAAGGAACGATCCCGTTCTCCGGCGGGGAAACGTGGTACCAGGTGATCGGCGATGGCGAGAAGGACGGAGCCCTGCCGGTGCTGCTGCTCCACGGTGGGCCGGGCGGTGCGCACGACTACATGGAGCCGATGGGTGAGCTGGCACGCACCGGGCGGCGCGCGATCTTCTACGACCAGCTTGGCTGCGGTCGCTCGCCGTATCCGAGCGAGCCGTCGAAGTGGACGGTCGAGCTGTTCGTGGAGGAGGTCGACGCGGTGCGCGACGCGCTGGGTCTCGACCGCCTGCACGTGCTGGGCCAGTCGTGGGGCGGCATGCTCGGCATGGAGTACGCCCTGACCCAGCCCGAGGGGCTTCAGAGCCTGATCATCTGCGACTCCCCGTCGAGCATGGAGCTGTGGGTGAAGGAGGCCAACCGGCTGCGGGCGCTCCTGCCTCCCGAGGTGAACGAGACGCTGCTCCGGCACGAGCAGGCGGGGACGACCGACAGCGAGGAGTACGAGGCCGCATGTGAGGTTTTCTATGACCGGCACGTCTGCCGCGTCGTGCCGAACCCAGACTACGTCAAGCGGTCGCTGGCGCAGATGCCGAACGAGGTCTACATGACCATGAACGGCCCCAGCGAGTTCCACTGCATCGGCACGCTTCGGACGTGGGACGTGACGCCCCGGCTGGGCGAGATCGAGGTGCCCACGCTCGTCATCTCGGGGCAGTATGACGAGGCCACGCCGCTGATCGCGCGGACGGTGCACCAGGCGATCCCCGGCTCGGAGTGGGTGCTGTTCCAGGACAGCTCGCACATGCCGCACGTCGAGGAGCCGGAGCGGTTCCTGCAGGTGGTGGGGGACTGGCTCGAGGGCCACGATCCGGGTGCCTGAGCGGCCAGACGCTACAATGAGGGCTGTACCTTCAAGGGGGCGACCTGGTTTCGACACGGTCGATCTTCGTGGAGGGCTGCAAGCCGAGGTTCCAGGTGGCCTCGTAAAATCCCTGGAAATCACGCAAGTGCGGAATCTGATCTCGCACTCGCTGCCTAATTAACTAGGTAGCGCATCGGCCCCTCCGGCCCGCGGGAGGGATCGCCGGTGTCATCCAGCGGGCTTGCCGGAAGGGGGAACGCCTCTGCCGCCGACCGGGACTTCAAAGAGGGGCTAGCTCGCGCGGTGGCCCGTCCGGGGGCAGCCGCAGGGCGAATGTCAAACCCGGACTACGCTTGTAGACGCTCTTCTCGTGCGGTCGTGGACGCGGGTTCGATTCCCGCCGCCTCCATCAAGATCCGATTGTCGCTATGCCCTGCGCCGGCGGGTGCCGCCGCAAGTCGTCCAGGGTTCTGTCGGTGAATCCGCCACCGCAGCTATCTCCCGGGATCCGTGCGCGTCACGTTCGCAGATGTTCTCGTCAAGGTAGTACCCGGTTCCGCGCACCTCGACGGCGAGGAGAACGTATGCCGATTGGCTGTCGGGCTCCGCGCGGATCTGAACGACGTGTGTAATCCCGGCTGGGAGAGTGCTCAGGGCAGCGTCCTCGGGTGTCGGGAACCCGTGCATGCCGTGAGTATCCGCCACCCGGCCAGTCGGGGGGAACCTCAGCCAGCGCCGAGCCGTCCGATCACGGCCGCAAACCGGGAGCAATCACGTATGAGAACCGCGTGGTTGAGCCGGCTTTCGGACTTCTCGCTGGCTTCGCCTCCATTAACTCACGCTGATTCTCAGTCCACGCGGTGCGTATCCTGCACGATCTCATGACCGAACCGGTGCTTCCTGGTTGAAAGGGCTGCCCTGCCCTCAGCCCCTTCCCATCGGGAACGGGAACGGGGCCTCATCGCGTCGGCGCTGGAGCCTTAACCGTGGAAGGGCGGGTCTTTGATCCTTCGCCGGCTGATTCGGGCGATGCTGGCTGGTGGGAGTGGGGTGGTTCGATCAGTGCTTGGAGTCGTGCCGACGCGACGTAGGAGACGACGACCGCGACGATCACAATCGGCATCATGTCGAGGCCGTCGCTTCCCAGGAAGACGGTCGTCAGCAACACGGCCGTGAGTGGCATCCCCAGCATGGCGGCCGTCATCGCTCCCATACCCATGCCGGCACCGGCGATCATTGGCAAGCCCGGCAGGTGGGAGAGCGCGATGCCCATCGTTGCCCCGAGGAACACGCCCGGGAACACCGGGCCGCCGCGGAAGCTGCTCAAGGACAGCCCGTATGCCAATCCTTTGCAGATGAGCAGCATCACGAGAGCTCCGGCGGTGAACGTCCCTGCCTCGTGGATGAGTGGTGCGAGTGCGCTTTGCCCGGAGAACAGCACCAGCGAGGAGTCCTTGTTGGTCGTCTGCTCGAACAGGATTGCCAAGCTGGCGATCGCCAGCCCGAGGATGGGCATCAGGAACACCATGTGTGGCGTCACCGCTGTCCGCACCCGCTTTGCTGCGTAGTGGATCGCGGCGCCGATCATCGCCGCGGCGACGCCGATTCCGATTGCCCACAGGAACTCGGCGAGCGTCGGTGTGCCAAACGCGGGGATGCCAGAGATCGCCAGCGAGAAAGTCCCAAACCCAGTCCAGTTGTCCAGGCCGACGAAGATCAGTGATCCGATGCCGGCGGCGAGCAGGCCGGGCACCAAGACGACGCCCATCATGGCGCCTCCGATGCCGACCATCTCCATCAGCAGGAAGGCGCCGACGATCGGTGACCCCAACAGTGTGCTGACCGCCGCGAAGCTCCCCGCCAGGCCGATCACAACTGCCGCCTGGGGCGGTGCATCCTTCTTGGCGAGGTGTACCGCCCAGGCGCCCAGCCCGCCGCCCAACGCTATCAGCGGCGCCTCGGGGCCAAGCACCACTCCCGCGCTCAGCGTGACGAACGCGGCTGCAACGATCCCCGGCAGGTCGATCGCTTGAGCCGGGCCACCGCCCGTCTTGAGCCCATCAGCCGGTGAGTGGCCACCCATACCCGGGAGGTGGCGAATCACAAGCGCAACCAGCAGACCACCGAGTGCCAGTACCGGTAGCGGCCACCAGGTGGGCGTACTATCGAATCCGAGGTCGCTCGGAAGCGTTGTGAAGACGAACGTCTGCGACTTGCCGACCGCGTACAAGAAGACGTAAGCGGCGATCGCGACCGGCACGCCGATCACGCCGCTGAAGACCAGCAGCACGAGGTACTCACGGCTGCGAAGGAGCTGCGCGGGATCCGCCGGGGCGGCGGGATCCGGTGTGGCCGACGGCGGTGTCAGAGGCGCCGAGCCGGTCATACCCATCTCCGGGACCGTTCGTGCTGACCGTGTAGCGGGATGGCGCTCATGTGATGATGGCCGCGTTTGGGAGCGGAGCAGTCTTCCCCAGACGACGCCTGGAGATTTCTTCCAGCCGGCGCTCTTTGCGATCCGCACGGGCTCGCGTCCGGCCAGCACCACGCCTCACCGTTCCGCGAGTTGCCGGTCGGCCGTTCATCGTTGCCGTTTCGCTAGCTCGACGCGGAGGTGGTTGATCTCGGCCTTGAGCACGTGGAGCCCGCCGCCCTCAGACGTCAGCTCGTCGAGCTGCTGCATGAGCGGATCGCCGCCCTTCTCGCGAAGCTCTGCCTGTGCCCGCGTGACGAACACGCTGGTCACCGCCGCTGTCAGCACCGAAAGCAGCGACAGGCCGCCAAGCATCAAGATCCCCGCAACGACCCTGCCCGATGTTTGTTCCGGTACGACATCCCCATATCCGACGGTGGTAACGGTCTGGATCGCCCACCACACCCCCAGTCCTGTGTTGGGAAATGCCTTGGCGTCCACACGGTGTTCGAGCCAACCGAACACAACGGCCATGGCAAGCCAGAACACCAAGATCACCAAAGCGGCCGAGCCCGGCCGAGGCGCGCGGACCCAAAGCAGATCCCTCAGCGGCCGATGCCTCCGGGGAGATTGCGACTCGCTCGGCGGGGAGCTAGACATCCTCGTCCTGTCCGGTTCACTGTCGGACCGCATCGCTAGACCAGCACCCCGCCCAGTATCCCTTCTCCCTAGTGCGCCCCTGCCGTCGGCTGCGGCGGAGACATGAAGGCGCCGAAGATCCAAAGGATCGGGAAGAAGAGCCCAAAGAAGAACATCCAACCGTGTCCGTTCCTGAGCGTCATCAGCCCAAGCGTGAACGCCACGATCAGATATAGAAAGATGCCGCCGATTCCGACTCCCCACCACATGATGCCTCCCTTGTGTGCCTTAACTCTCTTCGTTGACCGTAATCCACGTTCGGCCGATGGGTCATCGGTAAAACCCTGATCTCGGCCCTCACCAGGTTCGTGATACTCTGGGTACTGCGACGGCTTGGCCCGACTGGCCCGCTCGAGTGAAGAAACCTCGCGGGTAGTTCTGCCGGCTGATCGATCCCCCAGTGGAAGGACTGCGCAATGGCGAATCAGACCGTGGTAATGGGCATCTTCAAGGACGAGGCCTCGGCAGACATGGCGGCCGGAACGCTGAAAGATTCAGGGCTGGCTCGCGGAGATGCGATCGGCGTGCTCGTCCTCAACGAGAACGGCGAAGTCAAGGCCGAGAAGGTCGGAAAGCGCAGTGCGGGCAAGGGCGCGGGTATCGGCCTGGCCCTAGCGCTGTTCACGCCCGTCGGCCTGGCCGCCGGAGTGATCGGCGGCGGACTGCTAGGCGCACTCCACCACAAGGGGCTCGGACTCAACGAGGCAGATCGTGAGCGGATCGGTGCCGAACTGACGGACGGTAAGGCGGCCGTTGGTGTCTTGGCGCCCGTCGCCGAAGCGGATGCCGTCACGGCCAAGCTCACCGAGCTGGGCGCAGCCACTGAGACCCACGAGGTCACAGACGAGGCGCTCGAGGAAGCCCATACCGCCGACACCACAGTCGCGACCTAATAACCGCCGAACAGCCTGACAACCACACAGGGGCGCCAGTTGACGGCCCTGTGTGGTCGCGGCGGAATGATACGCGGGTTCGATTCCCGCCTATCCGAGAATGCGAGAGCCAACGATGAGGGCGCCTAAGACGAGCAAGGCAAGTCCCGCCAGCCGCTCTGCGCCCTCTCGGATCTCCTCGCCCACCCGTGCGCCGAGCCTGACGCCAACCTGTGTGACGATGAAGGCCTGCAGCCCGATAAGCACCACGGCCACGCCGATGGAGATGCCCAGCAGTCCAACCGAGAACCCGATCGCCAACTCGTCGAGACTGACACTCATTCCAAGGCCGATCAGCGCAAGACCTTGGGTTCGCGCCATCTGCGAGACCGCCTGCAGCTCTTCGTCCTCATCCTTCTCGAGCAGCATGTACGCACCGAGGAGCATGAGCAGCGCGCCGGCGATGTAGTCGGCCGCAGCGCCGACCGCCTGGCCCAGTCGCGCTCCGATTACAAACCCCACCAGCGGCATCAGCCCCTCGAACGCGGCGAAGACCAGCGAGAGGCGCAGCCGTTCGCGCTTGTCGACACCCGCCACACCGATCGCAGCCGACACGGCGAACGTGTCCAGCGCGAGAGGCAGGATCAGCGCAACGAGCCGAAGCATGATCTGAGCCTACGCGAGGCCATCGATCTGAGGGCGGCGCGCAGCGACACGAGCGGTCGGCCAGCTGCGGGCTGAGGGCGAGCGCCGCCTGGGTTCGTGATGGGGGCGCTTCAAGGTTGCTCGCGGAAGATGGCACGCGCTTCTCGAGCGGCGTAGAAGACGAGCACGTAGCTGGCGGCTGGGTCGGCCCACCACCAGCCGAGCAGGGCGTTTAGGAGTAGGCCGAGCAGAACCGCCGCCGCCAGGATCCCGTCCACGAACGTGACCCGGCCCTCGGCTTGGAGCACCGGATTGCCCAGCCTGGCGCCGGTGCGTGCCTTCCCCGCCGCTAGTGCAAACATCACGGCGGCGGTGATGGCGGTCCAGGCGATCCCGCCGATGCTGTGATGGGCGTGGTGGCCGGTTGCGAGTACCCAGGTGGACTGCGCGAATAGGTAGAGAGCGAGCACGATGAAGGCGCTGGCGATCAGCCGAAGCGCCGGCCGGCGGCGCGTGTCGTGCGCGTCGCTGAGCTCCCAGATGACGACCGTCGAGGCGGCGATCTCGATCAGGCTGTCGAGCCCAAAACCGGCAAGCGCGACCGAGCGAGCGGCAACAGCCGTGATCCCCAACACGACTACGCCGAGGACGTTCCAGGCCAGGGTCGTGTACTCGAGCTGCAAGCCTCGACGCCGCAGGCGGGCGCGCTCTCCCCGACTCGAGGCGAAAGCCGACATCGCCTGAGTTCTACCCTCCCGCCGGACTCCGGCGACCTGGCCGCCCGGCCGGCCACGAGAACATGAACGGGGGCTGCCACCGGTACCGCTGGTCGAGGAGGCGACCACCGCCGGCGGCATGCCCTCTCATCCGGTGCGGATGATCGGAGCCGGGCCTCCGGTGACCATGATCCGTGCGGTGGGTGAGCGGTCTTGGGGCGTTGCAAGCAAGCCGCCAGAAAGGGTGGTGGTTCGGTGGGACACCAAAGCGGCGGCACGAGGATGGCGGTTATGCGCGAGCGGTTTCGCCGGACGCTCGTCGCACGGCTGGTCGAGCGGTTCTTCGAGCTGCGACCGATCGAGCGCGGATTGGCCCTGGGCACCAAGCTGTTCACAGCGGTCGTCCCCGCCGCGATCATCGTGTCCGGCGTCTTCGCCTCGCCAAGCGCGGTGCCGACGCGCATCATCGACGGCTTGAACCTCAGCGGCTCGGGTGCCGCGGCGGTGCGCACGCTGTTCGCTGCGCCATCGAGCTCCGCCGGCTCGGCGGTCGGGATCATCGGCGTGCTCGTGATGCTGTATTCGCTGCTGAGCTTCGCCCGTTCGCTCCAGCGGCTGTACGAAGAGGCCTGGCGCCTTCCCCCGATGCGCAGTGGCGTGGCCTGGGGATCGGTCTGGCTGGTCGCCTTCGCGGTCTACTTCTCTCTTTCCGCGCCGCTTTCCCGCGTGCTGCACGACAACGGACTCACGGTCAGCGCATTCCTGGTCTCGCTATTGGGTGGGACGGTGCTGTGGTCGGTCACCCCGGCCATCCTGCTCGGCCGGCGCGTCTCGATTCGCAGCCTCCGGCGAGGTGGGCTCGTCACGGCGCTGCTCCTGACGCTGTTCAACATCGGCTCCAAGGTCTACGTGCCCCACAGCATGACGACCAACGTCGAGCGCTACGGCCTGGTCGGCGTGACGTTCACCATCCTCACCTGGCTCTTCGCGTTCTCCGTGGTGCTGATCGCAAGCGCCGCCGCCGGATCCGTCCTCAGCGGACAGGACGCGCCGGCTCGTCCGATCGACCGGCCCATCGTGGAGTGAACTCCCTGCGTTACCGCGCGTCAACGGGGACGACGTCGTCGAGTGCCGCCCGCAGGCTGGCCACGAGCATGTCCTGCTGCTCCTCATCGATGATCAGCGGCGGCGCCACGGCGACGCCGTCGAACAGCGAGCGGGTGAGCACGCCCTGCCGGCGTGCCGCGAGCCAGAAATCGGTCGCCAGGGCGGACCGCTCACCGAGGGACTGGGACTCCAGCACGACCGCCGCCATCAGGCCGACCCCTCCGCGCACCGTCCGCACGAGCGAATGCGACGTGAGGCTGGAGAGGCGCTCGTGGAACTCGCGTTCGATCAGCGCCGCGCGGTGCACGAGGTCGGCCTGCTCGAGCAGGCCGATGTTGGCAAGCGCGGCGGCGCAGCAGGTCGCGTGCCCACAGTACGTCGCCCCATGCGCGAACATCCGGCCCGGCTCGGCGAAGAACGGCTCTGCAACCTCTGCGCTGGCGATCACCCCGCCCAACGGCAGGTACCCGCTGGTGACGCCCTTTGCGAAGGCGATCATGTCCGGCTCGATGTCCCACCGCTCGACCCCGAACCAGCTCCCCAGCCGTCCGAAGCCGCAGATCACCGCGTCGGCGATGGCCAGCACGCCGTGCGCCCGGCAGATTCGGATGACATCCTCCAGGTAGCCCTCGGGAGGGACGAGCACGCCGCCCGAGCCGATCACCGGCTCGAACACGAACGCCGCGACCTGGTCGCTCCCGAGCCGCGTGATCTCCGCCTCGAGCGCCTCGGCCGAGTCCCACGGTACCCGCGCCGTGTCATGGACGAGCTCGCCGAATCCCTCCGTGAACGGCATGCCGAGGATGCTCGTCCCGATCCCGTGCGTGCCGTGGTACCCCTGCACGCGGCTGATGACGAACTGGCGGGAGGGCTCGCCGCGCACCGCGTGGTGGAGCCGCGCCAGCTTGACGGCAGCCTCGATCGAGTCACCGCCGCCGCTGGTGAGGAATACCTTCGCGTCGGGCATCGGCGCCAGCGATGCGAGCCGGTCGGCGAGCTCCGTCGCCGGCCGGTTGATGAAGTCGCCGAAGATGTGGAACGTCTCCAGCCGTGCGAGCTGGTCGCTGATCGCGCGTGCGATCTCCGGCCGGCCGTGGCCGACGTTCGCGTACCAGAGGCTGGACGAGCCATCCAGGTACCGGTTCCCGTCGGTATCCCACAGCCACACGCCCTCGCCGCGCGCCATCTCGATCGGAGCCGACCGGGATCCCATGTCGGAGAAGGGGTGCCAGAGCGCGCTCGTGGAGCGCTCGGAGCCCTGGGAGCCAGATGTCTGGGTCGGCCTGACGGTCATGCCGCCATTCTCACCGTTCCAGCCGAAGCGCCGCAAGCTGAGCCAGCCGCAAGAGGCCAGGTACCACCATCGCCAGGTGCGGCTATCCGCACCCATTCGCTGAACAATGGCGGTTAGCATCGATGACCTGAACGGCTCACGGCCGTGGACACGATCACACAGAGGTGCGGCCCCGACGCCGCCCCCACGACAGGCTCAGGAGAGACGCACGTGAACACCGAACTGCACATGGAGCCCGTGGACGAGGGGCTCTACTTCAAGGGAGTGGCCGCCGGCCCCGGCATCAGCCGGGAGGAGGCGGTGGAGCTGATCAGGCGCGTCCAGCAGGGCGATGCTTCCATCACCGTCACCGTATCGACGGACGACGGCCGCACGCGGCCGCTCGAGTTCCGGCCGATCCAGATGCTGTTCTGCGGATAACGCGCAGCGCTCAGGGCGTGCGCACCGGATATCGCAGGTGCGTGACGCCGGCGCCGGGAGTGACCGTGGGGTTGCCGAGCACGGCCGGCGTGCCGGCGAGGTGGTCGAACAGCCGCACGCCGCCGCCGAGCAGCACTGCGGCGAGGTCGACCTGGATCTCGTCGAGCATCCCGGCATTCAGCAGCTGCTGGATCGTCTCGGCGCCATGGACTCCCACCGACCTCGGCGCGGCGGCCGCCTTCGCCTGCGCGACCGCCCGTTCGATCCCCTCCGTCGCGAACTGGACGGTCGAGCCGAGGCGTGGCCAGCCATCGGGCACCGCGTGGGTGACCACCACGGCTGGGATGTCCCACGGGTGCCGCCCATCCCAGCCGCCTGCACGGTCGAACGTGCGCCGTCCCGTGAGCATGGCGCCGATCTCGGCCATCAGGCTCGTCAGGTGGTCGGCGCTCGCCTGTGAAACGCGGAATGTGAACGGCGAGCCGGCACCTGGCATGGGCACCTCGACGTCGCCGGAGAAGTACCAGTCGAACACCTCCTCGACGCCGTCGTCGGGGTCGGCAACATAGCCGTCGAGCGACATCGACATCAGAGCGATCACCCTGGTCATCCCTGCGTCTCCTGACCGGCCGCGCTGGCCATGCTGTGGCGCGTATCGGAGGTCTGACTGGCCCGGTGCCGGGAACTCATCGCTCGCCGAAACCTCGCCGGAGGTGAGATACCCCGTCTCGGATCGGCTGACAATCGGACGCCGTTGCGCTCTCAGTCAACTCCCACCCGATCGCCATCGGTTCGCCACCTTCCCCTCCGACCATCTGCGTACTCCGCGATATGCGCGGTCGACACGAAGGAGGCGTATGACAGTCCCCACACTGCGTAGCTGGGTCGTCGCCGGCGCACTTGCTGCCGGGGCGGCCGTCGGAGCGGCGGCTGTTGCCAATGCGGCAACCGGAGGTTCGTCGGCTGGAAACGGCCAGGTCTCGCCACCGTCGTTCATGGCGGGCGGCGTGCCGGCCCGCCCACCCGGCCCGGGCCCGGCAGCAGCTGGACATGGCCCCGGCGAGACGCTGCTGACAGGCTCGTCGGCGTCCAAGGCCAAGGCGGCCGCGCTCGCGGCCGTCCCTGGCGCGACCGTGCTCAGGGTCGAGACCGACTCCGGGCCCGCCGCGTATGAGGCGCACCTGCGCACGTCGGATGGCTCGCTCGTGACGGTGAAGCTTGACGGCAGCTTCCACGTCAAAGCCGTGCAGGACGGCATGGGTGCCGGGCCAGGCGGCCCGCCTCCGGCCGGTGCGCCGAGCGGGGCACCACCCGGCCCTGCCTGACGGCGCTGGCTCACCCGCGCCCGGCCGGGTCCCCCACCGGCCGGGCGCCGGCAGGGTTCCACCTCCGGGCTCAGCCTGCAGCGCGCTCGACAAGCTCCGCGATCCGAGCCTCCACCTCCGGCGTCAGCTCGTCGATGGCAAAGGCCGTGGGCCACATGCTGCCGTCGTCGAGGTGCGCCCGGTCGCTGAACCCGAACGTGGCATAGCGCGTCTTGAACTTGCTTCGGGCCTGAAAGAAGCAGAGCACCTTGCCTTCCTTCGCGTAGGCCGGCATGCCGTACCAGGTGCGCGGCGAGAGGTGCGGGGCCGCCGTCACGATGATGGCATGCAGTCGCTGCGCGGTCGTCCGGTCGGGTTCCGGCAGATCGGCGATCTTGGCGAGCAGCTCCTCCTCGCCGCCCGTGGCTCGCACCTCGGCGGCGCGCTCCTTCATCGCGGAGCGCTCCTCGGCGGAGAAGGTCTCGCCCCTCTTCGGCGTGCGTCGCTTCGCTTCCGCCATCCGCCGCACCCTAGCCGACCGAAGGGCGTGGCATCCAGAGCCGCCGGCGTGGCAGCCAGGTGGCAGCCGCGCCGTCGAAGCTGAGCACCGACGGTTTGCGAGTCCAATCGAAAAGGAGCAACGATGTCTCAGCTGAATGGAAAGGTGGCGGTGGTCAGCGGCGGAGCCCGCGGGATCGGCGCCGCGATCGCGCAGGAGATCGTCGACCACGGCGGCAGCGTCGTGATCGGTGACCTGCTGCAGGAGGAGGGCACGGCGCTCGCGGCACGGATCGGGCCGGCAGCGACGTTCGTGCCGCTCGATGTGACCGACCCGGATGCCTGGAGCGAGGCGGTCGCGACGGCCGGTGAGGTCTACGGGCGCGTCAAAACGCTGGTCAACAACGCCGGCATCGCCGGCGCCGCGCCGGTCGACCGGTATCCCCGAGAGGACTGGGACCGGGTGCTGGCCGTCAACCTGACGGGCGTCTTCAACGGCATCCAGGCAGTCGTACCGGCGATGAAGGAGGCCGGCGGCGGCTCGATCGTCAACATCTCCTCGATCGAGGGCCTGATGGCGCTGCCCGGGACGGCCGCCTACGTGGCGACCAAGTTCGGGGTGCGCGGCCTGACTAAGGCTGCGGCGATCGATCTCGGTGGATACGGGATCCGGGTCAACTCGGTGCATCCCGGGTTCATCAAGACCGAGATGACGGCTGCCGTACCGCCCGACCCGAGCGGCGTGGCGCTCGGCCGTGCGGGCGAGCCGGCCGAGGTGGCGAAGCTCGTCGTCTTCCTGGCGAGCGATGACTCGTCCTTCTCGACCGGCGCGGAGTTCGTCGTCGACGGCGGCGAGACCGCCGGGGATCTCACTGGAGGCTCGCTCAGCGGGTTGCTGGGCCCCTCCGGCGCGCTGTGGGCGGCGGCATAGCGGGATCGCGCAGGATCCGCACCGAACGCCCCCAACGGGCCCGAGGCCGGTGCGTGCGGCCTCGGGCCCGGTCGAGGCGGAGAAGCGCCGGTCCGTGCCACCCTCCCGCCCGGACCGGCGCTCTCTGCTGTAGCGTGCCTGCATGGCCGATCGGCCGCCGTTTCCGCCCTTCACCGAGGACACCGCGCGCCAGAAGGTGCTCGCCGCCGAGGCGGCCTGGAACACGCGCGACCCCGATCGTGTCGTCCTCGCGTACACCGAGGACACGGAGTGGCGGAACCGCGACGAGTTCCTCAGCGGTCGCGACGAGGTGCACGCCTTCCTCGTCCGCAAGTGGCAGAAGGAGCTCGACTACGTGCTGCGCAAGGATCTGTGGACGTTCGCCGGAAACCGCATCGCCGTGCGCTTTCAGTACGAGTGGCACGCGGACGGGCGCTGGTGGCGGTCGTACGGCAACGAGAACTGGGAGTTTGCGGAGAACGGGCTGATGCGTCGTCGCGAAGCCAGCATCAACGACGTCGCCATCGCCGAGTCCGACCGCAGGATCCACGGGCCACGGCCCGAGGGCGACGTCTCTGGCATCCCGCTGCGCTGAGCGCGGCTCAGGCGGCAGCGAGCACGATCACGTTGCCCGACGGGTCGCGAACGGCCGGGCCGGACGCGGACTCCTCGACGTCGTGACCTTCGCGGCGGATGCGATCGAGCAGCACCTGCCGCGCGTCCTCGTCGTCGAGCACGATCGTCGCGTGGCGCAGCGCGGCCATGTCCGCGTCGGGCGGCGGCGCGCCGCCGCTCTCCCAGGTGTTCGCTCCGATGTGGTGGTGGTAGCCGCCCGCCGCCAGGAAGGCGGCGCGCGAGCCGAGCTGGGCCATCAGGTCGAAGCCGAGCACGTCGCGATAGAAGCCGACGGTGTCGTCGATCTCCCGCACCCGCAGGTGCACGTGGCCCATCACGGTCCCGGCCGGGAGGCCGGAGAACGGCGCGGTCGCCGGGTCGTCCAGCTCCGCGAAGAGGTCGTCGACGTCGAGCGGCTGCGTGGTCATGCGGATGTCCACCTTGCCCTCCCACACCGAGCGCGGACGGTCGGCGTAGATCTCGATCCCGTGGGCGTCCGGGTCGCTCAGGTAGAGCGCCTCGCTGACGTAGTGGTCGGACAGGCCGACCAGCGGCACACGGTCGCGCGCAGCGTGTGCCAGCCACGACGCCAGGTCGGGGCGCGTCGGCACCAGCAAGGCGAGGTGGTAGAGGCCGGTGCGGCCGTGGGCCGGTACCGCCCCCGGCTGCTCGACCAGGTGCAACAGCTCTGTGCCGCCGGTGCCGAGCGAGGCCTCGGCGCCGTCCTGGCGGAGCAGCTCCAGGCCGATCGCCCGGCGGTAGTAGTCGAGGGAGCGCTCAAGGTCGGCGACCGTCAGATGCACGGCCCCGAGCGAGAGCTCCGCGGGGAGCCGAGTCCCGTGGCTCGCCGCAGAGGCCTCGAGCTCCTCGGGATCCTCGGGCGCGGCAGCCGACTCGATCGGGGGGAGCTCGCTCACTGCTCGTAGTTCTCGACGACGTCCGGGCGCCGTGGCTGGGCGGCCTCTCCATCGAGGCCGAACTCGCGCAGCGCGCGGCGTTGGCGAAGCAGATCCCAGTACTGGTCGAGCTGCACCTTGATCTCCTGCAGGCGGCGACGATCGGAATCGCTCGCCTCGCCCGCGGATTCGCGGTCCCAGAGCTCGTGCTCCTCGCGCACGAGGCTCTCGATCATGCCGTGAACGTCATTGTCAGCCATGCCTCGCTCCTTCTCGGGTGCCGGAAGCGTACTTGCAGCGGGTGTGCAACGGCGTGTCGCAGAGCTGCAACGCGACGGTCGGTGACGGAAAAGTGCCTGGCACTTTTCCGTCAGCCCGCGCTGTCGCGCGACGTCGCCGCGTAGGCGGCCAGCGCGCGCTCCCGCGCCTCGGCGTGATCGACGATCGGCGCCGCCGGTTCCGCGTCCAGCCACCGGTCGCGATAGCGGCCGTCGCCGTCGAACCGCGCTGCCTGGGCCGACGGGTTGAAGACGCGGTGGTAGGGCGCGGCGTCCGCGCCGCTGCCGGCGACCCACTGCCAGCCGAGCGTGTTGTTGGCGAGGTCGGCGTCGACCAGCGTGTCCCAGAACCAGGCCGCCCCCTCCCGCCAGTCGATCAGCAGATCCTTGGTCAGGAAGGACGCCGCCACCAGCCGCACGCGGTTGTGCATCCAGCCGGTCTCCCATAGCTGCCGCATGCCGGCGTCGACCAGCCGATAGCCGGTCCGACCCCGCTGCCAGGCGCGCAATCCCCGGGGGTCGTCGCGCCACGGCATGTCGGCGAACGCGGGGCGAAGCGGCGCCTGCGGGGTGTGCGGGAAGTGGAACAGCAGATGATGTGCGAAGTCGCGCCAGGCAAGCTGCCGCAGGAACGGCTCGCCGGCGCGCCCGGCGGCGTTGCGCACGGCATGCCAGACCTGGCGCGCGGACACCTCGCCGTGATGGAGGTGTGGCGAGAGCTGCGACGTCGCCTCGGCCGCGGGGATGTCGCGCTCCTCGCCGTACCGGCGTGCCCGCTCGGCGAACGACGCCAACCGCTCGAGCGCACCCTCCTCGCCCGGCGTCCAGGTGCGTGCGATCCCCTCGTCCCACGGGATGTCCGGCAGGAGCCCGAGCTCGTCGACGGCGAGCGAGTCGGGCCGGCGCTCCGGGCTGCCGATCGACGGCTCCGGCTCGGGTGCCCCCGGGTCGCCCAGGGCTTCGAGCGCGCGCCAGAACGGTGTGAACACCTGATACGGCCTCGCCGATCGGGTCTGCACGGCCCACGGCTCCCGGAGCAGGTTGCCGGGCAGGCTGCGAGCGCCGGGAAGCGCCTGCTTCAGCTCCGCATCGCGTGCGATCGCGGCCGGCTCGTAGCGGCGGTTCCAGAGCACCGCCTCGGCGCCGGTCTCCTCGGCGAGGCCCCGCAGCGCCGTCTCCGTCGGCCCTCGCCGCACGATCAGGCCCGAGCCGTGACGCCGGAGCGAGCGATCGAGCGCGACCAGCGAGTGGTGGAGCCACCAGCGGGACGCCGCCCCTGGTGCCCAATCGCCTTCCTCCTCGGGCGCCCAGACGAAGACGGGCACGACCGGCCCCCGCTCGGCCGCCTCGCGGAGCGCCGGGTTGTCCGCGAGGCGCAGGTCGTTGCGGAACCAGACGATCGAGGTCACGGCCGCAGGGTAGCCTGCGGGTATGCGAGGACGAACGGTGCGTGCCGCCGCCGCCGGGATCACCGCCGCGGCGGTCTGGGTGGCCGTGGAGCCGCTCTGGCGGCGGGCGTTCGGCGGCCCGCACACGGAGTTGCGGCTGGTCGGGCGAATGCTTGCGCCGGAGGCGGCCTGGCGGCCGGTCGGACTGGCCGTGCACCTGATGAACGGCGCCACGTTCGGCGTGGCGTTCGACCGGCTGGGCGGCCGAGGGGTGCGCCAGGCGGTCGTCGCCGCCCAGCTCGAGAACGCCGTTCTGTGGCCGACGATGCTGATCGTCGATCGACTGCACCCCGACGTCCGAAACGGCGATTGGCCACCCCTTGCGCGCGACCCGCGGGTCGCGGCGCAGGAGGTGGCCAGCCATGTGGGCTTCGGCGTGGTGCTGGGCAGCCTGGTGAGATGATCGGTTCCTAGGCGGCCTCGACCTCCGGCACCGGGATGATGATGGGCTCGACCTCCGGCTCGGCCGGCCGCCGCCGGGGGATCAGCAGCGCCAGCGCCGCGCCCACCCCGACAACCACCGCGCCCACCGCCACCGCCGGCACCAGGCCGTCGACGAAGTGCTGCGGCGCGCCGTAGCCGCCCTGCCGGGAGAAGATGGTGCCGAGCACCGCGACCCCGAAGACACCGCCCAGCTCGCGGATCGCGTTGGCGGCGCCGCTTGCCTTGCCCTCGTCCTGCCGGCTGACGGACCCGAGGATGACGTATGCGGACGGGGCGAAGTACAGGGCCATGCCGACCCCGGCCATCGCGAACGGGATCACCATCTGGATGTAGGGCGTGTCGGTGGTCGTGATCAGCGACATCCAGGCCAGCGCGCCGGCCTGCAGCGCCATGCCGGCCGCCATCAGCGGACGCCCGCCGATGCGGTCGGCGAACGCGCCGGCGATGGGAGCGACCAGCATCGGCATCGCCGTCCACGGCAGCGTCGCCAGGCCGGCCTTGAAGGGCGAGAAGCCGTGCACGGTCTGGAGGTACTGCGTCAGCAGGAAGATCGAGCCGAACATCCCGAAGTACATCAGCAGCGATGCGGCATTGGATGCCGCGAAGGCGCGGCGCCGGAAGAACCGCATGGGCAGCATCGGGGCGGCGGCTCGCAGCTCCCAGCCCACGAACGCCGCCACCAGCAGCAGGCCGCCGGCGAGCGCGCCCAGGATCTGCGGGCTCGTCCAGCCGACCTCGTTGCCGCGGACGAGCGCCCAGACGATCCCGAACAGGCCGGAGCTGACGAGTGCCAGCCCGCGCAGGTCGAGGCTGCGGTCCGGGCCGTAGGTCTCGCGCAGGCGGGTGAGGCCGAGCGGGATCACGACCAGGCCGATCGGCACGTTCAGCCAGAAGATCCACTGCCAGGAGATGCCCTCCACCACCGCGCCGCCGACCAGCGGGCCGATCGCCACGGCGAAGCCGCTGATGGCAGACCAGAACCCGAGGGCCAGCCCGCGCCGCTCTGGCGCGACCGCGTCGGAGAGGATTGTCAGCGTGAGGGGCAGGACGAGCGCTCCGCCTGTGCCCTGCAGGGCGCGGGCGGCGACCAGCCAATCGACGCTGGGCGCGAGAGCGGCCGCGGCCGAGGATGCGGTGAACAGCGCAAGGCCGGCGGCGAACATGCGACGCCGGCCGAAGCGGTCACCCAGTGCCGCACCGGTCAGCAGCAGCACGGCGAAGGTGAGCGTGTAGGCGTTGACCGTCCATTCCAGGTCCTGGATCGATGCGTTCAGGTTCCGCTGGATGGTGGGAAGCGCCGTTGTGACCACCAGGTTGTCCAGGACGACCATGAACAGCGCCGCCGAGGTGATTGCGAACGTCCAGAGCGTGCGGGCTCTCGATGACATCACTGCTCCTCAGATAGTGGTTGATCACTCACAACAGAGTCGAAAAAAGGGGGCAGCTACCGCATCTTCTCGAGCAGCAGGTCACCCATCAGCTCGCGCGCCCACGGCCCCTTGACCGAGGGCGCGTCCATCGCGGCCATGACGTTCAGGAACATCCCGACGCAGAACCACTCCCGTACCGCCTCGGGGCCGGCGCCGCTCAGGTGGGACACCTCGCGGTAGAGGTGCTCATAGCCGCGGCGCACCGCCTCGCGGACGACATCGTCGTCGCATGACACGTACGCCTGCATCTGCATCATCAGCTTCGGCCGGTCTGCGAGCATCTCGCAGTACGCCCGGCCCATCGAATGGAGCCGCTGCTCGGGGCTGTTGCCGACTGCCGCCTCCCGGAAGGTCTGCTCTGTGGCCGCAAAGCATCGCTCGACCGTGGCAAGGAACAGCTCCTGCTTCGTGCGGAACAGTCGGAAAAGGTAGGGCTGCGAGATTCCGGCCCTCCTGGCGATGTCGTCCGTCGACGTGCCGTGCAGGCCCTTCAGCCCGAACTCGATCATCGCCGCGTCGAGGATGGACTCGCGGCGTTGCTCGGCTGTCTGCCGTGTCGTCGTCGCCATGTGCGTGAAGTTAGCAGCCACTCACAACAATGTCAAGGGTGGGCTTCGATGACGCGGATCGATACGGTACGCGGCGTGATCGAGCCGTTCTCCATGCACCTGCCCGTCCGCGTCCGTTTTGGCAACGGCGCCGTGACCTCGCTGCCCGAGGTGGTCGGCCGCCGCAGCGCGCTGGTCATCTCCGAACAGCCGGTGCTCGCCGTCCCGGCCGTCGCCGAGGTGGTGGGCGGGATGGCGGTGTACGAAAAGCCGGCCGGCGAGCCGACGTTCGAGATGGTGGCCGAGGCGGCCGCGCGCGCCGCCGACGAGCGGCCGGAGGTGATCGTGGCCGTCGGCGGCGGCTCGGCGATCGACCTGGCCAAGGCGGCGCGGCTGTCGGTGGACAGCGGCCTGCCGCTGCGGGCGTTCATGGACGGAGCGCGGATCGCCGCGCCGACGACCGACCTGGTGGCGGTGCCGACCACGTCCGGCACGGGCAGCGAGGTCTCGGGAGGCGCTGTCGTCGTCGACCGCAAGGAGGGGCGCAAGCGCGGAGTCGCCCATCCGTTGCTGCGGGCGCAGGACGCGCTCGTCGATCCGCTGCTGACGGTGGCATTGCCGCCCGATGCGACGGCGTACACGGGCGTGGACGCGCTGGCACAGGCGATCGGCGGTGTGATCGTCTCCAACGGCAACCCGGCCTCGGCCGCGCTGGGCCTCGAGGCATGCCGGCACGTGGCCGCAGGGCTCGAGGGAGCGGTTCGCGACGGGGAGGACGTGGAGGCGCGTGCGCACGTGAGCCTGGGCAGCCTGCTTGCCGGGCTGTCGATGAATCTGTCCGACTGCGGCGCCGACCATGCGCTCGGTCACTCGATCGGGTCCACGTTCGGGCTGCCGCACGGGTTGACGGTGGGACTGGTGCTGGCCGAGACGCTGGAGGTGAACCGGCCGGCCTGTGTGCCGCAGCTGGAGCGAGTCGCCGACGCGCTTGGAGAGCCGGAGGACGGAAGCGGGGACGGCAGCCGCGCGATCCGCGCGGTGCGGCGCCTGCTCGCGGCGGTCGAGCTGCCGACGATGCGGGAGGTGGGGGTCGAGCAGCGGCACGTCGAGCGGCTGGTGGAGCTGTCGATCGCCGACTACTGCCTCACGGTGAACCCTCGGGTATGGGATGCGGGAGATGTACGGTCGGCGTACGAGGCGGCGCTGGCGGTGGAGCGGCGATAGGGTCAGGCCTCCGGCCTGATCCCACCCACAACCGGGGTCAGCCCGAAGGCTGACCCCAGACGAGCACTCCATCCCGCGTCACGTTCTCGGCGAACGCCGCAGACCCCAGGGACTCCTGCGTCCGAAACTGCGGCCCGATCTGCCGGCCGCACTCCAGGTACAGCGGATACGTCTCGTTCACGAGCTCCTCAGCCACGCCGTCCGGCAGCTGCGATCGCGTCACCACCAGCAGGTCGATGTCCGAGTGCATCGGCGATCCGGCGTCCCACATGTCCCCGCGTGCGGCCGACCCGAACAGCGCCAGCCGCTCCAGCTCTGGCCCCAGGCGCTCCTGCACCAGTGAGATGTACCGCTGGACACAGCTCCGCTCCACCTCTGACAGGTGCCGGAGCGGATCCGGCGCCTCGGTCACAGCTCGACCTGGATCTCGCCGTCCTGCTCGCGCACCGGATAGGTCTCGAGCGACGCCACCGCCGGCCCGACCAGCGCCTCGCCCGAGCGGATGTCGAAATACGACCCGTGGCAGTAGCACTCGATCTGGTGGTCGACGAACTCCCCCTCCCACAGTGGGCACTCCTCGTGGGTGCAGTACCCCTCGAACGCGAACAGCTCGCCGCCGCGCCGGGCCACGACGACCGGCTCCCCGCGGAGGTCGACGTGCACCAACGCGCCTTCGGCGACGTCATCAGCGGAGGCAACGGTGCTCCACTCGGCCATCAGTCCCACCTCGCGTAGAGCGCCGTCGGCGCGCGGAACTCCCACCCGGACAGCTCCACCTCATGGGCCGGGTCGAGCCGGAGCCGGGGAAGCCGGTCCAGCAGGAACCGCAACGGCAGCAGCACCTCATGCCGCGCCAGCGGCGCGCCCGCACAGTGGTGTGCGCCCAACCCGAAGGCGGCGTGCGCGCCGCGCCGGTGGATGTCGAACTTCTCCGGCTCGTCCCAGTGCCGCTCGTCCTGGTTCGCGGACGCGAGCACCGCGGCGATCGCCGTGCCCGGCTCGAGCGTGGCTCCCGCCAGCTCGGTCCGCTGCGTCACCTGCCGCGTCTGCGTGCCGACCGGCGAGTGCCAGCGAAGCGCTTCCTCGACTGCTCCGGCCAAGAGGTCGGGATCGGCCCGCACCTCGGCGAGCGCCTCCGGGTGCATCAGCAGGGCCCAAAGCGCGATGCCGAGCGCGTGCCCCGGCTCCTGCATGCCGCCCAGCAGGATCAGCTTCAGGTTCGACAGCACCTCGGCCTTGGACAGCCGGCCGCCCTCCGGCGGCTCCGTGTGAAGCATGTCCGACAGCACGGTCCCATCCGGCTGCTCCGCCAGCCGGTCGAGCAGCGGCAGCACCTGCTCGTCGATCTCACGGCTGGCCGCGTCGGCGATCGCCTGCTTCTCCGGGTCGTCCTCGAAGTTGGAGCCGCCCAGGGCCAGTGCCCCGAACCAGCGCCGCAGCGTGTCCGCGTCGACCGTGCCAAGCCCCATCACGGCGCCGAGCGCGAGCACCGACACCGGCTCGCAATAGGTCGCCATCAGCTCGGCGGCACCGTCGGGCTCGATCACGGACAAGTGCCCCTCCGCGAGCGGCATGATCACGCCGGGGGCGTAGTCGCGCACGGCCTTCGGCCGCATCGGCGGGTCGATGGTGGCGCGGATCCGTCGCTGCGCCGGCCCGTCCAGAGTCAGCATGTTCTGCCCGAGCGTGCGTGTGAGCGGCGAAGCGCCCACGTCGGCCGTGAACAGCTCGGGATGCAGGGCGACGTGGTGCACGTCCTCCCACCGCGTGACCAGTGTCAGCCCGACCGCGGGCACGTGGCACACCGGCGCCTCGTCCCGGAGCCGCCGGTAGATCGGGAACGGATCCCGCTCCAGATCCTCGACGGTGATCGACTCGGCGAACGACGCGATCGAGCTCATAGGTGGTGCGTGTACTCCCGGAACTCCCAGTCGGTGACGTACTTCTTGGCGCGGTCGAGCTCGGCGCCCTTGATCGTGAGGAACGTGGAGACCAGCTCCTCGCCCATCGCCTCCTTGATCACCGTGTCGGCGTCGAGGGCCTCCAGCGCTGCCTCGAACGTCCGGGGCAGCGGCGGGCACTCGCCGGCGCGCTCGTCCTCGTAGATCAGGCCGGAGAACGGCTCCGGCGGCTCCAGCTCGCGCTGGATCCCGTCCAGCCCGGCGAACAGCGCCGCCGCCGCTGCCAGGTAGGGGTTGGCGGCGCCGTCGCCGAGCCGCAGCTCGATCCGCGTCGCGCCGCGTCGCTCGCGCGGCACGCGGGCCAGGCACAGCCGGTTGTCGTGCCCCCAGCTGACCAGGGTCGGCACCAATGCCTCCTCGTGGATGCGGCGATAGGCGTTCGTCGTCGGGTTGAAGAACGCCATCAGCGCCGGGCCGTGGTCGAGCAGGCCGGCCAGGAAGTGGTGGGCGAGGGCGGACAGGCCCTCGTCGCGGTCGCCGTTCAGCAGGTTCGAGCCGCCGTCGTCCGACAGCGAGAGGTGCAGGTGGAAGCCCGAGCCCTCGTCGTCGTTCCACGGCTTGCCGATGAACGTCGCGAGCAGCCCGTCCAGCGCGGCCATCTCCTTGACCAGGTCCTTGAACAGGTACGCCCGGTCGGAGGCGTCGAGCGCATCGGAGTGGCGCAGGTTGATCTCGTACTGCGCGCGCCCGAACTCGTGGTTCGCGGCGTAGGTGTTCAGCCGCATGTCGGCCGACGCGTGCAGCATCCTGCGCAGCAGGTTCTTCGGGTCCGCCACGGCGCCGACGGTGTAGACGTGGCTGTCGTTGTCGACGTAGCGGCGGTAGCCGTTCGGCGCAGTCGGGTCGGGGATGCACAGGTAGAACTCGAGCTCCGGCCCCAGCACCGGCACCAGGCCGCGCTCGGTGTAGCCGGCGATGGCGCGCTTGAGGACGCCGCGCGAGTCGACGCCGTATGGCGAGCCGTCCATCCGCTCGAGGTCTGCGATGCAGACCGCGACCTCGGGGTCCCACGGGATGCGCCGCAGGGTGGCGGCGTCCGGCCGGGCGACGATGTCCTGGAACCCGTGCTCGAAGCCGGCGACGACGTTGTGGCGCAGGTCGACCGTCATGATCGCCTCGCAGTAGGCGGCGCCGTCCTCGAGCAGGTGCCCGAAGTACTCCGCGGGGAACTCCTTGCCGCGCGCGATCCCGTGCAGGTCGGGATAGCTCATGCGCACCGTGGTGACGCCGTCCTTGACGAGCTGATCCAGCGTGTCGGCCATCTACCGCCCTTTCGTCGTAGGGTCTACGCCGTCTCCACCCGGACGGGCATCGACTTGTACGCGTTGGTGAAGTTGGAGTGCATGCGTCGCGCGGGCCCTGTCGGCTCGACTGTCTTCACCCGTGGCAACAGCTCCTCGAACATGATCCGTGTCTCGAGCTTTGCGAGGTGCGCGCCCAGGCAGAAGTGCGGCCCGCCGCGGCCGAACGTGATGTGGTTGTTCGGCTTCCGCGTGACGTCGAACGTCAGCGGGTCCGGGAACTGACGCTCGTCGTAGTTGCCGGAGATCAGCCACACGACCACCTTATCGCCCTGCCGGATCTGCGCGCCGTGCATCTCGACGTCGCTCGTGGCGGTGCGCCGGAAGTGGATCACCGGCGACGCCCAGCGCATGATCTCCTCGGTCGCCGTGGTCATCAGCTCCGGGTCCTCGCGCAGGCGGTCGATCACCTGTGGGTTCTCCATCAGCACCTGCATGCCGTGCGCGATCGACTGGCGCGTGGTCTCGTTGCCGGCGACGACGAGCAGCAGGAACATGGTGTCGAACTCCCGCTCGGTCAGCCGGTTGCCGTCCTCGTCCTCCCACATCACGAGCTTGGAGACGAGGTCGTCGCGCGGATCCTTCCGCCGCTCGGCGGCGATGCGGTGGCCGTAGTTGAACACCTCCATCGCGAATGGGCTGCGGAACGGGTAGAGGCGGTACTTCGCGCTCTCCGGGCTGGCCGGGTGCAGCCCGCCCAGGTCGGGGTCGGTGTTCCCGATCATCTTGTCGCCCCACTCGATCAGCTGCTCGTCGTCCTCCAGCGGGACGCCGAGGATGCGGCAGAGCACCTGGATCGGCAGCTGCTTTGCCACCTCCTCGACGAAGTCGAACTCGCCCTTTGGCAGCGACTCATCCAGGATCTGGCGGGTGAGCGTGCGGAGCAGGTCCTCGTACGCCGCCACCGCACGCGGTGTGAAGCCTTTGTTGACGATCGCGCGCAGGCTCGAGTGCTTGGGCGGGTCGGTGTCCAGCATCGACTTGCGCGCCTCGATCTGGTCGGGATCGAGATCCTCGAGGGCGGTCGCTCCGGTCTCGGACGAGAAGGTGCGCCAGTCCTTCATCACGGCCACCACGTCGTCGTAGCGGGTGATGCACCAGAAGCCCCTGCCGTGCTCCCAGTCGTACCAGTGCACGGGTGCCTCGTCGCGGAGCAGCTTGAAGGTCTCGTGCGGGACGCGCTCGGCGAACGCGTCGTTGTCCAGATAGACGTCGTCCAGCGTGAGAGTGCTGCTCATTGGGTGCTCCCGTCAAGAATGGCTGACTTCATGGCCGGCGTGGACGCAGGGCGGAGATCAGGATGCGCCGTACGTCGGGAGCGCTCGACGCGCAGGCTGGTCTGTCCTGGGCGAGAGCGATCGTGGCGTGCGGCGCGGCCGCGAGCCCGATCCTGCACCGCGCTGGTCATGGAGTCAGCCATTTAAGATCTGCAGGGTCTTCAGGTCGGAGTAGAAGTCGAGGGCGTAGTCGCCTCCCTCGCGGCCGATGCCGCTGATGCCGATCCCGCCGAAGGGCGCGGTCAGGTCGCGGATGAGGAAGGTGTTGACCCACACCGTGCCCGCCCGCACCGCGCGGCCGACCCGCTCTGCACGCTCCTGCGACCCGGTGTAGACGATCCCCGACAGGCCGTAGCGGGTCGAGTTGGCCAGCGCCACGGCCTCGCCCTCGTCTCCGAAGGTCTGGAAGGTGAGCACCGGGCCGAACACCTCCCGCTGCACGATCTCGGAGTCGTTCGAGCGGGGCTCCACGAGCGTCGGCTCATACCAGAGGCCCCCGATTTCGGCGCGGCGCCCACCGCGCACGATGCGGTCGCCGTTCGCGCGGGCGCGCTCGACGAAGCCCTCGACCCGCGCCAGGTGGTCGGGGTGGATCAGCGGCGAGATGGTCGTCGCGTCGTCCCGTGGGTCGCCCAGCACCTGGGCGTCGACCCCGGCATGGAACCGCTCGAGGAAGGCGTCCCGGATGGACTCCTCGACGAGCAGCCGGGTGCCCGCCAGGCAGACCTGGCCGGCGTCGTCGTACTGGCCGGCCGCCTTCGCCGCCGCGGCGTCGAGGTCGGCGTCGGCGAAGACGATCAGCGGCCCCTTGCCGCCCAGCTCGGCCGTGAACGGCACCAGGTTGGAGGCCGCCGACAGGCCGATCGACCGTCCGGTCTCCGGCGATCCGGTGAAGCTGATGCGCCGCACGCCCTCGTTCGAGACCAGCGCCGCGCCGGCCTCCTCGCCGATCCCCTGCAGGACGTTGAACACGCCCGGTGGGAAGCCCGCCTCGACGGTGAGGTCCGCGAGCAGCGAACAGGAGAGCGGCGCCCACTCGGGCGGCTTGAGGACGACCGTGCAGCCGGCCGCGAGCCCGGGTGCGGTCTTCCAGGTCGACAGCATGAACGGCGCGTTCCACGGGGTGATCACGGCCGCGGGCCCGCTGGGCATGCGGATGACGCGGTTGAGGGTGCCGTTCGACTCCCACACGCGCTCCTGGTATCCGGCGGCGAGGTCGGCATAGGCGCGGAAGTTGCGGGCGCCGCGGGCGATCACCCGCGCCTTGAGCGACCGCTCGAGCATGGCCATGTCGAGGCACTCGACGGTTGCGATCCGCTCGATGTTCTGGTCGATCAGCTCCGCCAGCCGGTGCAGCAGCACCGCGCGGCCGTCGGCGCCCAGCGCCGCCCATTCGGGCCACGCCGCCCGGGCGGCCTCCACCGCAGCTTGGGCTTCGCGCTCGCCGCCGCGCGCGACGTGGGCGAGCACTCGCTGGTCGATCGGCGAGATCACCTCGAAGCGCTCGTCGCTGCCGACGCGCTCGCCGCCGATGTGGTGGTCGGGTGAGACGTCGATGCCCGTGTCCGCCAGCGCGCTCACTGCTGAAACTCCATCAGGCCCACCTCCACTGCGCTCATCCCGCCGTCGACGGTGATCACGGCGCCGTTCACGTATGCCGCCTCGGGCGACAGCAGCCAGGCCACCAAGCCTGCGACCTCATCCGGATCGCCCGGTCGGCGCGCCGGCGCCGGGCGGGTGGCCAGCGCGTAGGCGCCCTCGCGATCGGTTCCGCGCAGGGCGGCAAGGTCGTCCATCGAGCTGTCGGCCATCGCGGTGCGGACCCAGCCCGGGCACACGGCGTTCGCGCGAACCCCGCGCGGCCCGAAGTCGACGGCGATCGAGCGCACCACCATGTTGAGGCCTGCCTTGCTCGTGCTGTAGGCGGCCGAGGCGGCCCCCGCCTGCAGGCCGGAGACCGAGGAGACCGCGACCACGGCGCCCCGCCGCTCGACCAGGTGGGGCAGCGCCGCGCGTGCGGTCAGGTAGAAGCCCGTGAGGTTGACGCGCAGCACCTCGTCCCAGCCGTCGGGGCCCTGCTCGACCACGTCGCCGCCTCCGGCGATGCCCGCGCACCAGGCGAGCGCGTCGATGCCCCCGTACGCCTCGACGACTGCCGACACCGCTCGCGCGGCGCCCTCGCGGTCGGCGCAGTCCGCCGTCACGGCGATGCCGCCGACCTCCGCCGCAACCGCCTCGATCGGGGCGGAGCGCCGGCCCGCCACGACCACCTGGTAGCCGTCGCCGGCCAGCCGCCGCGCGACCGCCGCCCCGATGCCAGTCCCACCGCCGGTCACCAGGGCACAGCGGGTCACCGCTCGACCGTCTCCAGGTCGTCGACCGTGTACGCGAACTGGAATCGGAAGCCCTCGCCGACCCGCACCGGCGCGAGCGCATCGTGCTCCTCACCGGGCGCGGGGTGAAGCGTGAGCGTTGCGGGGCCGACCCGGATCTGGGACGCCGAGCGGTTGCTCGATCGGGCGCGGACCAGCTCATCGACGGCCGGGTCGCCCCAGCGGCCGGCCGCGAGGCGCGGGAAGTGCCGGCGGTTCACGAGCGGCGGGTCGTTGTGCTGCGGGCCCGTCTCGCTGACGCGTTCCGGCGTCACCGTCGCTTCAGCGAGCAGCCGGCCGTGCGCCGTCAGCGTGCCGGCGAACGTTCGCCCCTCCGCACGGCAGTCGAGCCCGAAGCTGCGCGTCATGTGCACCTCGCCGAGCTTCTTCGGGAAGCCCTGGATCCAGCCGCGGATCAGCGCGAAGTCCCGGTCCACCCAGATGTAGGGGCACGTGGTGACGTGCTCGTCACCGAGCATCGCGTTGACCACGATGAAGAACTCCCTGTACTGGCTGCGCACCGGATCGAGCAGCTCATCGCCGGAGTCCGAGCACGACTGCCAGTCCACGAACAGCGCGGCGCACCGTCCCGGGTCGTCCGCGTACGGCGACAGGCCGGCCGGCAGCACGGCGCGCACCGCGTCGGGATCGGCCCAGTAGTCGATGACCAGGAAGTCACCGACGTAGTGCCACGGGGGAGAGGGGATGATCGACGCGGTGCCGCCGGGCGAGAGCGGCAGGGAGTAGCCCCTCGGCCCGGTGCTCACGGCCGCTCCAGCGAGCCGACCACCTCGTACTCCGCGGCGTGATCGGCCGGCTCGACCTCGTGCCCGTGCTGCTCGCGGGCCTCCTCGATCCGCGCCATCGCCCGGCGGGCGGCCTCGGGATCCTCGAACACGGTGATCGAGACGGCCGAGCCGTCCTCGGCCAGGCAGTGGTAGAGCGCGTGCACGCCGTCCACACCGCGCAGCGCCTCGATCACCCACTCCGACCGGTCGAGGCCGAGGTCGCCGCGGCCTCTGTTGAACGTCGCCACCCGCACGATCACGACGGCTGCTCCGTCAGGAACTGCTCGACCAGCGACTCGGGGAAGCTCTTGTCGGCGAGCTTGTAGGCAAGTGCCGTCATCCGCCAGGAGTCGGAGAGGTAGAACCGCTCGTACAGCTCACCGCGGCCGCCCAGGTCGCTGCCGATGTAGTCCCAGGCCAGCCGGAACAGCCGGATGCGGCGGTCGGCGTCGGCTCCCGCCGCCTGGTAGTACTTGGCGATCTCGTCGGCCAGCGGGCCCTCGATGTCGGCCAGCGACGGCGTCGCCATGAAGCCGCCGCCGCCGACCAGCTGCAGCAGCTCGTTCACGTAGGGCAGCCACTTCGGCATCTCGCCGCGGAGTGCCAGGAAGGGGCGGTCGTCGGGGTACCAGACCCCGCCCTCGTCGAGCGCAGACCCCGCCTCGGCGGAGACGATCCCCGAGCGCGTCAGCTCGACCATGTTCCAGATCTGCCCGAGCTTCTCCTGGATGTGGTCGAACCGAACGACGCCCGTGGTGTTCGCGATCAGGTGGCCGAGGCCGAGGGCGAACGACAGCTTGACGTATGCGCGGGTGAACGCCTGATGCAAGATGTGCCCGCGCCAGCCGGTGTCGCTGATCACCTCGGAGTAGCCCTCGGTGTCGCCGCAGAGGAACAGGCGGCTCTTGGGAACCTCGACGTTGTCGAAGATGACAACGGCGTCCATCTCGTCGAAGCGCGACGACAGCGGGTAGTCGAACGTGTTGCGCTGCTTCGAGTAGCTGTCGCGGCAGATGAACCTGAGGCCGGGCGTGCCCATCGGGATGGCGAACGCGAGCGCATAGTTGCCGTCCTGCGGCCGGATATCGGAGCCGGGGTAGATCGTGAGCTCGTCGGCGTAGGGCGCCAGCGTCGCCAGCATGCGCGCGCCGCGCACGGTGATGTGATCCTCGGTCTCGCCCACCTTGTGCAGTGCTACCTCGCCCGCCGCCTGCTCGGCCTCCGGCTTCGTGCGGTCGACCTGCGGGTTCATGATCGAGTGGGTGGTGGAGAGGTCGCGGTC